>JACXTT010002945.1_pt1 | contig 26653 bp, 27 predicted proteins | sample 9270951 | NCBI WGS metagenome assembly JACXTT01 (sample SAMN15532306, study PRJNA645909) | rock metagenome | isolation source: weathered quartz diorite | place: Puerto Rico | collected 2017-06-21 | reverse complement strand
GCTACACTGACAACGCCCAGGTTGATCGGCCAGGGAAGGACCAGCCCGAGAAGAAGGGGCCCGATACGACAGGCTTCACGCAAGGCCCGCATCGAGAGCCATCGAACCGGGCGGGCCTCCACGACCTTCGTTCGAGCGGCGAAGTGTCCGAGAGTGCCTCCGAGGAATTCGACCATAACCAGCTGCAAAGTGAACGCCAGGGTTGCCACCCACACCGGTTGGATCCGGTGATCGCCCGGGAATCGTTTGGCAACGGCCTCCACAAGCAGCCAAATCGAGAACCAGAGTGTTACGTCAATCAGCGTTCCCAGCGCCCTCCTGCGCAGGTCGGCCGAAGTGCCCCAAGACGTGACCACACGATCCGGCAGCTCGAAAACGAGAGATCGCTGACGCAGCAGTTTGATCCGCTGCCGAACCGCCCGCTCGTCATCGGCACGGGGTTCAAGCTTCAGGTATCGCTCCAGGTTGTCCGCTGCAGCCCGGTACTTTTGCCGATGCTGCAATAGGTAGGCCAGATCACGGTAAGCACCTGCTTGATTCGGAGCCGCTAGAATTGCTCGCCGCAGGTAGGTCTCGGCTTCGGCCGATCGCTGATTGTGTTCCAGGATCACTGCATAATTAATCAGCGCGGAAACATCGTCGGGGAATTCCGCTATCACCTGTTCAATCTCGCGCTTCGCATCGCCGTGTCTGCCCATCTCGATGAGGCAGTATGCAAGATTGGTCCGCGCCCCGCGATAGTGGGCATCGATTTCGAGCACGGTGGTGAACTGCTTGCTCGCGCGCTCGAAGGCTAACCTGCGCTCCTCTCCCGCCGCGGCCCCCCGCGCTTCGCGAACCGCACGGAGACCTGCCGTGAAATATTCCTCGGCTTTTTGCACTGGTGAAGGAGTCACCCGGGACCGGAACTGCTCCATACCGAGAAAACTATCAGATCGAAAACCAAACGTTAACCGGGGAGATCGGACCTCCAGAGACTTGGTTGACTTGATTTCTTCAAAGCCATTATTGTACGAGCCTCTAGTCCAGGGAGGGGATTGTGGCATGACGAATTACCCGCCATCGGGTAAAGGCCAAGGGTCAAATCTAAATTCTCCGGGTGAGTCCTCGGGGAAGACCAAGTTTGCGGGGCTGGATCCAAATGTGGCTGCCATGATCTGTTATCTCCCCATCTGCTTAAACTTCGTTATCGCCACGATTTTCTTCGTAACCGAGCGGGAACTCCGCTTTGTCCGGTTCCATGCCGCACAGTCGCTGGTTCTCCTATTTGCCTGGATAATTCTTAACGTGGGACTGTCGATTGCAGGGGAAGTGCCGGGCGTAGGCTTCTTCGTCCATTGGGTCACTCTTCCGCTAGTGGCCCTCGCCCTCTTCGTGCTCTATATCTTCTTGGCCATACGCGCTTACAACAGTGACTGGTACAAGCTACCGACGCTTGGCGAATTCGCGGAGCGCCTAACCGGTTAGATCATTGGTTGTTCGGAAATATGGCGGCGCCGACAAGAGACCGTGTCGAGCACCATCCGGACTTGATCTATCCGGATGAGTATTACCAAGGCATTGATCTCTTCAATCGCGGAGATTACTTCGAGGCCCACGAGACATGGGAATGTTTGTGGCTGGTCTCGAGCGGCATGGAGAAAGGCTTCCTGCAAGGCTTGATCCAATGCGCCGTCGCCCTATACCACTACGAGCTCGGGCGGTATGGCGCCGCGAAGCGAACGCTTGAGCGGGCATTCCGGAGGCTCGAAAAAGTGCCGAGTCCGTTTATGTCGCTTTCCATTCCGGACTTCCTGCACCAGATGAGCATATTCTTCGACTATGAGCTGTCGGATGCCCAAGCCGGACGCCACCGACCGGCCACTTATCCGACGGTTCAACTCTGCGAGACTCGTCGAGAATGAAGAGTCAGGATCGTGATTCAAGGGAGCCATGAGGTGAAGGGTCAGGAGTTCATGCGCAAGGTTTTTCCTAGCTTCGGAAAACGCAGCCACCAGCTGGAGATCATAGATCGGGGCGACTGTACCGATCGGGAGCTTGCCGAGGCATATGAAGACCTGAGGAGAGTGAACCGACTTCTTGGGGGCAGCGCGGCGATCTTACGACCGCTGAGCAAGTGGATTCTCTCGCACGGCTCGGATTATGTAAGCATACTCGATGTGGGCACCGGCGCCGGCGATATTCCGCGAAGTTTGCTGAGCTGGGGAAGGTCGCATCGATGCAAGATTCGGGTCGTTGCGCTCGATTGCAGCGACCAGGCCCTGAGAGCCTCACAGGAGACGCTCCACGACTTCCCTGAGGGGCATCTAGTCCGCGCAGACGCTCAAAAACTTCCCTTCTTGGATCACAGCTTCGATTTCGTGATCTCCTCAATGTTTTTTCATCACCTGACGGATGAAGAAGCTGCCGAGCTATTGCGCCGGTTCGACCGCATTGGGCGGGTCGGCTTTGTCGTAAATGATCTCCACCGCCATCCTGTTGCCTACTATGTGTTCTGGATTTTGTCCCGATTGTTTTCTCACAGCCGCCTGGTTCGCCAGGACGGACTGACCTCCATCCTTCGCGGATTCAAACCTCGAGATTTTGACCGACTGCGCCGGCTCTCAGGCCTTCGCTCTCTTGCCGTCCGGCGCTATTTTCCCTATCGACTGGTACTGATGGGTCCTCAAACTCACTCGTGAGCATGACCGACCGTTTGCCGGGCCGGGGATTGTCGAATGCACCGTCCCGGTCGATAGGTCCCTAAGAGCAAAGCAGGTCCGCTACCGCGCAAAAGAATCCATGAAAGGGAGTACGCCGACAGCTGCTGATTTGACGGTCGGATGCCGTCGTTGTGGCCGCCGAGTCATCCTCGCACCTGAAATCAGGAAAGCGCTCGCTGCTCTCGGCGTGGGAGAGAAACACGAAGTGCTGTGTGACTCCTGCGCCACGGAACTGGGTGTTGGAGGGGATCCCTACTCCGTCAATGCGGGATATCTATATCGTCGATTTTGCGGTTTTGCGGTCAAATTGTGGCCCATCGGGACCTTTCACCTCTGAGCGGCAAATCACCTGGCCGATCCTGAGGCGAAATATAGGAGCTCAGTTCAGGCGCAGCTGAATCTGGCCAGAGTGAGTGCGAAGATTCAGTATCGAGCTGCCGCCCCCATAATCTCCTTCGACATGCCTCTCGCTCTGGCGCACCGTCCTGAGCTTGATCCCGCCCAGTTTTATTCGACCGTGTTGGGTGGAGGCATTCAAGGGGAAGGATGAGGTAGGCGTCAGACGAACCTCGATCGAACCCGATCCGGAGTACAGATTATAAAGTGTCGATGGAGATAGGGGACCATCCAGCCGAATGTCTCCGTTCGTGCTGCTCAGGGCATCGACATTCTCTCCAGTGCAATTCTTCAACTCGATTGAACCGTCGGTGGTCCGAAGTTTCAATCTGCCTTCCATATCCTGGACGGCGATCGAACCGCTGACAGCGGACGACTCCAAAGCCGACCGTCGTGGAGTCCAAATATGGAAATTCACCGAGTCATCTGTGACCATCCCTTGCCGCCGCAACGAAACAGAGAGCATCTCTGCACCCTTCGAACATCTCACCTCAGTCTTTTCCGATTCGAGATCGGCCACCACCTTAACTTCTTCCTGAGTCCACCCCTGAACGCTAATGCTCCCTCGCAGGGAGTTGTTGTTCAGCACGATGGTCGGATGACTTCCCAGTCGAAAAGTATTCTGATAGGTTCGATCAACCGGACGCACGGATGCCGTCCACAGTGCTAAAAAAGCCAGGGGCAGGCAAACTTGTCTGAACGGCATGCGCTCGGCGCTTCGGGTGCTGCCAAGGGTACTGCGGGTCAGAGCTCCGCGAATTGCTTGAGCATCTCTACCTTCGCCAGCAATGCCGCTCGGTAAATCTCCCGGGCGGCCGGATCGTCTCGGTGAATTTGCAAGTCCTCGCGTCCGTGCTCGAGGTTGTGGTTGACCCGATCGAGATTCGTGTCGAAAACGCGATGTATCTGCGGGTCCCACTGCGTTTGGCGCGCCTGGATCTGGCGCTCTAACTGCTCGATTCTCTGTTCAACAATGGACGTTTCGATATTCGGCTTATGCACGACGAGAAGATTGACCGGTTGCAGGTCAGCCTTCCCGGTCGAAGGGCCGGTCCAAATGTCGTTTGTCCCCTCTGCGGTCCGACCAACCTCGCTGGGGGCGGATCGGCGCGACACCATCTTTTGGTAGATCGAAATCATCCCGATGGCCGCTATCAACGTTGCAGCGATGAGAAAAGTGGCCCTTTGGAAACTGCTCAGGCGAAACACGCCCGAGCCGCCCGCTCCGCTGCTTGTCCAGCTTTCTCGTGACGGCACTCCCTCATTCAACAGAGCGGCCTCAATGTGACGCCAGACCCTGTCCGGCGGTTCCACCTCAGGAATTTGACGACTCACCTGGTAAATAGACAGGAGATCTTCATAGACGCCAGCACAGTTTCTGCACTTCTCCAAATGCACGGCGACATCTTTCTGTTCCGCCTGAGGCAGGGCCAGGTCAATATACTCTGACAATCGATCTTCATATATTTGGCACGACATCTTGCAATTCACTCCTCACTTCGCAGGATTCCGCGAAGCTTCATCCTGGCCTTGTGTAGCTGTGATTTCGAGGTGCCCACGCTGCAGTGCAGAAGTCGGGAGATCTCTTCATGCTCGAAGCCTTCAACATCGTGAAGCACAAATACCGCGCGATACCCGGGTGGGAGCTTGGAGATCGCTTGTTCCAGGGCAACTTGATCGACCACCGGAGTCGATCCCGGGCGTTCCGTACCCTGCTGAACGACATCCCTCATATCCCCATCATCCGTGGTTCCCTCCAACCGGATGCCCCGCTTGCGAAAATGCATGAGCACTTGATTAACGGTAAGTCTGTGTAACCAAGTTGTAAAGGCCGACTCACCCCTGAAACTCCCTATCTTCCGATAAAGCTGCACGAAGACTTCTTGCGTCATGTCCTCCGCATCGGCACCGTTGCCCATCATCCGCAAGCACAGAGAATATACGCGGCCGCGATACATCTCATAGAGTTTCTCGAACGCCGTTCCGTCTCCCGCTGCGGAACGAGAAACTAGTTCAATATCGGTACTTCCTTCTGTGGTTCTTACCGGCATGCCGCTGATCTGGATGATCATAGCAGGCAGGCGCGAACCCGCCTACTGCGATGCCAGCCCTTAGGGTTCGGTTGTCCCATTCATAATGAAGATTTACCCACCCGGGCCGCGAGGTTTTAGAATGCGGGCTCAACAACGTTCTAAACCGACTCGAATAAAGCGATTATGACAATTTCAATTTTTCCTTACTCTGAGGCCAATTATCCGGCGCGTGCTCAGTAAGTCTTGTGAATTCAAATACCTACTCAAATCAGTTGCAATTTCGGGGTCAGGTTCGTATAATCTTTAGTTTTGGCTCAGGCTGGCGATTATTGAAATATCAGGCAACTCGAACACGGGCATAAGAGTATCATAGTATTTGATACATCGCTGACTGACAAAATGGGACGTAAGAGAAAAGAGCAAGGAGTGGAGGTCATCGAGGGGCCGACGCCTGCATCGTTAGAAGAGGAAGGGTCGGACGAGTCGATAACCTTCACGCTGTCCGCGGATAGCGAGGACACTTTCCGGGAGGTCTTAGGTTCTTTGGGGGCGATCGAGGCCACTGAGGAGGAGGAAACCTTTGCTCTCCCTTGGACCGAGTTTCAAGAGCCCGCGGAACCCCCAGAGGAGATCGATTTGGATCTGACTCCGGGAGAGGATCGAAGCGCGGATCCGATCAGAATGTACCTCCGGGAGATGAGTGTTGTCCCGCTGCTGACGCGTGAGGGCGAAGTTACACTTGCAAAACAAATTGAACGGGGCCGGAATCGGGTCCTGAAGGCCTTGAGCCGCTCCTTGGCTGTAGTCCGTGAGATAGTGCGCCTGCGAGACAGATTGGAGCAAGGTGGCATCAGTGTCCGCGATGTGGTTGGCGCAGCGGAACTGGACGAGATTGAGGACGATCAGGCCGATCAATATCTCAATAAGGCATTGGAAGTAGTTGCCAATATCGAGCAAGCAGCACGGACGGTAGAGAAACTTACGGCGAAGCTGAAAGCGACCCCGAGTCGCAATGGGTCGGGTAAAGGGAGGCGTGCAGGGTCTCGACCAAAGAGTTGGTGGAAAGTCGCGAAGTCTCGGGTTAGGCTGTCTTGGCTGATTCGGGGCGTGGCATATGGCGATGACGGGGACCACGCAAGCCGCATAGAATTCACTTCAAGTTTCTTGCGGCAACTCGCCGACCTAGTTCACCGAGCATCAAGCGAGGTCCGCCGTGCCGAAAACGAGATCGACCGGCTGCGCCGGCAAACGGAGCGTGCGCGATCGGCAGCGAGCAAGAATGAGATCCGGAAGCGGATCAGGGAAGCGCAACGAACGCTACACCGAATTGAGGAGCACTACGGCTCACCTGCGGTGGAACTCAAGCGTCTTTCTCAGTCGATTTACCGTGGCGAGGCGGAAGCAAATGAGGCGCGCCAGGCAATGGTCGAAGCCAATCTTCGACTAGTGGTCTCCATCGCCAAGAAGCACATTAACCGCGGACTGCAGTTCCTGGATCTGATCCAGGAAGGGAACATCGGATTGATGCGGGCAGTCGAGAAGTTCGATTGGCGTAGAGGTTACAAATTCTCGACCTATGCGACCTGGTGGATCCGGCAGGCGATTACTCGCGCGATCGCTGACCAGGCCCGAACCATTCGAATCCCGGTCCATATGATCGAGACGATAAACAAGCTCATCAAGACTTCGCGTCAACTGGTCCAGGAGCTCGGCCGAGAACCCAGCCACGATGAGATTGCGCGCAAGATGGGGTTCTCAGTAGCGAAAGTCCGGCAGATCTTGAAGATCGCCCAAGATCCCATATCCCTTGAAACGCCGATTGGCGATGAGGAGGATTCCCATCTGGGAAACTTCATCGAAGACAAGACGGCCATGAGTCCGGTGGAATCGGTAATGGCTGCTAATCGGAGAAAGGTGACTGAAGATGCGTTGAGGCATCTAACCCCTCGCGAGGCGATGATCATCAAGATGCGGTTTGGATTGCCACCCTACGACCAGGAGCACACGTTGGAGGAGATTGGCAAGAAGTTGGATGTGACGCGAGAGCGCATCCGCCAGATTGAGGCCAAGGCCATACGAAAACTTCGTCATCCCGCCCGAAGCAGAGCTTTGCGCTCCTTTATCGAAGGAGAATCCGTTGCCTGACGGCGTCCTCGACCATTACGCCAGCGCATAGTAGCTCTCTAGTCTGGCGCGCGCCCGCCTCCAGTCAAAATTAGAGACATGGGAGCCTCTATCTCAGTACGAGATCTCTACGAGAATTTGGCCAACGCCATCGAGCATGGAGAGCGGGTGGGCGTTTGCACCGTAATCGAAACTCACGGTTCCACACCGCAACGAGCCGGCGCCAAGATGCTAGTCTTCGAAGATGGCCGGCTGCTCGGGACGGTCGGTGGGGGGTGCATCGAGTCGGACGTCTGCCGACAGGCACGGGAGGTTCTCCGTTCCAATCAACCCGGACTCTTTACCTTCCAACTCGCCGACGACCCGGAAAAGGAAGAGGCTATGGTTTGCGGCGGCTCGATGAAGATTTTTATCGATCTTTGGAAGCCGTAGGCCGCCTCACTCCGTCAGTAAGTGCGTGTACCTGCTCGACGCGATAACGAACGAGTTTCCCACCGTCATCAGCATCGTCGGAGCGGGAGGTAAGACCTCCACCCTTCGTACGATGGGCCGCGAACTCAACGAGCGCTGTCTGACGGGAATCCTTACGACCTCGACGCATTTGGGCATCGACCAGCTGCGCGGTCATCCAGTTGTCTTTTGCAAGCTCCTCAACTCTCCCATCTCCCCTCCGGATGTTCTCCGGCTCGCGCGCGCTGGAGTGAAGGAGTCGCGAGTCATCTTTGCGATTTCGGAGGCGATCGCGAACAAGGCTGCCGGTCTGGATATCCCGTCGATCGATTACCTCGCGGGTCATTTTGATGCGGTGGTGACTGAGGCTGACGGAGCTCGTGGCCGCTCCCTAAAGGCCCCTTCGAACGAAGAACCCGTCTGGCCGTCTTCAACCAAGCTCGCCCTCGCCGTGATAGGCATCGATGCTCTCGGGAGACCGCTGAATGAACAGGTCGCGCACCGCCCCGAGCGAATCGCCGTGCTTACCGGACAGCGAGTCGGCGAGCTGATTACCCATCAAACCATCGCCACTTGTGTCCTTCACCCGGGAGGCATCTATCGAGGCGTGCCGGCGAGCGCCAAGCGCATCGTCCTGATTAACAAGGTAAATAGTATCAAGCTGGCGGACGCAAGAACTATTGCCCGACTGATTCGCTCGCATATACCAGCAGTACGAACTATCATCGGTGACGTTCGGCCCGACCAGGTGCGAATTTGGAAATGAGCGACCTCCTGCTGACCAAACGTATCCAGGAACTTTACCGCGAAGCGCGGGTGGGCGTGTTGGTTAGCGTCCTCTGTTCCTCCGATCCACGGTTGGTCGGAGCCCGACTACTTGCCGCACAGGATGCTTCCGGATCATTCGAGTGGCTCGAGAACAACTTGACCGCCGCGATATTTCGAGACTATTCGGCTAGCCTGGCGTCGTTGGTGGCTGACCTGAGCATGCTGCTGGAAGGAGTCGGGCCGGGAAAGCCTATCCAGGTCAAGCGCCCGTTGGCCGGAGCCGATGATCTCCTGACGTTGGAGCTAATTCACGACGACCCTGACCTCATCATCTGTGGTGGTGGTCACGTCGGGCAAGCCTTAGCGTCCATGGCCAGATTACTGGATATGACGGTTGCGATCATCGACGATCGGGAAGAATTCGCCAATCGAAAGATCTTTCCCGATCCGGGCGTGCGCTTGATCGTAGAGCGCTACGAGGCGGGCTTACAGAAGTTGAGGATCAGACTAACATCCAGCATCGTCATCGTCACGCGAGCCCATCAACACGACGAACGATGCCTGCGCGTAGTGCTCAACTCGCGGGCTCGATATATTGGCATGATCGGGAGTCCAAGAAGAGTTCTCACCGTGTTGAAAAAGTTAGCGGAGGATGGTTGTCCGGCCGAGGGATTGGCCCGGGTGAAGGCACCGATCGGCCTGGACATAGGGGCACAATCGCCGGCAGAGATTGCGATATCGATCTTGGCGGAGATCATCATGGCCAAATACAGTGGCTCAGGCCTGCCAAAGAGTAGAGAGAGGAATCTGATCCAGAGATTACCACCCGAACAACAGACCTGAGGGAACGGACGGGGCGAGGCTGAAGGAGCGTACGCGAACCGTGGAGCTGGGATTAAGAGAACGAATTGCGATCGTCGCCGGCGCGAGTCAAGGTTTGGGCAAGGCGACCGCCAAAGCACTCGCCGCCGAGGGGGCCCGGGTCGTGATCTGTTCGAGAAACGCCGCCGCACTCGAGGCGGCCGCCAGCGAGATTCGGCAGGATGTGTCCGGCACAGTATTGGCGGTGCGCTGCGATGTAACCCAGAGCGGCGACGTGACGTCCTTGGTCCGGACCGTTTCCGAAAAGTGGGGCCCTGCCGAGATCCTTGTCAGCAATGCCGGCGGGCCCCCCACTGGCCTGTTTGAGGATTTATCGATAGATCGATGGCGCTCTGCGATTGAACTTAACTTGCTCAGTACCGTGGGCCTTTGTCAGGCGATTGTACCCGATATGCGAAAACGAAAGTGGGGGCGAATCGTCCACATCGCGTCGATCGCGGCCAAGCAACCGATACCGGGATTGATGCTCTCGAATGCTGCGAGAGCGGGTGTTCTGGGTTTCGCCAAAACACTGGCAGATGAGTTGGCGGGCGACATGATTACTGTTAACTCGGTTTGCCCCGGCTATACTCGGACCGAGCGCCTGGTCGAGTTGGCTAAGTCGAACGCCGACCGTGAGTCGGTCACCGAGGAGGAGGTCTACCGTCGATGGGAAGAGACCATACCCATGAAGCGACTGGGAAGGCCGGAGGAACTGGGCGCTCTCATCGCTTTCCTGTGCTCCAATCAGGCCGGGTATATCACGGGTTGCGCGATCCAGGTGGACGGCGGATACATAAGATCGATTTTTTGATTTCCCGTCGAACGGAATTGCCTCGATCTCAACTCCTCAAGCAAATCCCCTACCGATTTTCACGCAACGCTTGCGGATAGCTGGTTTCTCCGGTTTCTTGACTGGGTTCAGACCCTGTACTATATATTGCCGCTGGTAGAAGGACAGCGAAGGTACCGCCAGTCATGAGAGAGACGGCGAATTATATCCCGATCCTACTGGCACTAATCTTTGCTGTTGCCATAGCGGCTGGCATGCTTCTCCTCGCGCGCGTAATCGGAACGCGACGAAATCCCAATCCCACGAAAATCATGGTCTATGAATGCGGTAAGGATCCGATCGGTTCAGCGCATGAGCGGATCTCCATCAAGTTCTATTTGGTAGCCATGCTCTTCATTCTGTTTGACATTGAAGCCGTATTCCTAATCCCCTGGGCAGTCGTTTATAGGGATCTCGGTCAAGCCTTCTCGCGCTGGTTCGTGTTCGGGGAGATGATGGTCTTTATCGCCGTGCTGCTGGCCGGCTACTTGTACGTTTGGCGCCGCGGAGCGCTGGATTGGAACAGGTAACATGGGATCGATGAAGGAGAGCGGCGGCGTTCCTGAGGTTATTACGGCCCGATTTGAGGACCTGGTGAGCTGGGCTCAGAAGTCCAGCCTGTGGCCCATGCAGTTCGGCCTAGCATGCTGCGCGATAGAGATGATGGGTATGATCTCGTCTCGCAACGATATTTCTCGATTCGGGGCGGAGGTCTTCAGGGGCTCGCCTCGGCAATCAGATGTGATGATTGTCGCCGGTCGAGTCTCACAGAAGATGGCCCCGGTCGTCAGACGGCTGTATGAGCAGATGCTCGACCCGAAGTGGGTTATCTCGATGGGTGTGTGTGCCTCTGCCGGTGGCATGTTTGACAATTATGCTATCGTGCAAGGTGTCGATCAAATCATTCCGGTCGACATCTTCGTGCCAGGTTGCCCCCCTCGGCCGGAGATGCTGATGTATGCCATGATGAAGTTGCAGGAAAAGATCGTGAAGCAGCGGATGCGATCTCGGCCGAGAGCGGTGCGGGAGGAACCGGCTGAGGTCGGGGCGTAGCACCTACTCGAAGTCCCGCAGGTCTTATTCTGCGGACACGGCCGTGGCTCCGTCTCCCCTTTAATCCATCAACCCACTGAATGGAAACTGAGATCCAGATCGGGCTTCTCAAAGACCGATTCTCCGGAGAACTCCTCGGACACAAGACGCAATGGGGTGAGCTTACGGTGAGTCTGCCCGCGAAGGCGCTCCTCGGTATGTCAACGTTCCTGCGCGACACGCCGGGACTGGAATTCGACTTTCTCTCTGACGTGACGGCGGTCGATTGGGGCTTGGAAGCCGAGCCTCGATTTGAAGTGGTCTATCACCTTTATTCGATAAAGCATCGCCACCGAATTCGGATGAAGGTGCCGGTCGCCGAGGGAACGGGTGTTCCTACGGTCAGCAAGATTTGGAAGACGGCTAACTGGCACGAGCGGGAAACCTATGACATGTTCGGGATTCGGTTCGACAATCACCCCGACCTGCGTCGGATTCTGATGCCTGATGATTACGAAGGCCATCCATTGCGAAAGGATTTTCCTCTGCGAGGTTATCGAGGGTAGCACATGGCCGAGGTTTTAGTTGAGGTCAAGCAAAGCCCTCTTGACGCCCAGATGACGCTCAATTTGGGACCCCAGCACCCGTCCACGCATGGTGTGCTGAGAATTGAACTTACGATCGATGGGGAGCGGGTTGTGAAGGCCGTGCCGGATTTGGGCTACCTTCATACGGGGATGGAAAAGCTTGCGGAGCACAAGCGTTACAATCAGGTCATCACCATTCTCGATCGAATGGACTATCTCAATTCGATGGGAAACGATCTGGCGTTTGTCCTTGCAGCCGAGAAAATGTTAGAGCTGGATATTCCTCCCCGGGCCCAATACATCCGCGTGATGTTGACGGAGCTGCAGCGGATCGCAAGTCACGCGGTCTGGATCGGAACGCATGGACTCGATATCGGCGCAATGTCGATGTTCTTTTATGCATTCCGCGAACGGGAAGCGATTATGCAGCTGTTTGAGGCTGTTTGCGGCGGCCGAATGACCCCAAGCTATTTCCGCGTGGGCGGACTCTCCCTGGATATTCCTGAAGGTTTCACCCAGCGTGTACTCGAATATTGCGCCGCTCTGCCCGAATCCCTGGAGGAGTTTGACAAACTGCTGACGAACAATCCCATTTTTCGCATGCGCACCGAGGGCATTGCCCGCATCAGCGGTAAGAATGCAATTAATTGGGGCATGAGCGGACCCAGCCTGCGCGCAAGCGGCGTCCCCTATGACGTTCGGCGCGCTAGCCCTTACAGCGGCTATGATAATTTCGATTTCGAGATACCCACACGAACAGAAGGAGACGTCTATGCCCGTTACCTCGTTCGTCTCGCGGAAATTAGGGAGTCGATGAAAATCGTCCGCCAGGCGGCCGAAAAGATGCCCGGAGGTCCAATCAACGCCAATGCGCCGCGAATCGTCCTTCCCGATCGTCGCACAATGATGACGCAGATGGATGCGCTGATTTACCACTTTCTCATCACTTGTGAGGGGTTCCCCGTGCCGGCAGGGGAGGTCTACTTCCCTATCGAAGCCTCCAAGGGGGAGCTGGGCGTCTATCTGGTCAGTATCGGCGGGAACAAGCCCTATCGCATGCATGTACGTGGCCCATCCTTCGTCAACCTGCAGGCCCTTCCCATTCTGGTCGAAGGTGGCCTGATCGCCGATGTAGTGGCTGCCATCGGAAGCATCGATATTGTTCTAGGCGAGGTGGATCGATGATATCGGACGAGGCGCGCGAGCGGATGGACGAAATCATCTCCCGCTATCCGGTAAAGCGATCCGCCATCCTTCCCCTACTGCACGTGGCTCAGTCCCAAGACGGCTACCTGACCGAAGAAGGGATTCGGCTGGTGGCGGATAAATTGGGCCTGAGCTATCACGATGTTTCGGACCTCGCCTCTTTCTATACTATGTTCTACCGCCAGCCCATGGGCCGGTATCACATTCAGTGGTGCCGGAGCATCTCGTGCATGCTGCGGGGCTCGGATGATCTCCGAAAGTATGTTGAGGCGAAACTGGGAATCGGAAAGGGCGAGACGACCCCGGATAAGCGGTTTTCCCTGTCGGAAGTCGAATGCATAGGCGCTTGCGACAAGGCTCCTGCGATGCAAATCAATTTTGATTATCATGAGAATCTCTCTCGCAAGCGCATTGACGAGATCCTCGGCAGCTTGATGTAGGCTCACGAATGACCAAGGTGGTCACAGCCAGATTCGATTTACCCGATTCACGCCGAATCGAGACCTATATCGGGCAGGGTGGTTACAAGGCCATTGAGAAAGTTCTCAAGGAGATGTCGCCGGAGCAAGTCATCGAGGAGATCAAGAAATCAGCCCTCCGAGGTCGAGGGGGCGCAGGTTTTCCCACGGGAATGAAGTGGAGCTTCGTTCCAAAGGATAACCCCAAGCCCAAGTATCTGGTCATCAATGCAGACGAGAGCGAGCCGGGCACATTCAAAGATCGGTTGATCATCGAGCGCGATCCACATGCCTTGCTCGAAGGCATTCCCATTTCGTCCTATAGCATTGGCTGTCAACTCGCGTTCATATACATCCGTGGGGAGTACTGGTATCTCATCGACACGATCGAGCATGCTCTGGCCGAGGCCCGCGAGCGTGGATATCTCGGTCAGAACATCTTGGGCTCAGGATTCCACCTGAAGGTCGTTGTCCATCCCGGGGCGGGCGCCTATATCTGCGGCGAGGAGACCTCCCTGCTCGAGTCGCTCGAAGGGAAACGGGGCTATCCTCGCATCAAACCCCCATTTCCTGCGGTAGTAGGTCTGTACGGCTGTCCGACGGCGATCAATAACGTCGAAACCCTCGTGTCTATACCCCCCATCATTCTCCATGGTGGCGATTGGTATCGCCAATTGGGAACTGAGAAGAGTGGAGGCACTCGACTGTTTGCAGTTAGCGGTCACGTGAACAAGCCCGGCGCCTATGAGCTGCCGATGGGCTATCCGCTGAAGAAGCTGATTTATGAGGATTGCGGCGGAATTCTCAATGGGAAGAAGCTCAAAGCCGTGATACCCGGCGGAGCGTCGGCACCTATATTGACGGCCGAAGAAGCAGAAGGCGCCACGCTTGATTTCGAATGCCTGGCACAACTCAAATCGATGCTCGGTTCCGGGGCCATCATCGTGATGGACGAGGATACCGATATCTTCAAGAGCTGTTGGCGGATTACCGAATTCTTCGAGCACGAATCCTGCGGATGGTGCGTTCCCTGTCGTGAGGGCACGCGATGGATGTCGAAGATCTTCGAGCGCCTCCATGCAGGCCGAGGGTTGCCGCGAGACATTGACCTGCTGGTTGAGCTCTCGAACAACATGTTCGGCCGGACGCATTGCCCGTTGGGGGATGCCGCCGCATGGGCAGTCGAGCCGGCGATCAAGAAGTTTCGCGGGGATTTTGAAAGGTATTTGATGAGGCCCACAGCTCTTGCGGCGGACTAATCGCATGGAATCGGTCCTAATTCTCGTCAATGGCAAGGAGATCACAGCACCTCGGGGGCAGCTCCTGCTCGAGGCCTGCGCGCAGCATGGGATCGAGATCCCGAATTTTTGCTATTACCAGGATCTGCCGCCCCAAGCCGCCTGCCGAATGTGTCTGGTACGAATCGAGAAGATGCCGCGGCTGCAAACCGCTTGTACCGTCCGCATCGTGGAGGGCATGGAGGTCACTAGCGAATCTGAGGAGATCACGCGAGCGCGGAAAGGAATGGTCGATTTCATCCTCGCCAACCACCCCCTCGACTGCCCCGTCTGCGATAAGGGTGGGGAATGTGAGCTGCAGAATATGAGCCTTCGCCACGGCGCGCTCTATGCACGATACGATGAGCAGAAGGACGCCACGGACGAATACCGATTGAGTCCCTTCATTTGGTTGGATCCACAACGGTGCATTCTCTGCTATCGGTGCATCCGGGTTTGCGACGAGTGGGTGGGCGATCACGCCCTGGGAGTTAAGGGACGAGGCGCGCGTTGCCGGATCGTGGGAAATCTGCCTAACGGCCAACTCGACTGCGAAAATTGCGGAAATTGCGTGGAGGTTTGCCCCGTGGGTGCGCTGACGAGTTCAAACTTTAGATTCCGCGCGCGCCCATGGGACATTCAAGACACCGTCACCACCTGCACTTACTGCGCAGACGGCTGCCAACTCAGATTGAGCGTTCGAGGTGGGAAAGTCGTTCGCGCCTGGACGAAGGATTTGAACGGAATTAACGAAGAGTTCTTGTGTATCAAGGGGCGTTATGGCAACGAATTCGTAAACAGCCCGGAGCGCTTGCGCGGGCCCCTCGTTCGCCGCAATGGCCGACTTGCTCCTGCATCCTGGGAGGATGCGATCGGATGGGTATCCGAACGATTGGGTGATATCCGGTTACGTTATGGCTCCGATTCGATCGCGTGCGTCGGCTCGCCGCGGCTGACCAACGAAGACCTTTACGCACTGGCAAAGTTCGGACGCAATGTGCTCGGCACTTCGCGAGTGAGCCATATTACCGACACCGAGTGGACAGAATTCTTCCAAAATCTTTCTGCACCGCTTGCGACACAAACAGAGATCCGCAAGGGACCCAAGACACTGGTCCTGATCGGAGGTAATCCCCCGGAGTTCAATCCGCTCACGGCCTATAGCCTGCGGCGAGCGGTCCAGCTCTCGGGCGCCCGGTTGATCGCCATTGGGGCACAACCCCTCGCACGATTAAAGGAAACAGAGCAATTCTTTCACATCGGAAGAGGGGCGGAGCCAGCGGTGGTGCTCGCGCTCCTCGATGAAACGAAGTTAGAGTTGGCCGCCGTCCGGTCGGGCTTACATCCAGACGACCTGATCCGCCTTCGGCAGATTATTCAAAAAAGCTCGGAAGTGGTCTTCCTCATTGGCAAGGAGGTTTCGGGCCCGGCATTAGCCGCGGCGGGCGCGTTAGGCGCTCGCTGGCAAAGCCCGGAAAGATCGATTTGGCTTCATCCACTCTTACGCTTCAATAACTCGATGGGCGCTATCGACCTGGGATTGACGACTGAATTTCCTCGGCCGGAGGAAATTGGAGCTTCGATTCGGGCGCTATATCTGACCGGCTGCGACTTGGTCCGCTTCTATGGGGAGCATTGGCAGAGCGCGCTCGATCGAGCTGACTTGATCATTGTGCACGAGCTTTTCTTGACTAGGACGGCCGAGCAGGCCCACGTCGTGCTCCCTGCCATGAGCTTCGCCGAACTCGACGGCACATTCACTAACGCCGGAGGCCAAGTGCAAAGGGTCCGGCGCGCCCTCGATGTATCGGGAGATCTGCGCCCAGACTGGCTGATTATCAGCCAAATCGCCAAGCTGATGGGCGCGGATCTGGGTGATCGAGGCTCCAGTGCAAACCTGCTTAAGGAGATCTCAGAAAAGATTCCGGGATACGAAGGAGTCTCATTTACAAGCCTGGGTAAAATGGGAGCGATTTCAGTCACACGAAACTCGGGAACGAAGATCGATTGGCCCGATCTGATAGCGAGAATGGTAGCCCAAGTCCAAGAGATCGACATGACCAGCGGTCGCAGCGAAGAGGCCGCACCGCTTGGCTTTGGCCTGTTTGAGCCGGGCACGCTCACCTCACACGTGCCCCTCTTGGTCGAGGCATTCGGTTGGGATGAAGGCAAGACGCTCTCCTGAGCCCAGGCCTTGGGCCCCGACGGAATTCTCTCTCGGCTGCTGGTCGGTCTCTGGTGAGGCCTCCTACGCGGCCAGACTGATGCGTAGGAGCGCTCTCCTGAGCGCGAGCCTTGGGCCCCGGCCGAATTCTCTCTCGGCTGCTGGTTGGTCTCTGGCGAGACCTCCTACAGGGCCAGACCGATCGAAGTAGCGGGGCGAGCACACGAAATGCAATTCATCTTGGAAACGGCTGTCAAACTGGCCGTCGTGCTGTTCATCATTCTGACAGGTCTCGCGTATCTCGTGCTCGCCGAGCGAAAGATTCTGGGTTGGATCCAATTACGAGTCGGACCGAACCGCGTAGGACCATGGGGATTGTTGCAGCCTCTTGCTGACCTATTGAAGTTCCTTCTGAAGGAAGACGCACAGCCCGACACCCCTAACAAGTGGTTATTTCTTATCGCGCCGGCCGTCGTTCTGATCCCGGCGATCATGACGATCGCGGTGATCCCATTTGGAGGCGTAGTGCACTTGCTCGGTCGTGACGTAGGCCTGACCATCACCAGCGTGAATGTGGGTCTGCTCTACGTCCTTTCACTAGGCAGTATCAGCGTCTACGGTATCGTGCTCGGAGGCTGGGCGTCAAACAGTAAATACTCATTGCTGGGGGGCTTGCGTTCCGCGGCACAGATGATCAGCTACGAACTCGCCCTTACGCTCTCTGTCGTTGGTGTTTTGATACAAGCCGGATCCCTGGATTTACAGAAAATCGTGCTCGCGCAATCGGGAACGTATCTAGGATTCATTCCCAGATGGCATCTATTTTGGTTTCAGCCCCTAGGATTCCTGATCTTTTTTATCAGCGCCATGGCGGAGACGAACCGTATCCCTTTCGATCTGCCGGAAGCGGAGAACGAGCTGGTCGCCGGGTACCACACTGAGTACAGTGGCATCCGTTTCGCTCTCTATTTTGTCGGCGAGTACGCCAACATGTTCACGGTTGGTGCAATGGCGACTACGCTCTTCCTCGGCGGGTGGACAGGACCGTTTGTGGAGAGGGTGCCCTTGCTGGCAGTCGTCTACTTTTCCATCAAGACGATGCTCTTCCTCTTTATCTACATCTGGACACGGGGAACCTTGCCACGGTTTCGATATGATCAGTTGATGGGGTTCGGCTGGAAATACCTTCTCCCTCTCTCCTTTGCCAACATCGTGGCCTCCGCTACGATAGCGCTCTGGAGATAGGTGCTTGGACTTCGCGTACTGCTAAGGCCTCTTAAGCGATCAAACGATGGAGCGCGTTTTCTTCTTGTTAGTCTCAGGGATCGCCATTGCGGGTGCGATTAACATGCTGTTGCGGCGCAATCCGCTTCACGGCGCCCTGTCCCTGGCGGTTGTAATCGGAGCTCTCTCGGCGCTCCATATCACGCTCCATGCTTATTTCATCGCATTGATACAAATCCTGGTCTATGCAGGCGCAGTCATGGTGCTCTTCGTGTTCGTCATTATGCTGTTGAATGCCACCACCGATGAGCACCGCGTCGACCGGCGTCCCTATCTGAAATGGCTTGGGGTCCCCTTCTCCGTTCTGCTGCTGGGAGAAATCGTCTACATCCTACGGACGTTTCACGGCAACCCCGCGCCATCCGGCGGAGCAGTCGGCACTACCGAGGCGGTCGGCGGAGCATTACTCACACGCTACCTGCTTCCCTTCGAAGCCACCAGCATTCTGATCTTGATCGGCATCGTTGGAGCGGTCGTGCTCGCGCGGCACGATTGAGTGGAGAGCTCATCATGATTCCCATGTCTTGGTATCTGGCCGTAGCTGCGGTCCTCTTCACCATTGGCTCGGTCGGCGTCTTCGTGAAACGTAACGCCATCTCGATCTTCCTCTCGATCGAGCTGATGCTGAATGCGGTAAATTTAACGCTGGTGGCCTTCTCGAGCTACTTCGGAAATCTGGGTGGTCAAATGCTGGTATTTTTCATCATGACCGTAGCCGCGGCCGAATCCGCCGTAGGATTAGCCATCGTCATCCTACTCTTCCGAAACAGACAAACGCTCAACGTGGATGAGGCCAGCATATTGAGATTGTGATGACGATCCAGGCCCTCCTCTTAACTCCCCTTATCAGCGCCGGCGCGATCGGCCTACTGGGACGCCGCTGGCGGGAACAGACAATTGGCGTTATTGGGTCCGGGTCTGTGGGCATTTCTGCCGTGCTGGCGCTCATTGTCTTCTTCCGGGAATTAATCCCACTCCCGGCTCACTCACGAAGGATTCTGGCGCCAATCCTACCCTGGATAGAATCCGGATCACTCCATGTCAACATCGCCCTCCAGCTCGATGCGCTGTCGTCCGTGTTTCTTCTGTTTGTGACATTCGTCGGTTTCTGGATCCACATCTTCGCTATTGGTTACATGAAGGGAGAGGAAGGGTACGCGAGATTCTTCAGCTACATGAATCTCTTCATGTTCATGATGCTGCTCCTGGTGCTGGCCGATAATTACCTGCTCATGTTCGTTGGCTGGGAAGGAGTGGGACTCTGCTCCTACCTGCTCATTGGTCATTACTATAAGACCAGCGTCGCATCGGATGCTGCGCTGAAGGCATTCGTGGTCAACCGCATCGGCGACGCAGGATTCGCGACCGGCTTGTTCCTGATGTTTGCGACTTTCGGATCCTTGCGTTTTCTCGAGGTGAATGAGCTGATACGGAACCAATTCCAGGCCGCCGAGCCGCTCGGGTCATTTGGCGCACTCACGGTGATTGCGATACTGCTGTTCGTGGGCGCCGCGGGCAAGAGCGCACAATTCCCCCTCTTTGTCTGGTTGCCCGATGCAATGGCGGGACCCACCCCGGTTTCTGCACTAATCCATGCCGCGACGATGGTGACCGCCGGTGTTTACATGGTCGCACGATCCAGTGAGCTATACCTACGATCCGAAACTGCCCTGCTGGTTGTAGCCATCATCGGTGGCGCAACCAGCCTCTTTGCCGCCTCGATTGCCATCGCTCAGAATAATATTAAAAAGGTTCTTGCATATTCGACTATCTCGCAGCTCGGTTACATGTTCCTGGCTTGTGGCGCTGGAGCATTCAGCGCCGGTCTTTTCCACGTGCTGACCCACTCCTTTTTTAAGGCTCTGCTGTTCTTGGGAGCCGGAAGCGTAATCCTTGCTCTTCACCACAACGAGGAGATGCGCACCATGGGAGGGCTCAGACGCTTTTTGCCCGTGACACACGGCACTCTGGTCACTGCCTGGATGGCCTTGGCTGGAATATTTCCGTTTTCGGGCTTTTTCAGCAAGGATGAGATTCTGTGGCGGGTCTTTTCCAGCCACTCCATCCCAGCGGTTTCCGCAAGGATACTCTGGCTCATTGGGATTGTGACGGCCCTTCTCACGGCCGCGTATATCACGCGGCTCATGACGTTGACTTTTGACGGGGAAACCAGGCTTCAGATGAACGGCGGGCCGGGAGATGTCCATCCCGCTCCCAGAGAGTCAACGCGTGTTATCACCATTCCCTTGGTGGTGCTGGCGGCTCTCTCCACGGTCGGAGGACTCATCGGCATTTCGCCTGCGTTTAGTCTTGGACGCATTCCCAACTGGATAGAGGACTATCTTTCGACAGATGTCGCGGCCGTCCCGTTCAAGACGCAGCCTGTTCGAGAGATGGCATCTAATTACGGTCTGGAACTTCTCCTGACCGGACTCACCTTCGCCGGAACGATCATAGTGACCGTTTGGGCCCGACAACGCTATCTCAAGGATCCTTTGAGGAGGGCGCCCGCCCTTCTCGAGAGAAAGTATCTGATTGATGAGATCTACGATCATGTTTTCGTCCAACCAACAATGTGGATTTCAACAAATCTGCTGTGGCGTTTCCTTGATATCCAAGTGATTGATGGTTTTGTGAACGGCGTCGCAACCACGGTCGGAGAAGTAGCTCGTGTGCTCCGCCAGATACAAACCGGCTTCGTCCGGTCTTACGCGGTACTAATGCTTTTTGGAGCGCTGGTTCTGGTTGGCTATTTCTTGTTCGCAAGATGAATCTCAGAGAGCACATCCTGACCATTTTGATTTTTCTCCCGCTAGCCGGAACGGCGGTGATGTTCGCCTATAGCTCTGTGGTTGAGAACAGGGGCGCTGTCATGCGGCGAATCGCCTTCGGCTTCTCGATCCTCGAGCTGATTGCCGGACTTGGTCTCCTCGCCGTGTTTGATCGACGGGGAGCCGGGATGCAGTGTGTCGAGCGCGTGCCCTGGATTCGGACATTCGGATTCAACGTAGACTACTACGTCGGGCTCGATGGACTCAGCTTGTGGCTCGTAATATTAACTACACTGCTGACCACGCTCGCGATGCTCCAGAGTTGGAGCTCAATCAGGATGCATGTTCGCGACTTTTATGCCTTTCTACTGCTGCTGGAGACGGGTCTGATCGGGGTGTTCGTATCCCTCGACATGTTCCTCTTCTACCTGTTCTGGGAAGTCATGCTCGTGCCAATGTATTTCCTCATCGGCGTTTGGGGCGGTGAGCGCAAGATCTATGCAGCCGTGAAATTCATCATCTACACCATGGCCGGGTCGGTGTTGATGCTGGTCGCGATAATCAGCCTTTATTTCCTAAGCGGTGGCACTAGCTTTGATGTCCTTGCGTTGACCAGTCAGATCCGAAGTGGCGCATTAAGACTTGATCCTGGCGTTGAGCGCTGGCTCTTTTTGGCGTTTGCCTTGGCGTTTTTCATCAAGGTTCCCCTTTTCCCGCTGCACACGTGGTTGCCGGATGCACATGTTGAAGCGCCGACTGCGGGATCCGTCATGCTCGCTGGCATTCTTTTGAAGATGGGCGCCTATGGACTCTTGCGGTTCAATCTACCGCTCTTCCCACATGCAACCGCGGCGTGGACCACCCCCATCTGCACGCTCGCAGTCATTGGAATCATCTATGGCGGGCTGGTCAGCATGGTTCAGCCTGACCTGAAAAAACTGATCGCCTATTCGTCAGTTAGTCATATGGGATTCGTGGTGTTGGGTATCTTCGCTCAGACAGAGCAGTCCTTGCAGGGCGCGATTTTTCAGATGGTCAGCCACGGCATCAATACCGGGGCGCTCTTCCTGATCGTGGGCATCATCTATGACAGAAGGCATACCCGGTGGATCGACGAGTTCGGCGGTCTGGCTGAGCCCATGCCGCTGTTCTCAACTTTTTTTGTGTTCGTCTGTCTGGCCTCAATGGGACTGCCCATGCTGTCGGGCTTCGTGGGCGAATTTCTCGTGCTGGTAGGCGCTTTCACTTCTTCCATTGATTACGCACGAACATTCGCCGTGCTCGCTGTGAGCGGAATGGTTCTCTCAGCGGTCTATCTTCTCTGGATGCTTCGGCGCGTCATCTTCGGCAGCATAACGCGCGAAGAGAACCAAACTCTGCAAGATGTGAACGTACGGGAATGCGCGGCACTCATGCCCCCCGTGATCTTGGCTCTTGTGCTTGGGGTGTGGCCGAACTATTTGTTGCGACCGACGGACGCCGCCGTTCGAGCACTCCGGCAAGCCTCGATCATTGCCTTGCGCCGCTAACCCGCAGCGCTCATCTGAATTGGGGAATTCATGACCAGCCCCGCGGAAATTGGATTAGATTATTCGGCGATCCTGCCGGAGATCGTCCTGGCGTCAACTGGTGTGCTGCTGATGCTGGTCGAGGCATTCGCGCCATCTCGTAACCGCGCGAGGGCCGGGGGAATCGCCCTGACGGGCCTGGCTCTCGCTTTCGCTTCCACTCTCCTTTCGCTGTCCTCGGATTCTCATCCGGCTTTTTTTGGAATGATCGTTTCAGACGGATTCGGAGCTTTCTTCACGCTAGTGGCAATTCTTGCCAGCGCGCTTTCTATCTTGATCTCTTGGAATTTCTTGACCGAGGAGACCATTCGCCCGGATGACTACTTTGCGCTCGTGCTGTTCGCCACGGTAGGCATGGGCCTCCTGATCGCCGCCAATGACCTCGTGGTTGTATTTCTTGGTATCGAAACGATTACGATCGCGACCTACGTGTTGGCGGGATTCAGACGCAATGATTTGCGCTGCACGGAATCGGCCCTCAAGTACTTCATTTTGGGCTCTTTTTCGTCAGCTTTCCTGCTTTACGGAATCGCCCTCGTGTATGGCGCAACTCGCACCACCAATCTGTCAGAGATTCGAGCGGTGCTCGATTCCTCGATTGGCGCAGCCCCTGAGAACGCCTTGCTTCTCGGGGGCGCCGCCATGCTGCTCATAGGATTTGGATTTAAGGTGACGGCTGTGCCCTTTCACATCTGGACACCGGATGTCTACGAGGGAGCGCCTACCCCAGTCACTGCCTTCCTCTCGGTTGGTCCCAAGGCTGCCGGGTTCGCTGCCTTCTTGCGAGTCTTCTCGAACGCACTTGGGGCCAGCGCGGTCTCTGCTGGAGCCGAAGCAAGACTCCACGGCGATTGGATCGCAGCCGTTTCGGCCATGGCTGTCCTCACGATGACCTTTGGTAACTTTATCGCTATCACTCAATCAAACATCAAGCGCATGCTCGCTTACTCATCCATTGCGCATGCGGGTTACATGATCGTGGGGCTGATTTCCGGTTATTGGCCCGCCGTAGCCTTCTACGCGATGGTATACGCGGTGATGAATCTTGGTGCGTTCGCGGCGGTCACCCTGATTGCCCGCCGAGGCGACGAACGAGTGCTCATCGATGACTATTCCGGTATGGGCTTCAGGCAGCCGCTCCTCAGCGCAGCACTCACCATCTTTCTGCTCAGCCTCGCCGGCATCCCCGGCACAGCCGGCTTCATGGGCAAGTTTTGGATCTTCAAATCAGCCTGGGGGGCAGGCCTCCGTGCCTTAGTCATTTTGGGGGTCGTAAATACCGTCGTCTCGGTCTACTACTATTTCCGTGTAATCATTGTCATGTTCTTCCGTGAAGGGAAGGAGGACTGGGTCAAAGTCCAGGCCCCGGCAACTTTCGCGCTGGCATTGACCATTTGCGCGGTGGGTACGATCTTCCTCGGGCTGCTGCCCAATCCCCTGTTTCACCTGCTCACCGCCGCCCGCGGCGGGATCGCGCTCCAGCATTAACGATCGAAATCCCTACAGGTGCCCCTTGGCATGGAGCAGCTCGGCGTTCAGGATGGCGCCGCCGGCAGCACCGCGGATGGTGTTGTGTCCCAAGACTACGAATTTGAAATCAAGGATAAGACATTGACGCACGCGACCAACGACCGACGCCATGCCTCGTTCAGTCTCGCGATCGAGCCGTGGTTGCGGGCGATCGACCTCGTCCCGAACCACAATAGGAGACCTCGGTGCGCTGGGAAGACCTAGTTTCTGCGGCTCGGAAGTGTAGTTCTGCATCGAGCCGATGACATCTCCTCTCGATGCATGACTCTTGAGTTTGACCGAAACGGTTGCCAGGTGACCATCCATCACATTGACGCGGTTGCAGTGGGCGCTCAACACCAGCGGGGATAGCTCCACCGCCTGACCGTTCAGCCTTCCCAATATCTTGCGTGTTTCGGACTCCATCTTCTCTTCCTCGTGCGCAATGTAAGGTACTACGTTGTCGACGATGTCCATGGACGCAACGCCAGGATATCCAGCGCCCGAAACGGCCTGCAAGGTGGTGGTAATGACGCTCGCGACACCGAAATCACGATCCAGTGGGGCGAGCGGCAGCACCACGGCCATCGTCGAACAGTTGGGATTGGTCACGATGTAACCACGATCATACCCTCGTCGCGATTTTTGATGAGGTATCAGGTCGCAGTGGGCCGCACTGATTTCCGGAACCAGCAATGGGACGTCTGAATCGAGCCGGTGATTGCTCGAATTACTTATCACCGGGTAACCAGCACGCGCGAATTCTTCTTCTACTGGACCTGCTATTTCACTTGGAAGACTTGAGAAAACGAAATCGCAGTCGAGGCTGGGCGTCAGATCCTGAATTATCCGATCGCTCACGGTCTCTGGTAGTGGGGTAGCCAGTTTCCAACCGCACGCGTCGCGGAATAGCTTTCCTGTAGAGCGCTCGGAAGCCGCTAAGGCTGTGACCTCAAACCAGGGATGATTCACCAGTAATGCAATGAAACGCTGGCCTACCGTGCCCGTGGCGCCCAGGATTCCGGCTCGCAGCTTCTTAGTCACGATTCACCACCCACATAGCGCTTCGACGAAGAACCCAGGAGGTCTCAGCTGAGGCAGATCCCCACCCATCATTAGCCCTGGTTAAGGTCTGGAGAAACCTCCTATTCACAGTGCTCTCCGGCGAAGGCGGCCAAGTTTGAACTCATCATGGATCGCGCGGACTGCCTCATCGACACGCCGGCGGTCGATCACGCAGACCACCCGTATCGTTGATGTACTGATCAAATCGATATTGATGTGGTTGCGCGCAAGTGCCTTGAACATGCGGGCGGCTACACCCGGCGATGTCGCAATACCCGACCCCACGATAGATATTTCGGCCACATTGGGATCATGGACAACGCCTGCGGCTTTGAGCGTGCGACGCATGCGCTCTAGCACTTCGGTCGCGCGCTGCACGAATTCTCTGCGGACCACAATGGTCACGTCGTTTACATTTCCCTCCCCGACGCTTTGGATGATCAATCGAACGTTGATTCGCTCGCGCGCGAGTGCTCCGAAAATCTTCGCGGCCACGCCTGGGCGATCTGGTACCTTTTGAATAGCGATTTTCCCGATGTTCTTCTCCGACGTGACGCCGGTTATGGCTACGCGTTCCAATTTATTTCCCTCCGTAATGATCGTCCCCGGACCATCGTTGTAACTCGGTTTTACCTGCAATGGGAGCCCAAATCTCATGGCGATCTCCACTGCGCGAGGGTGCATCACCTGGGCCCCCGATCCCGCCAACTCCAACATTTCTTCGAATGAAATGAAGTCCAGTCGAGCCGCATCCGGAACCTGGCGGGGATCGGCGGTGAATACACCCTCTACATCAGTGTAAATCTCGCAGGACCCAGCTCCCAGCGCTGCGGCAAGCGCAGCTGCGGTGGTGTCGGAGCCTCCTCGGCCCAGTGTGGTGATCTCCGTACCGTTGCTCACTCCTTGGTATCCGGCGACGATCACAACCTCTCCCCTCGCGAGATGCTCGCGCACTCGCTCGGTACGGACCTGCCGAATTTTCGCCTCGGAATAGTTAGTATCCGTGATGATGCCGCTCTGCAGCCCGGTTAAGGCGACGGCCTGTGCGCCCTTCGCTTGAATGGCCATTGAGAGGAGTGAGGTAGAGACTTGTTCCCCGGTAGTTAAAAGCATCGCGAGTTCTCGGCGCGGCGGGCTCGGCGTCACGGTTCGCGCCATTTCCATGAGCTCATCAGTGGTGTGGCCCATAGCCGACACCACGCATAGGACCGAAGCGCCCTGGTTTCGGACAGCGAGAACCCGATCCGCCACATGAAGAATCTTTTCTGGACTGCCTACCGAGGTACCACCATATTTCTGGACGATTACGCTCATTGTTCGACTCAAAGAGTCTGGAATCAGGAGTCTCCTACCACGACACCGTCGATGTCGATGTCGACCATTAGCGGCTGGGCAGGAATCTGATGTTTCCCGAAAATCGCGCTCAACTGTCTTCCAATGTATTCGAAATTATGATCGGCAAAGGCAACCACGCTTGATCCAGCGCCGCTCAATACCACTCCCAGCAGTCCGTCAATCTCCGGTGCTGCCAGCAGTTCTTCAAGGCCGGAGACTAGAGGAGTCCGA
>JACXTT010002944.1_pt1 | contig 26660 bp, 21 predicted proteins | sample 9270951 | NCBI WGS metagenome assembly JACXTT01 (sample SAMN15532306, study PRJNA645909) | rock metagenome | isolation source: weathered quartz diorite | place: Puerto Rico | collected 2017-06-21 | reverse complement strand
ACATCGACGCCACGACCGCCGACACCATCGCCATGGGGTGCGCGTTGTGGTGGAAGCCGTTGAAGAAGCGCAGCAACGTCTCGTTGAGCATCGTGTGATAACGGATGTTGCAGGTGAACTCCCCGAGTCGCTTCTTCGTCGGCAGCTCCCCGAGCAGCAGCAGGTACGCGACCTCCATGAAGGAGCTGTGCTCGGCGAGCTGCTCGATCGGGTAGCCACGATAGAGCAGCACGCCCGCGTCCCCGTCGATGTAGGTGATGCGGCTCTCGGTCGCGGCGGTCGTGCCGAAGCCCGGATCGTAGGTGAAGACGTCGAGGTCCTTGTGCAGCGCTGCGATGTCGAGCGCCGCCGGCCCGATGGTGCCGCTGCGCACCGGCAACTGGCTGCTGCGCCCGCTGGCGCCGTCGTTGAGCTCGAACGCTTTCTCCGTCTTGCCGGTCATGTCCACAGCCGCTGTTCCGTGTGGTGTTTGCCGCGCCTGGATCAGCGCGCCGCACCACGCGGCAGGTTTACATGGTCCGTGCGCCGAATCAAGGCGCGGCGGGCTACTCGCCGGTAGGGGCGCGCGGCTCCCTTTGGGGGAATGGCGCGGCAGCGCGGTGCGCGCTACTGCACCACCTTGACGAGATCCCCCGGCTTCGGCTCGCCCTTCGGGTACAGGCCGTTGATGAGCCGCAGCTCCTCCAGCTTGAATTTCTCGACCGGCATGTCCTTGGCGTAGTCCTCGATCTTCGTCTTCTCCTCCGCCGTGATGATCTTGATCCGGTAGGGCTCGGCGAGCGGGTATTCCGTCGGTTTCATGTCGCGCATGGTCTCGATCGAGGACATGAAGACCCCGTCATCGAGCGGCGCGCCGTTCTCGCTCGAGCGGCTCGCGGCGCCGATCACGAACGCCTGGGTGCCGCGATAAAGCACCGCCCAGCGCACCGGGCCCTGGCCGCCGTCGAGCGGCGAGCCCGAGCGCGTGATGAGCGCGTACCCCTCCATGCCGTGCACGGCGAGCGTATCGCCGTGCGAGACGGACGCGCCCCGCAGCCTCGACAGCAGGAACTCGCGCGGCGACTTCTTCTCCGGACGCTTCTCGAGCGTCACCTGCATCACCGACTCCTTCTTCTTCGTCACCAACAGCCGGTCGCGCTCGTTCTGCACCTTCCAACCCTTGGGAAAGGCCATCGTGAGCTTCATGCCGGCATGATAGAAGCGGTTGTCGCGCACGATGCCCTGCTCGCGGGAGGAGCCGAAGGGCAGCCCGTCGATCGCCTTGAAGTACTCGTCGCGATTGTCGATCCAGCCCCCGCGCGGCACGGTGGTGATGTCCGCCGCCCCGAGCGTCGCCTGCACGATGCGCTCATCGGGGGCCGGGTGATCGGAGAACACGCCGTGATAGATGTTCGGATCGCGCCCCTCGTCCTTGGCACGGTTGAGCTCGAAGGCCTCCTGGGCTTTGAACACCTTCATGGTTTCGCCCATCGCCTCCGGGCGATAGCCGCTGCGCGCCGCATACTCGAGTCCGAGGCGATCGGCTTCGGACTCGTTGTCGCGGCCGTAACCCTGATACCAGGCCTCCGCGCCCAGGTTCGCCATTTCCGCGAGCGCCGCATTCCCGGTGAGGATGGCCGTGGCCAACGCGCCGGTGCCGAGCAGCACCCCCCGCGCCTGAGAGCGCGCCGGATGACGCGCGACGTCGTGGCCGATCTCGTGGCCGAGCACCGAGGCGAGCTGCGCCTCGGAATTCAAGTACGCGAGCAGCCCGCGGTGAATGTAGACGTAGCCGCCGCCAATGGTGAAGGCGTTGATGCTGTCGTCATCGAGCACGAAGAACTTGAAGTCCCAGTCCGCGATCGGTGTGTTGCGCGCCACCCGCGTGCCGACCATCGTCACGTAGTCCTGCACCGCCTGGTCCTGGTACAGGCCGTAGAACCGGACGATCTCCTCATGAATGCGCCGCGCCTGCTCCTGCTCGCCCTTCACCGTGGTGAAAACGACGTGGTGCGTGCCGGTTGCCGGGTTGGTGGCGCAGCTCACCGCGGCGAGCGCGAAGGCGCAGGCAAGGAGGGTGGCGAGTGTGCGGCGCATGGCAACTCCCATCGGGCGCGTCCGGTCTTTAGCCGCCACGCCCGGGCGCTCGGTCGGGAACGCCGCTCCCCGCGGCGCATCCGCAGTGTCCTCGCAGTAGAGCCATCACCGCGCGGTGAAGTTCCCTCCCGTGGCGGACGAGCGCGCCTATCTGGAGCCCGCGGCGGCGTACTTCCTGCGGAACTTGTCCACGCGGCCCGCGGTATCGACGATCTTCTGCTTGCCGGTATAGAAGGGATGGCAATTCGAGCACACCTCGACCTGCAGATCGTGCCCGAGGGTCGAGCTCGTCTTGAACGTGTTCCCACACGTACAGGTGACGGTGATCTCTTTGTACTCCGGGTGGATCGCGGCTTTCATGGCGGGCTCACGCTGTCTGGAAAGGCGTTCCCCTCAAGTGGGGCGCCGGGCACGCAATTTAAAGGGCGCGCGAGTTTAGCGGCAGTGTCGCGCGGCCTCAAGCTCCTTGAACGGGCGCGCCCTCGGCCGGGCGGCCATTATCCACAGAAGCTGTGGACAACTCTGTGGACGGCGGCTGTTGCCACGCTGCGATCACGCGGTCAAATTGCATTCTTGTTACGTTGATCAAAAAATGACCAGCTATTTTTACCCTGTCTGCTCAACAACTTACGTCTATCTTGTCCAGCGGCTTGGCGAGATTGCCACGTAATTGACTCATTCTCCGACGCCACCCCCGGAGGCTGTGAATAAGGGCCGGCTGTGGGGCGCCGGGGGTCCCGAAGCGGCGGTTGACAACGCGGAAGGACCGGGCAATTCGGCTATTTCCTGCGGAGGCTCTGGCCCTGGTTCCGGCATGAATTCGAGCAGCATCTCGTTGAGGAACTGCAGCCCAAGAGGGGTCGGCCGGTACCCCGTCGTGGTCCGCCGGAGCAGCCCGCGCCTCATCAGCCGCTCGATGGGCGCGACCACCTCGGACCAGTTGAGCCCGGTGCGCGCCGGGAACAGCTCAGCGTCGAATCCGCGCTTGAGGCGCAGCGCGTTCAGCATGAACTCGAACGGCAGCTCCCCCGGGGGCACCACGCGTCGCACGAGATCGGCGTCGGCGGCGGCGAGATAGCGGCGCGGCTCACGCGGCTGGGTCGTGCGCACGATCTGCCCACGCTCCGGGAAGGTCAGCTTGCCGTGCGCGCCCGCACCCACGCCGAGGTAATCGCCGAAGCGCCAGTAGTTGAGGTTGTGGCGGCATTGCCGCCCGGGGCGGGCGTACGCGGACACCTCGTACTGCGCGAACCCCGCCTCGTCGAGCTGCGCGGCGCACGCATCCAGCATGGCGGCGGCGGCGTCCTCATCGGGCAGCGACGGGGGGCACGCGGCGAAGACCGTCCCCGGCTCGAGGGTGAGGTGGTAGTGCGACACGTGCGCCGGCGAGAGTGCCAGGGCTTCGCGGACGTCGCGCTCCGCGGCGGCGATGTTCTGGCCGGGCAGCGCGTACATGAGATCGAGGTTGAAGTTGTTGAGGCCCGCGGCGTGCAGCTCCTCGGCGGCCCGCCGGGTCTCGGCGGGCGAATGAATGCGCCCGAGCGCGCCGAGCCGCCGGGGATCGAAGCTCTGGGCGCCGAGCGACACCCGCGTGACGCCCGCCGCGTGGTATTCGCGAAATGCGCCGCGCTCGATTGCGCCCGGGTTCGCTTCGAGGGTCACCTCGAGGCGGGCGGCAAGGGTCAGCTCGCGGCGCGCCGCCGAGAGCAGCTCACCGATCGAGTGCGGTGAGAAGAGGCTTGGCGTGCCGCCGCCGAGGAACACGCTGATCACCTCCCGCCCGGCGATCTGCGGCGCCTGCGCCGCGAGGTCGCGCACGAGCCGGTCGAGGTAGGGCCCCTCCGGGAGCTCACCGCTCAGCGTGTAGGAGTTGAAATCGCAATAGGGACACTTGCGCACGCACCAGGGGAAGTGCACGTAGAGCGCAAGCGGCGGGGTGGTCAGGGGAGACATGTGTTGTTGGGGTGCGGCGAGCGCGATTCTCGCGCGGAGTGTGCACTCCGCTCAACCGTAGTGTCGGCTGCCGCGCCGGCGGGGGCCACGACGGACGGCACAGGTGGTTCGCCGCCGCGAGACGCTTCCAAAGGATCACTTCTTCCAGTCGCCGGGCTCCGGCGCATCACGCATGTGATCGAGCAAATCGCCGCGTGGTGGGATCTTGTCCAGCGTGCAACCGAAGAAAGGCATGACCCAGAGAAGCGCGACAGCGCAGTGGTCATTGAAATTGAACACCGTCACGCCGCCCGGCAGGGCCTCCACCCGGTGAGTGCGCGCGTGGTTCCACGCGAGACCGGGCTTGCGGGGTGGCGCGGGGTCGAACATCGCGCTCGCCGGAGGCATCCCGAAAGTCCGCGGTCCGGGCCGACCGTCCTCGCCCCGAGCAACGCGGGCTGCCGCCTCCGCGCCCTCGGCGGCCCAGTCGATCGCCGCCGGACCCCTATCGGGGGTCGGCGCCCGGAGCTCGGCTGCCGGAGTCTCGTCCGTCCTTGCCCTCGCGCGCTCGCGAGGCGCAGCGCCCGGTGGAATTGCGATCGGAACCCCGGACGACTGCGGCCGCGCGTTGGGCAGCAGAGCGACCAGCGTCAGACTCTCCTCGGCGCCGCGGCCAGCCGGGTGCGTGCGGGTGAGCTCGACAAGGAGGGCGAGCGCCAGGGCGTGTGCTGCCACCACGACCGCGAGCGCGGGAATGCGGCGCGCGGCGGTGGCGGGGCGCATGGCGGGTACTCAGTGCCGTTGACGGACGGCTAACCTCGAATGCGAGCGCAACCACCACAGGTACGGGAGCAGCACGGGCGTGACGAGGATGCCGGCGCGGCCGGCGATGGCGGGCAACCGATGCGGTGCCCAGCCGATACCCATGGAGAGCGACCCGTGGTCGAGGGAGGTCGTCACTTCGAAGCGTCCATTGATCAGCGCTCCGAGCAGCCCTATGAGGAGCACTCCGGCAATCACCCAGCGAGCCGCGATGCGCTGCCGCGCCGCCAGCAGGCACGCCAGGCCGGCGGCAGCGAGCAGTGCCAGCCACATCGCCACGACGAACAGCGCCGTGCCCAAGCCGCGCACGCCTGCGGTCAATGCTGGAGACAGCGACGCGCGCCAGTGCCCGGCGGTTTGGATAACTGCGATGAGCAGTCCAACGGACAGCGCGCCCAGCGCGATAAACGCGAGCAACGGCAGCATCGTGAACGCCACGAACGGGCGGCGATATGCCCAGGAACGCAGCTCTGGGCGCGCGAGCATGTCACGCTCGAATGCCTCATCCGGGCCGACCCGTTCCGCGGCCAGCACGGCAAGACGCTCAAGGCGGGCGGCTACGCGGTGGCGCCGGCCAACATGCATCACTACGCCTGGACCAAGACGGGCGCCACCATCCAGGTGCACATGAACGGGCCATTCGCCCTCACCTACGTCAATCCGGCGGACGACCCGAGCAAGGGCGCCGGCAAGTGAGCCTCAACCCGGGGCGGCGCGATGAGCAGCGCCCCGGAGCTCACCACACCTTGTAGACCTGGCCGGTCTGCGCGCCGTCCACGCTTCGGGCGTACGCCAAAGCGACCCGCTGGGCGGGGACAGCTTCGAAGCCAACGAAGTACGCCCCGTAGGCGCCCATCGACTCCTGCAGGATGGTGGGACTGACGCCGTTGATCCGTAGCCCCCGCGGCAGCTCAATGGCCGCACCTCGAACGAAGCCCTCGATGGCGGCATTCACCGAGGAGGCGCTGGCGCCGTAGCGGATGGGGTCATCGCTCAGCACGCCGCTGGTCAAGGTGATCGAGCCGCCGTCATTCAGGTGATGCTGCGCGACGAGCGCCAGATGCACCTGTCCGAGCAGCTTGTCATGCAGGCCGATCTGGAACTGCTCGGAGGTCATCTCCGCAAGCGGCCCGAAGTGCAGCTTTCCGGCGGCGGACACGATCGCGTCGGCCTTGCCGACAGCCGTGAACAGAGCGCGCACACTCTCCATGCGGGTGATATCGACTTGATAACGACCGCGGCTGTGTCCGACCTCGATGACGTCGTGGCGCGAACCCAACTCGCGCACGACCGCCTCGCCGATCGTCCCCGTTGCCCCGACAACAATGACTTTCACGGCCTGACCTCCACCCATTGACTGACCAAATGACCGGCGTGCCGGCCGGATGCGCTGCGCAAGCTCGCCGCCTGTCCACTCCCACCGCACTCTGGCAGACTCAGTCTTTACGCGACGGAATTCTGCCTTGTCCAGTGTTTGCTCGCGTCCGTAGACTAATAGAGGCAGTCATACTCCGGACCCTCTAGAGCCACAAGCGCCGCCGCCGCAGCTTCCTTCTGGTGCTGTGCCCAAGGCGGTCCGATTTGCTTTCCGAGTGCGCCGATCAACGCGTCCAATTTCGCGCGGCTCAACCCCAACGCATGCGCCGCGGCGTCCAGAAGTGAATCGCTCGGCAGTGTGTGAAGCGCGAGCTCGCACGCCCTTGCGCCATGGGCGACAACCTCGCGAAAGAGTTCGCCCTCGGCTTGATGCATTCGAACGTGAACCGCGAGGATGTCCTCCGTACTCCAGCGTGGTAGTCCACGCCCCTTGAGCACTCCGCAATGCCCGACCGTATGGCTGGCAGACCGCAGCTGACGCAGGATTTTCGCGATGGACGACTGCGCAAGCGCGCGCGCCTCGGCCTCGGCTTGCTCGACGACAATCCGGGCTTTCTGCGGGGGCAATCCCTCAGCTGCGTGGTACGGCGCAAAAGAGCCCGCGGGCAACAATTTGAACTCTACGCGCTCGAGACACTGCGGGGCAGCTCCGTCGGAACCGATCGCAACGAGAATGGCCTTCCCTGTCCTCGCCTTAATGCCGAGAGCCACCTGCATAACCTGCACTCTCACCGCCGCGCCGGAATCATCGAAGTCGAGTGTCAGCCCCGTCGTTCACGTACCGAGGTGAGACCGAGCTAGCCCTTGCTAGCCGCTACTCCGCGTTCTGCACCTGCTCGCGCATCTGCACAGTAACTTCTTGATGTAGAAGGTCACTCGCTGCAGAACCAGCAGGCTAGCTACGCGGGCAGCTACAGCGAGCAGCGCGCCAAATAGGACTACGGGGCCTGTTTGGTACCCCGGTGCAATGCGCTCCGGTGAAGTTCCCGCGCTGAACACTCGCGTCTATTTCTCGCGCGCGCGTAGGCCCGAGCGCTGCCCGCGCGGCCGCATAGGAGCCTACACGTCGTCGTGATCATAGAACTGGGAGATCAACACTGCCATCCCGAGCGCGGGTGGCTACGCTGGGTGAGGCTGTCCTACACAAGCCGGCATCACATAACCAGGACGGCGGAGCTCGATAGGGCATCAGCATGAATCTGGAAGCATCAATCGCAGTGCGCGCGGCGCCCGGCTCCGACCAGGACCGCGCAGTCGCGCTACCACTCACTGACCCGGCTCCAGGGATTCGAATCCGACGCGGGAACTGCCTTTTTTCCAGCGTTTCGTGCAAGAAACCTAGACAGTTGCCCCTATCGTTGCCCCCGCAATCATTCATCGCGTGTCGAGAAAGGTGTGTCTGCGCCACGTTAGCAAGCGAATCTTGCAACAACCGATAACGGCTAGTGAGCGCGAGCGTCGTCGTGCCGGTTCGTCTCGCGCACGCGCGATCAGCCAGCGCTGCGCCTGGCGCCGGTCACCTCCCGCCCGTGACCCAGTTCACGGGTGAACGAACGTGAGTCCAGTGGTGAACGCAGTGCACCTCACTGATGAACACACATAGGAGCACGTAGGAGATCTACTAGTGCCCCGTTGTCTGTTCACTGTGTACTGACTCATTAGACACCGGTACATATACGGTGTCAGGGATCTCTGTAGGGACCGTTGGGCCTAGTTCGCTGCCCAAGCGGGGCGAGGACCTGATCCAGCCTGCGGGCCCCCTGGGACTGCCAGGGCTCGGCACCGCGCGGCGCAGGCTTTCTTGCACGAACGCGGAGCCTTCTAAGGCTGCGATCCTTTCGAGGTGGCTGGCGCGATATGCTTGCTGGCAGGCGACCGAAAACAAGGACGAGGAGCATCGAGCGCCGACCTCGCCGGCCTGAGTACATAATCACACACTGATTGGGGAGAACTGCTACCGGCCGATGGTGAGGGGCCAGTGGACACCCGGCATCCCAAGCCAGCCACGATCAGCGCAGTCGTTGCTTGTATGTAAGGCAAAGGCATTCAATGACTACAGTCGGCACGCCAAAACCTGGCCAGCTCTTGACCGGCGCGCTCTTCAATGAGCCGATGCGCGTTGAGACCGTACAGCCTAATGGGCCGGCGAGCTGGTTCGTAGGGCTGGTTGGCACACAATCCGAGCGGTTTCGCAAGGTAACGCTAACGGCCGCGGACCTAGCGCAACTCACAGTCCTAGACACCCGCCATCTTTTCGATGGCGACGGACGGCTTCTCCGGCTCGGGCTTCAGGCCTACGCACTCGGCATCGCCTACGAGTTCGATCCCTACTTCGGCCTTTCGATCTCGCGCGTCGATCCGCTACCTCACCAGCTCGAGGCAGTGTACGACTACCTGCTGAAGCTCGCGCGCGTGAGGTTCCTGCTCGCCGACGACGCGGGTGCAGGGAAGACGATCATGTCGGGGTTGCTCATCAAGGAACTCGAGCTGCGCGGTCTCGCTGAACGAATCCTGATCGTCTGCCCGGCCAATCTTGCGTTTCAGTGGCAGCGCGAGCTCAAGGAGAAATTCGACTCGCAGTTCATGGTTCTCAAGGGTCAAGACCTTCGTGAGCAGTTCGGCGTAAACCAGTGGCTAGAGCGGAATCGCCTCATCACGTCGCTGGACCTTGCAAAACGCGGCGAGATTCTGCCTGGATTGCGGCAGGTGCACTGGGACTTGGTCATAGTGGACGAAGCACACCGTATGTCGGCCGCAGATGAGTCGCATAAGAGTCTGCGCTACAAGCTTGGCGAGCTCCTGCGGGACACTTCCGACCATATGCTGATGTTGACCGCCACACCGCACAAGGGTGATCCCCTGAACTTCAGCTTGTTCCTCCAGCTTCTCGACGCTGACGTATATGCGGACGTGAAGTCGATTCGCCAGGCCATGGAACGCCGCCGAGCGCCGTTCTACCTCCGGCGAACGAAAGAAGCGATGGTTTACTTTCCCGAGCGGCGCATTGATGGCACGTGGGCGGCCCAATCGATTTTCACAAAGAGGATTCCGCACACGGTTGACTTCCAGATCGATGGCGCCGAGTTCGGTCTATACCGCGACGTAACGCGATTCGTGAAACGTGAAAGCGCGCGTGCTGCGGCCGAGGATGATGATCCGCGTGCCCGCGCAGTCTGCTTCCTAATGTCGCTGTACCAGCGCCGGCTTGCTTCGAGCACGTTCGCAATGCGGCATTCGCTTGAGAACCGCGCCCGGCGCCTCGAGGAGGGATTGAAGCGTGCCCAGGAAGCAGCGCGACAAGCACCACCAGATCTTCCGGATCCCGAAGAACTCGAGGAGATGGAGGAGGCTGAGCGCGAGAGACTGGAGGCGATGTTTGAAGCGATTACACTCGCCGGCAGCGCGGACCAGGTGCGTCAGGAGGTGCAAGAGTTGCGCCGCCTAGCGCTTCAGGCGCAGGCCGTTGAGAACAGCGGCGTCGAAGCAAAGCTCACGGAGCTGAAGTCATTGCTCCAAAAGGAGGGATTCTTTGACCATCCCGAACAGCGGCTTCTCCTATTTACGGAGTTTAGGGACACACTCGATTACCTTGTTGACCGTCTGAAAACCTGGGGCTTTCGCGTCGGATTCATTCACGGCAGCATGAAATCCGGCTCACGCGACGAACCCGGTACGCGGCTCTATGTAGAACAGCAGTTCCGAGAGGGTGGGATACAGATCCTCGTGGCTACTGAGGCCGCCGGCGAAGGCATCAACCTCCAGGTCTGCAATATCCTGTTCAACTACGATATTCCTTGGAATCCCAATCGCCTGGAACAACGCATGGGCCGTATTCATCGATACGGTCAGCGCAAAGACTGTCTGATTTTTAACTTTGTCGCGACCAATACCATCGAAGGTAAGGTTCTCCAACGTCTGCTCGAAAAACTCCAAGAGATCCGCGACGCTCTCGACGACGATGCGGTATTTAACGTCGTGGGCGAGGTGCTGCCCGCTGCTCACGTCGAGCGTGTGCTTCGTGACTACTACGCCGGGCGCCTGGGTGATGCTGACCTCGAAGAGCGACTTCTGCGGGACGTTGACGAGAGCCAATTCCGCGCGATTTGCCAGAACGCGCTAGAGGGGCTCGCTAGCAAGAAGCTTAACTTAGAAATGTTGATTGAGCGGCGCGCGCGGGCACAGGAACGACGCGTTGTACCCGAGACTATTGCTCGGTTCTTGCGTGAAGCGGCTGATTTCGTGCCGTGGACATTCAAGCCGGTCACGAGCATGCCGCATTCCTTCGAGCCTGCGCGGACCCCCGTGGTTTTGCGTCGCTACGAAAAGGAAGTTGATTGGAAGTTGTCGGCCCTCGCCGACCGTTACCCGCGATGCTCAACCGACCGCGACACAGCCGAGAACGAGAAGCTCGAATGGGTAACTCCAGGCCATCCACTCTTTGAAGCCATACGGCGGCACACGCATGCAGTAGCGCGAGACGTTCTGAGCAAGGGAGCGACGTTCTATTCTCTCCAGCACGAGCGGCCGGCGCGCGTCGACTTCTTCCGCGCGCGCATAGTTGATGGACTTGGACACGTGGTTCATGAACGCCTGTTCGCCGTCGAGACTAAGGATCACGGCGAGCTCCGGCTGCAGGAACCGGGCTTGCTCGGCAACTTCACGCCTGCAGACCCGCCGGACGTGCTCCCACCAATTGCCCTCGCGGCCGAGCCGGTCGGTTGGCTCCATGAGCATTCGCTTGCACCATTTCTGGAAGAAACCCGCAAAGACCGACTCATGGAGATCGATCGGGTTAGTGCGCACGTTGAGCTATCGCTGACCGAGCTTCTGCAACGCGCCGACGAGGAAATTGGACGAGCGGCATCGGATGTGGATCAGAAGCTCCCTGGCGCCGAGGGCCGCCTCGCGATGGCAGAAGGCCGTCACTCGGAACTGCTCGCGCGCAGAGAGCGGCGCCGCACGGATCTTGAGCGTCAACGCGCGCTCACTCTCCAGTCGGTCGAACGGCTCGCCAGCGTGCTGGTGCTACCGCATCCTGAACGCGAAGCTCCCGAGGTTCGGCGCCTGAAGCCAAACTTCGAGACCGAGGCCGTCGCCATGGGTGTGGTCATAGAGCATGAGCGCGCTCTCGGTAGAGAGGTTTATGACGTCTCAGAGAAGAATCTTGGGTACGACATTACTAGCCTTGACTTGACCTCGGGAGAGCTGCGCCTCATCGAAGTGAAGGGTCTTGGCGCTGCGACTGGGACGATCTTGCTAACACCAAACGAGCGTCGCATCGCTGAAGATCGGCGCGATTGTTATTGGCTATATGTAGTCACGAACTGCAACGACTCGCCGAAGCTTCAAGAACCCGTTCACGACCCGGCGAGCCTCAATTGGACTGAGGTAACCAAGGTTGCGCACTACTACCTGTCGGTGAATGCAATGACGGAGCCAATGCAGGTAAGGGAAGGCGCGCCGCCCTATGGAAAGGTACCGTGATACCAAAGGAGTGCAAACGGCTCGCCGAGGTTGATTTCCCGATCGCGGTCGTCTCTAAACATGCTGCTCGAGAGAAGGCGGGGCCAAAGGGGCATCCGAGCATGCTGCATTTATGGTGGGCGCGGCGGCCTCTAGCCTCGAGCCGCGCGATTCTTTTGGAACTACTGATGCCGGATCCGTGCGATCCGTTATGCCCCCAGGGATTCAAAACTGAGGCCCGGCGATATTTGGCAGCGGTTCAGGGCAAACCGGGTGTTACAGACGAGGATCTGCGTCAGTCGTTGCTTAAATTCGTTGGTGCGTTCGCAAGCTGGGAGCTTGCAGCAAACCGATCATACCTAGACGCAGCGCGTGGCTTGGTACGTGCCGCGCACGGCGAGGAAGCACCACTGGTTGTGGATCCCTTCGCAGGGGGTGGCTCGATTCCGTTCGAGGCGCTGCGCCTCGGGTGCGAAGCGTTTGCGAGTGATCTGAATCCGGTTGCATGCCTAATTCTCAAGGCGATGCTGGAAGATATTCCACGTCACGGACCGAAGTTGGCTGAGGGACTACGCCGGGTTGGGCTTGAGTTAAACCGACAAGCGGCAAAGCAACTTGCGACGCTGTATCCCAAAGGCAAAGACGGGGCAACTCCGATTGCTTACCTATGGGCTCGCACGGTGCGGTGCGAGGCGCCGAACTGCGGCGCGGAGATGCCGCTGGTGAGATCGATGTGGCTGTGCAAGAAGGCGAGCCGGCGTCGCGCACTCAGGACTCGCGTGGTGCGTTTCAACGGCGACGGGCCGCAGGTCGAGTTCGACATTTTTGAGCCGAAGAGTGAAAGCGAAGTAGCCGTGGGGACAATGACGCGCGCGAAGGCGATGTGCTTGTGCTGCGGCGCCGTCTTGACACCTGAGCGCGTGCGGGCGCAACTAGCGGCGCAGCACGGTGGCGCTGACGTGGTGTTCGACGCAAAAGGCCGGCGGGAGAGCGGTGCGCGCCTTCTTGCAGTAGTAACGCTGAAGCCGGGTGAGGCCGGGCGGCAGTACCGGTTGCCAGAAGAAGGTGACTACACAGCTGTGCGAGAAGCACAACGTCGAGTTTGCCAATTGCTTGATGAATGGGAGTGCGCGGGTAGACAAGGACCCTCTCCCGTGCCGGACGAGCCACTACCTCCGATCGGCACGCTTGGGTTCCGCGTCCAACGCTACGGAATGTTGAAGTGGGGCGACTTGTTCACGGCGCGGCAGAAGGCTGCTCTGACTGAACTCACACGCCTCGTGGTGCGAGAGTATGACAACGCGCCTTTACTCGCTTGCGCACTTAACAGAGTGACAATGAGCGATATGTCCTGCACCCGCTGGAATGCGGTGGCAGAGAAGATGCAGCACACGTTTGGTCGCCAAGCGTTGCCGATCGTATGGGACTTTGCGGAAGTTGTAGTCATCGCAGACGCCCCCGGGAACTGGAAAAGCGGATACGAGATTATCGCGGATATCGTAGAGACCACTCGGAGCGCTCGCATCGGGCAAGTGCAGCTGGCTGATGCCACCGCACACCCGCTTCCGGACGAAACGGCGCAAGTGTGGTTTACGGATCCGCCCTACTACGATGCTGTTCCATACGCGGACTTGTCCGACTTCTTTCTCGTTTGGCTGAAGCGAGTGATGCCGGACAACCCACTGCTTCGAGATCCCTTTGATCCGACGAATCCTCTGACGCCGAAGAAGCAAGAGGCAGTGCAAGATGTGACTAAGCGGGACAATGGTCGCGTCAAAGATCGCGCGTGGTTCGAGGAAACCATGGCTAAGGCCTTTGCGGAAGGACGTCGTATTCTCCGTGAGGATGGTGTTGGATCGGTGGTGTTCGCGCACAAGACCACAGAAGGTTGGGAGGCCCTGCTCTCCGGGATGATTCGAGGGGGCTGGACCATTACCGGCTCTTGGCCGATCGCAACTGAGATGGGGTCGCGCCTGCGCGCGCGGGAATCTGCTGCGTTGACAACTAGTGTGCATCTTATCTGTCGCCGCCGTCTCGATGACGTCGGCGCCGGCGACTGGGCGACCGTTCTGCGCGAGTTACCCAGTCGCGTTGGGGATTGGATGGAGCGTTTGCAGAGAGAAGGTGTGCGCGGTGCAGACCTCGTTTTCGCCTGCATCGGTCCAGCTCTGGAGATATTCAGTCGCTATAGCAGCGTCGAAACGGCAGACGGTCGGGAGATTAACCTGGCCGAGTATCTGGGGAAGGTGTGGGAAGTCGTCGGACGAAGCGCACTGGCTCAGATTCTTGGAACGGCGGAGGCCAAGGCCCGTAACGGAGCGGCGGGCGCTGTCGAGGAAGATGCGCGCCTTACGGCACTCTTTCTCTGGACGCTTCAGGTAACAGAAGGTGAGGCCGACGCGGAAGTGGAGGACTCGGAAGAAGAACAGACAGAGGGTGATGACGATAATGGGGAAGCTGCACGCAGCAAGGCAAATGGTTATACGCTCATGTTTGATGTCGTTCGCCGCTTCGCTCAACCACTCGGCATCGATCTGCCAAAGTGGGAAGACCGCGTAATCGAGACAAAGAAGGGTGTCGTGCGCTTGCTTCCGATCAAGGAGCGCGCGGAGCAGCTTTTCGGCCAAAATGGCTCCCAAGCCGTTGCGACTCGCCTAGAGCAAGAATCCACCCTGGGTTCTGACTCAATACAAGGCGCCTTGTTCCCGGAAACGGAAGCAGCCGCCAAACAGCGCAAGAGTGTAACGCGAGGTGGCCGGCGTCAGACCGCAGCTGTTTCCGACGACACACTCATCGCTCCTGCCCGGGAATCGACCACACTCGATCGTGTGCATGCGGCGGTCTTGCTGCAGTCAGCAGGCCGAACAAACGCACTACGTGCCCTGCTTAAGGCTGAGCAGGCGCGCGGACCAGATTTCTTGCGACTCTGCAATGCACTTTCGGCACTGTACCCCAAGGAATGTGAGGAGAAGCGGCTCCTTGATGCGATGCTGCTCGCAGCGCCTAGATGACGAGTGGTGCGGCAATGGTCTCGCGGAAGATTAGGTTTGTCCCCGGGTACCCTGATATACCCTTCGATGTTGCCGGAGCTCTTCGGTCGGCCTGTGAGAAGGCGCAGAAACGTCTCGTCGCTCGGCTAGGTTTTGCGTACGCGACTAACTCGGGACTTGACGCATTGCTCGCAACACTTGGGGACATGCCCGCGTGGCAGGGTGCTGCGAAGGAATGGCTCGTGGGCTTACATCACGGAATTACAGAACCGAAGGCGCTCGAAAGAATCCGCGGAATGAGCAACTCGAGGGTTCGTGTTTTCGTCGGCGGGAATCGACTATCAGCCAGCAATCTTCTTTGTGGCAAGTTGTTCCACCCAAAAGTCATCAATATCGCCTCTAGAAGCTCGCGTTCCCGACCGGTGCTCATGCTCGCATCGTCTGCAAACCTAACCGGTGCCGCGCTCGCGCCGGATGCCCGCAACTACGAAGCGGGAATCGCACTGTACGGATCGGCGATTTCCCGTAGGGAACACGCCCGCTTTCTGGAATGGTGGCATCGAGGATGGGCTGAGTCGCTCGAAGTCACGGATGCTCTGCTTGATTCCTACACGAAGCTTAGGGACCGCTTCCTCGTGCGGAACCCCGACCTTGTCGTCGGGCTAGATCCTCCTTCTATTTCGCACCTGAGTGACGCGGACACCCTCTGGATTGAAGCTGGTGCGATGTCGGGCGGCTCTCGCAATCAAGTCGAATTCAACGAAGAGCTCGCTGCGTTTTTCGGCCCAGTGGAGCGTAGGACTCGGGTCCTGCGTATTAAGGCGAACGGAAAGGAATGGGACGACCGACCGCTAAGCCACAAGGTCACAACGTTCGGCGTACACATTTGGCGTTTGAGTCTTCCGACGGAAGGTTCAGGTGGTTTTGAGTACCCGTCAAAAGTGATCCGCCTCCGAAAGGCGCAAGACAGAGAAGGAGTCTACTTCGTCGTTGATGTCGCGGAACCGGATGGTTCTACGTTTGCTCGTTGGCGCTCAACGGCTCATCGCCGTGGCTACCTTGGGATTACTAGTGGACAGCGAGCTTTCGGCTTTTGGCTAATGAACCCAAATGCAGGTACGGCCTACGATTCGTGAATGCAGGGGTCCATTAGCCATGGTTCATGCTTCGTTCCCCATCAGGATGCGAAGCATGTGGCCCACGAAGCGACTCCGACAAGAAATGCGAGGCAGGAGCGTAGTTGGTGTGAAGACTTTAGGGATCCCTCGTTACGTGAGACATCCGGAGTATTTTTGAATGGAACCGTGGTACAAGGTGGCGACGCCGCGAAGAGAGGTTCGAGAAGGGCGGTCGTTCAACCCGGATGAATTTGCCATCGCGCTTGAACAGGTCGTCGCCGGCACAGCGCCTGAGGATTACTGCAAGCCGGATCAGTTTTTTGCACGCACATGCTGGACGCGCGCGCTACGCGACTACACAGGCATGGTGCTCAAGCGGCTTTGTGGACGCACGGAGAATACTGCACCAGTCCTGACCCTGATTACCCAATTCGGCGGCGGTAAGACACACACGCTGACCACGCTCTATCACCTGGCGGAAGCCGGCAAAGCGGCGGTCAAATACGACGGTGTAGCCGAGCTGCTTCGAGAAGCTGGAATTCCTTCGATTCCACACGCGAAGGTCGCTGTCTTTGTCGGAAATGCATGGGATCCGCAAGTTGGGCGTGAGACTCCTTGGATTGACATCGCGCATCAGTTGGCGGGCGACGCGGGTGTGGATGCACTCGGGTCGGCCGCGAAGACAACGCCGCCGGGAACGGATGCCATTGCACGTGTTTTTCAGGCTGCTGCCGCACCGACGCTACTTTTGTTGGACGAAGTGCTGAACTACTTGAATCGTCATCGTGGCGGCGCCGAATCGTTTCACGCCTTTATTCAGAATTTGACGGTTGCTACGACAGGTACCACGCACGGCGCGTGTGTCATCTCGCTGCCGCGCAGCCAGATCGAAATGACGGAATGGGATCAACAGTGGCAAGAGAAAATCGCCAGGGTGGTCCGGCGCGTCGCAAAGGATCTCATCGCCAACGATGAGACTGAGATCAGCGAGGTCGTCCGACGCAGGCTTTTTCAGGATCTCGGCAGTGACAAAACGCGCCGTAGTGTAGGCAAGGCATTCGGCGACTGGTGTTTCGAACGCCGCGCGCAACTTCCACCCGAGTGGACCGCAGTGGACTCCACTGCGACGGAGGCTAAAGCCCGTGAGTTCCTCCAGCGGCGCTTCGAGTCATGTTACCCATTCCACCCAGCTACGCTTTCCGTCTTCCAACGGAAGTGGCAGTCGTTGCCTCAATACCAACAAACCCGCGGCACGCTGGCGATGCTTGCGCAGTGGATCTCTCTGGCCGCACAGGATGCTTTCCGAAGGGCGCGCACTGAGCCTTTGATTACGCTGGGCTCGGCTCCCCTTTCGGAACCCGGTTTCTGCAGCGTCGTGTTAGGCCAACTTGGCGAACCGCGACTCACGGCTGCGATTGATACGGACATCTCCGGCAGCCAAGCGCACAGCAGGGCGCTGGATGCCGATACGAGGGGCCCGCTGCGCGACATTCATCGCCGCGTCGGGGCGGCGATCCTTTTCGAGTCTTCTGGCGGCCAGACGGACAAGGTCGCGCATCTTCCCGAACTGCGTTTTGCACTTGGTGAGCCGAATGTAGATACAACCTCAATAGATAACGCGGCACTCGCGTTGGAGGAACGGTCGTACTTCATGCGGAAGGTCGGCTCTGACGGTTTCCGCATCGGCTACCAGCCGACATTGAAGAAGGTGGTAAGCGATCGTCGCGCGTCACTGGACGAGGAGTCGGAAGTCAAGCCGGCGGTTCGGAAGCTCGTCGAAGATGAGTTCCGCCGGGGAGCAAGCATTCCAATTGTGCCGTTTCCAAGCGACGGCGCGGAGATTCCCGATACGCCGAGACTGACGCTTGTCATCGTCGAACCCGAATCCGAGTGGACCGTAACTGGCTCCCTGCGTACGCAGCTCGCAGAATGGACGAAACAGCGGGGGATATCGCCGCGACTCTATCCTGGTGCATTGGTATGGTGCGTAAAGAAACCGGGAAGAGATCTACGTGACAAGGTCGAGATCGCACTGGCCTGGAAACGTGTGGGCCGCGAAGTCGCTGACGGTACTCTCGCCGGTGAATTCGATCGCAGTGACCGTACGGACCTGCAGGCCAAAGTCAAAGAGTCCGATGACGCCGCCAAGGAACATGTGTGGGGTGATTTCCGCTTCGCTGTGGTCTCCGATGCGCAAGAGCCGGACGGCCTGAAAGTCATCGACCTTGGCGCGGGCCATTCCTCAAGTGGAGGAACTCTCTGTGGAAGAGTCCTCGGCGCACTCAAGTCGGAGGCGCTGCTTAACGAAACCGTCGGTGCCGGTTATATCGAGCGAAACTGGCCGCCGGCGTTGAAGGCGGAGGGAGCGTGGCCTTTGGCGAGCCTAAGGCAGAGCTTTCTCAATGGGTCTCTAACACGGCTGATCGACCCCGATGCAATCCTAAAGAACAAGATCAGTGAGTTCGTTAGTCAGGGAGATTTTGGGTTGGCATCTGGCCGGAAAGGCGACGGTTCATATGAGCGGATCTGGTTCGCCGAACACCTGCCGCCGGAGGAGGTCGCGTTCGAACCGGATGTGTTCTTGCTGCGGAAGGCTACAGCCACGGCACTCAAGGCAGGAAAGCCGGCTCCTGAGCCCGGACCGGAACCGACTCCTCCGCCCATCCCTCCTCCTGGTCCTGGTATACCGCCACCTCGACCCTCGGCGACTACGCGGACGCTACACCTCTTGGGCAACGTGCCGCCAGAGGTATGGAATCGGCTTGGCACCAAGATCCTCACAAAACTGCGCTCGAGCGGCTCAGAGCTTAAGATCGGTCTCGACTTCTCGGTTACCGTACCGGCCGATGCGGCAAATAGCCTTGCGACAGAGCTGCGACAGCTACTGCAGGAACTTGGTCTGGGAGATTCTGTGAGAGTCGAGTGATGTGTATGCTCAGTGATGCGGGCTACGAAACACCCTCCACGCCTGCAGCCGATGCAGCTCACGCTAGCCCGCGCTCCCGCAGGGGTCCAGGCGGGAACCGCTAGCAGATGTCGGCGCGCAGCAGGGCAAGCGCCTCGAGGTCGCTAAAGAAATTCAGTCTCAACGTGAGCGATACTGTCCCGCGTCCGCTTCCGCGGTTATAGGCACGGGCCGCGCTTCCATAACGTACATATCGGGCGGTGGTATATGTACTTCCCCAAAGACGGCGACGATCCTCGCCTTGGACCCTTTCTTCACAGCGTAGTTGAAAACGAGAACGTGAACGCCAGTGCTCACGATAAGGTGATTTTCACCTTGGCGAGCGCCGCACTGGCGTTGTCACTCACCTTCTCAAAGGACCTGGCGCCATTTGCGTCAGCTAGGCATCTGTGGGTGTTGTTACTGAGCTGGGCGGGGTTCGTCGCCACGCTGGCGGCCAACATCGGTGGGTTTGTTCTGTCGCTGATGCAAGCACGCGAGCGCAAAGAAATGGCATACGACGTATGGCGGTTCAAGAAGCGTGAACTGGACGAGATGTCTGAGCGGATGCAGTCTGATGAGAAAGTGCTTTACGCGCTTAATGTCGGACAGGGAATAGCGTTCCTTGCGTCGATGCTGCTGATGGCGCTTTACGTGGCCGACAACGTGCTCCATGTGCCACACGCCGAGGCAGCTGAACAGACCCAACAGCAACAGCCGCCCGCGCCGCAGGGCTCAGCCTCGGGTTCCCACCTCTTCCACGGATGGTTGTGATTGAACGAGGACGCAGGAGCTCTCGTTCGGCAGATGGTGGGACAGTGACCGCGGCCGGGGTGGCGCCGGCCGCGTTGGTCGTGAGGAGCTGCTGTTGTCGGTAGCAACGTCGTTGTCATCGTCGTCGCTATCGTCGTCGTCGTCGGAGACCAATTGACGCGCTGCGCGCCATGCTGGTGCTGCGGTGCTGCTGCTGCGCACATCAGCCGCGAGAGCGTGCGAAAGCAAGGAGAGGTGCCATGTCCCTTCGGTCAGCGGCGACGAGCGCAGCTATGTATGCCTTGCGGGTCTTATCGGCTTCGCGTAGGAGGCTGCCGCCCCAGGGTAAGGGCTTAGCCTTGAAGTGGCGAACAAGTACGAGGTGAGAAAGCATCCTCGCGTGTCTGCCATTGCCGTTTCGGAACGGATGAATGGCGACCACTCGATAGTGTAGACGTACCGCAAATTCGTCCGGCTGATACGTGTTGAATTCCAGCCAACTGTGTGCGTCGTCGTACACCTGGCGCAGATCTTGGCGGATCCGATGATGTGGCACGCCGATGTTCGTATCCGTTGTTCGGTACTTGCCCGCCCATTTCCAGACGCTTCCGAACATCTCGAGGTGTAGCCGCTGCAAAAAGTTGTCCGAGAGCATGTCGGGCATGCGAGCTCGACGGGACCGCAGCCCCCATTCCTGACCGCGGATGATATTCGCGGCTTCGACCTCGTTGAGTTCCCCCTGAGTCCTAACGGAGGGTATCTTCAAGCCCCGCAGATCCTCCTCCGTTAGTGGCGTCGCGCCGGGAGCATGGGCCCCCGTCAGCGCCATAGCTCTCGGGGGCGCCGCTCGAGATCGCGCGCCAGTTCATCAATCTGTTCTTCGATTTCCGAAGCGGAGAGCCCCTGCGCCTCAAGACTCATCGAGTGAGCCACAGGCGCGATACGTTCTTTTGCGACTTCCCGGGCACGCTTCGTGATCGTGTCGCGCAGTTTCCTACGCGGCACGATCGCGTAGACAAGATCTGCGTCGAGGGCCTCGGCGGCGCGACGCAGAGAGGCTAAGGTAATTGTTCCTGCACGCTCGCTGTTCTCAAGCTTGTCCGCGTTCTGCTGGGCGATGCCCAACCGCCGAGCCAATGCGGCGCTGGTTAGACCCAGGGACTCACGAATTGCCTTGATCCAGCCTGTCGAGCCTTGCGAGCGAGCCAGAATGGCGGCAGCTCGTTGCAGCGCGGGAAGCTTCCGGTCGAGCTGGGAGGCACTGATTAGGTTGCGGGGAAGAGCCATGACTGATTCGCTCCGGGTTGGGCGATTCCGGCTAATGAGACATCCTATAGGGTGTAATTATAGCTGTAAATACACCGTATAAGGTGTAAGCATACTCACAAATACACCTTATAGGGTGTGACGTCAGGCCTGCTCCCAGGATCTTGACACGCCTACCGCCCGAGATCGCTCACCGAACAGGCCTCGGTGACCGAGATTGTCGACGCAATGCCATCCGTTCCTTGACCCACGCCTCGACCTCGTGCTCGAGCCAGCCGATGGCGCCAGCACTCTAAAGGGCGCCCGGAACGAACGGGAGTGCTCGCGCTCCGTAGCAACAGTGAAGCCTGCGGGCCGCCCGGCGGATCAGCGGCGGACGACCTCGGCGTCGATTGCGCTAGTTGCGGGCCCGTCGGATCTCGTCTGCAGCTGTGCCCGGCGCGTTGATGTCCTGGATCCCGACGCCCATGTGGTGGGCGACCAGGGCGATGACGAGCCTCGAGGCCGGGTCGTGTCGAACGTCTTCCTCTGGCACCGCGTGCTCGAGATAGGTATGCCACAGCTTGAGGACCCGTCTCAAATTGGGCGCCTTGGTCTTCCACACCTCGATCGCGAACTCTCCGAACTCGGCCTTGCTTGTCGGGTCGACCATCATTTCCTCCAGATAGCGCGCCGCCGGGCGAGCACCAGGGGATTCTCGATCCTCGAGGTCGACGTGGGAAGGGCCCGGTCTGGCGGCGCGGTTCATGCCCGCACGGCGCAGGCGGTCAGCCCGCCACACCCTCGCGGATGGCCCTCTAGGACCCTCCCAAGCGTGTATCCAGTCTCGGGGAAGCAACGCGGTTGGTACCAACCCCTAGGGCCCTTCCGCACTGTCAGACTGGCTACACCGATTCTGCGTGGATCAGTCCGAGAACGTCCGGAGACGTCAGTCATCCCTCCCAACCATGAGAAAGGATGTCCATCAATTAGACCCAATGTTCTTGGACACGAATAGCACCTACGATCATAGGTGTCCTATAAGGATGCGCCCAGGCGCGTATTCAATGGTGACCTCGTCCACCCCTAGGTCATACCTCTCCGCTGCTGCATCAGTCCTCATTGGATACGCCCCTGGGAGGGTTTTAGGGCCATTCGCGGGGCGGGGTGCCTCCATGCTCTCCGCCCTACCGCTCATCAGCGCTTGCCCCGTCGTGTCAGCCAGCCGTAGGCGCCTCGCTTCATACCGCGAGCAGCCATCTCGGTTGAGCTCAAGCATCTACGCATTGAAGGTGCACGCATGAAACCCGCGAACCACCCGGTCCGATGCTGATCGAACGCCTTGCTCGAGTTGAAGAACTCCTCGCAGGTTGGGCACTGACATCGATCGCCGCTACGGAGGAGGCGCGGTGCTGCATCCGGCGCACTCGATCCTTTCATCGCGGAACACCTTCACCGTGTGTGGCGTTCCAGACGTCCAGAGGATCAACCCCGGGCGTGCTCGAATGCACCCACTCAACGCATCGGCCCTCCCCCCGCAACCAGTTCGTTGCGAGGTACGCCGCGTGCAGACCGGCCTCGTCAGCGTCCGCGTAGATGCGAACTGCCTCGACTTCAGGTGGAAGTTCGATCGCGCGGAGACCGTTCGCGCAGAGGCATGCCCACGTCGGCCATCCCCAGATGAGCCTGACGGCAAGCGCCGACTCGATTCCCTCCGCCAGCGCCACATGATCGTCAGCAGCGTACAGTCGAACGGCCGCCCCGGTTGTCTTGCTGCCGGCAGCTAACCGTGTGAGCTTCTTCGGCTGACTGACGGGGGCCTTCGCATCACCACGCTCACTCAGGTACGTGCGATGCAAGCACACTAGCTTACCGTCGGGCGACCGAACCTCAGCGACCATTGCTGGATACTCCGACACCTTCTTGGCGTCTTCGTAGTACGCAAGCGCCGGATGCTCATGTATCGACTGAGGAAGATCTGCGAGCGCGTCGCTCAGGCCCCGCGCCGCAAGATACCGGGCGACAATTCCAGTCGCTGTAACGGGCTTACACTGGGACAAAATGCGCTCGATCTGAGCGCTGCTAGACTCCTGCTTTGAGTCACTCGCATTAGCCGGTTGACCATGCAGGTGACTTGGTTTCGGCACGACGACCACGCCGCCTCCGTCGAGCCCCAGAACTTGAGCCACGCGGCGCAGCACGATCGGAAATGGCAATCCAGTCACATGGCGAAGGAACTCGAAGCCATCCCCAGCTCGCACTACACCTGTGCCCTGGGAGCATATAAACGTTCCGTCACCGCCGCGATCGTCGAATCGAAAGCGATCCTTCCCACCGCAGCCAGGACATGGAACATGCTTCCCGCTAATAACAGCGGGGCTAAACTCGAGCGCGGTCAAAATCTCTGGCCACCGGCCGCGTGCGGCTGTCTTGACTACATGCTTGTCGGGAGCGCCCGTCCGAGCCGAGCGAGCCGCATGGTGGGTGTGATTGCATTTCATGGGTCAACTCCTTCGGACCCGCATGCAGCGGGTCGGTTGTCATGTTGAAAATCAGAACCGGAGGCTTCGGAAATCTCGTCGGCGTGCCGGCGCCCTGTGCACAACGCATGGCCGCTCGCGAGCTGAGACTTCTTGAGGGCGGCAGCGCGAAGCGGCCAGTAGATAGGGCTCCCGGGCACAGTGAGCTCGGCCGCCACCGCGGCTATCAGCTCGAACAGGTCTTCGGGCATCACTTGCCTCACGCGAGCTGGGCCATCCGCCTTGACCAGCTCGCGCAAGTAAGCGCAGACCGGCTCCCCACGCAGATGCGAGCGCACCGGTCGGTCCGGATCGAGCGGGCACAGCGGTGCAGAGCACGCCGCAAAGCGCGGGCACCTCGTCATCGGAGTCGCAGTCATGGCTGCTGCTCCTTGATGAACGACTCGCGGATACGGGCACACCATAGCTCGATTTGGTGCTCGTCCCATCCAGATGCGCGCGCACCGAGCTTGTAAGGTTTCGGGAAAGTGCCTGCCGCTATGCGGGCGTAGAGAGTGCTGCGTTTGAGGCCAGTGCGAGCCTCAACGGCTGGCAACCGCAAAAAAGCTGAAGTCTTCAAGGCCGTCCTCCTGTTTCTGTGGACGGCCCTTACTATTTAGTAAGAAGCGAGGTGAAACGAGAGAAGAAAGTCGGCCGATTTACCGCGATTTCTTACCCCTTGTAGGCGGTCAATTGCGCCGCCTCTACTTGTTGAGCTTGCGCGCTTGGCTTGCGCGACGGGATCGCAGCGCGCTCTTGACGTTGTCTCGGGTGAGCGCAGAGTCGCAGACGACGTTCGTAATGGTCACGACGTGTTCGTGCAGGGGCTCGTTCAGCGTAGACTCAATAAATTCACTGAGACGTACCGCCATCTCGAGCGCCGTGGCGTTCGGCGTGCGCTTGATACGTCTCTCGGGCTGGTCCGCCAGCTCAGTCACTTGTTTCGCCAGTTGGTCGAGCGCATCGAAGAAATATGACTGCTCGCCTCCTTCCTCAAATAGGACCCACTCCCACAGTCCGTCGGCGGCAGCGACCGTCACCAGCTCCTTGAGTTCGCGGGCCTTGTTCGCGATCTTGTGCAGCGCGCCCCGACGCTTGGCCGCCGTGCGAGTGGAGCGTATCGGGGCTTCGAGCATTTCGCGCACGATCTCGCGCACCAGCTTGCCGTCATGGCCCTTCGGCCCCTGCTGCCACTTCGGTCTGCGTCGGTAAAGCGCCTTCCATACCGCCCGCATCGCTGGATCGTGCACCAGCCTCTCGCACACATCCGCCTCGAGCTCAACTTTGGCGAGGCTATCAGCGTCAGGCCGGTGATGGCGTGCAGATGCCAGCGCCGCCCGCGCTGACTCACAGAGGCTCACGATGCTCGCCCGCGCCCACTGCGGGAACGAGTCAGTGCCTCTCGTGCGTCGGGGACTCAACGGGAACTCGTATGGCAGTTGGAAAAAAATTATCGACGGTCACCGCACGGGCCGCGGCTTCCACCCCTGGGGTCATTTCGCGAAGGGGGGCATCGACCATCCCGAGGCGGAAATCAGCGGCAATTCTGGCCCGGTGCCGAGTGCCCGAAACCCGCTGGACACCACTGGGTGTTCGCTCGTTCAAGCTGACCTTGCCTTGCCACGGATGGGCGTCACCTTGCGCTCGCCGCGCTCCGCATCAAGCAGCAGGGCTGTCCATTGCCTCAGTGCCTCACGGCGCTCGTCAAAGTAGTCGTGTCGGTCGTAGGTTCCTTCGACGCCGCGAATCTTGTGGCCCAAGCAGCGCTCCGCCACCTCGCGCCGCACGCCGAGCGCGGCCAGCTGCGTCCGTGCGGTGCGGCGCAGGTCATGCAGGGTGAAGGGCTCGAGGCGGTGCTTCACACGAGTCAGTGCCACGTTCAGCGTGTCGAGGCCAAGATGCGGAACTCGTTGCCGCGGGTCGCGTCGGCGCTGCGGGAACACGTACTCGCTGCCAGCAGACAGCTCCTTCAACGCTCGCAACCAACCCACCACCTTTGGCACGAGCGGGATGTCGAGAGCCTCCCCGGTCTTCGTGCGCGACCGCGGCACGTGCCAAACAGGGCCTGAGTCGGTCTCCCCGTCGAGGTCGAACTCTGACCAGCGCGCGCCGAGCAGCTCACCCTTCCGCAGACACAGGGCAAGGAGCAGCCTGATAGCGAGCAGGTTGGCACCGCCGAAGGTGGGCGTCTTCCGGATCGCCTCGAAGAGTCTCGCGACTTCGTCGCCGCTGAGCGCGCGCTGCCGCGGGCGCTCTGTGCCGCCAGCGTCGAGTCGAGGCGTGAAACTCGCAGCGGGATTGCCAGTCACTAGGTGGCGCCTCACGCCAAACGCGAAGATGCGGTTGGTGAAGCGCAGCAGATCGTTGGCGGCCGTTGGGGCGCGCGTCTTCACCTTGTCGAGGAGCCTGGCGATATCCGATGCGTGCACGTCGGCCACTGCGGTGCGCCCGAACTCAGGCAGCAAGTACTTGTCGAGGTGGCGGCGCGGTACTTCCGGGTGCTTGAGCTTACGGCCCTGAATCTCGACACGGAACCAATCCTCAGCCAGCTCGCGGAACGTGCCACGACGCCGCTCCTGGTCCACCGCGGCGCGCCTGACCGTCATCGGGTCCTGTTTCTTGTCCAGCAGCACACGCGCCTCTCGAGCCTCAGCTCGTGCCTGCGCTAGGGACATGTCGGGAAAGTTGCCAAGGACCAGCCAGCGATCGCGGCCCGCGAACCGATAGCGCAGCGTCCAGGCAGCGCCCTCAGTCGTCTGCTTGCGGAAGTAAAGGCCATCCCCGTCGCTGAGGAGCACCGGATCGCCCCTGCGGTGGGCCCTATCGACACGGAGGGCCGTAAGCTTCTGGGTTGCCATTATGTTGCCGCCTTGTAGCTAACGCGCGCAGCTCGGGTGGCGGAGGCGGTCCCGGGCTCTTAGCTACGCGCCTAGCTACAAGCTTAGCCTAGACGTGCCTGGATGGCTATAGGCGCTGCAAGAGCTTAACTAGCTGATTAATCAGGGTACTCTTGAGATAGACAGAGCTAGCTGGTCCTAGCTAGACGCTACTCCGCGTTCTGCACCTGCTCGCGCATCTGCTCGATGAGGACCTTCATGTCGACCGCGCTGCGCGTGGTCTCGAGGTCCTGGGACTTCGAGGAGAGCGTGTTGGCTTCGCGGTTGAGCTCCTGCATGAGGAAGTCGAGCCGGCGGCCGGCGGGCTCGCCGCCCGCGATCACGCGGCGCACCTCCGCGATGTGGCCGGCGAGCCGCTCGAGCTCCTCGTCGATGTCGAGCCGCTGCAGCAGCAGCGCCAGCTCCTGCTCGAGCCGCTCGGGATCGACGCTCGCGGTCAGCTCCGCGACGCGCTCGCCGAGGCGCGTGCGGGCACGTGCGCGCACCTCCGGCAGCCGGGCACGCACCGCCGCGAGCAGCGCCTC
>JACXTT010002943.1_pt1 | contig 26662 bp, 22 predicted proteins | sample 9270951 | NCBI WGS metagenome assembly JACXTT01 (sample SAMN15532306, study PRJNA645909) | rock metagenome | isolation source: weathered quartz diorite | place: Puerto Rico | collected 2017-06-21 | reverse complement strand
CTCGATACGATTTATCTTGAAATCGCAGTGATTGAACGCCCACGTCTGTCACGTTTGCATATAACAGGTATCCGTAAAGGCGAAATAGAAGATGTCCAGAAAAAACTATCTGATAAAACCGGGAAAATTGTAAACGAAAACCTGCTAAGCACAACAACTGCCATTATTAAGAAACACTTTAACGAAAAAGGATTTTTAAATACAACGGTTACCATTAAGCAGCGTAAAGATCCGGGCGATGCAAACAGCGTGATACTTGACGTTGCAGTTGACAAGAAGAAAAAGGTTATGATTACTTCGGTTACTTTCGAGGGAAATAAAGATTTTTCGCAGAAGAAACTAAGTGGATATTTATCGAAAACCCGTACGAAAAAGTTTTATAACGTCTTCGGCTCAAGGAAGTTCAAGCAGGATAAATATGATGAGGATAAGCAAAACCTTATTACCAAAATGCAGGCAAAAGGCTACCGCGATGCTGAATTATTAAGCGACACGGTTTACAAAACCGGCGAAAATACGGTGGGGGTAAAGATTAAATTATTCGAAGGTCACAAATATTACTTCGGGAACTTAAAATGGTCTGGGAATGCCAAATATCCTACAGATATCCTCACTAAAATATTGAAAATTAAAAAAGGCGATGTTTTTAGTGAAGAGGAGTTAAATAAAAGGTTGACAGGGCCAACGCCAAATAACGATGATGTTTCGTCTTTTTATTTGAACGACGGTTACTTAACCTATAATGCAGATCCTGTTCAGACTAAAATATATAACGATACGGTTGATATCGATATCCGGATATATGAAGGGCCTCAATATACCATTAACAGGGTTATACTAAAAGGGAATGATGTAACCAACGATAAGGTGGTTATGCGGGAAATAAAGACTAAGCCTGGTCAGAAATTCAATAAAGAATTATTAATACGCAGTACCCGCGAAATTGGTCAACTGGGCAACTTTGATGACCAGAAAACCGAACCAAAACCGACAAACATAAATCCGCAGGACGGCACCGTTGATATTATTTATAACGTGGTGGAAAAACCGTCAGACCAGATTGAACTCTCTGGTGGATTTGGCGGTGGCCAGCTTGTAGGAACACTCGGTCTAACGTTCAATAATTTTTCGTTGAGAAACCTTTTTAATCTTAAAGCATACAAACCACTGCCAAAAGGCGACGGACAGAAATTAAGCTTGAGAGGACAATCCAGCGGCCGTACCTATCAAAACTTTTCATTTACATTTTCTGATCCATGGCTTGGAGGTAAAAAGCCAATTTATTTCGCATTATCTGCTTATACGCAATTAAGCTCAACAGGTCAGTATTATCCAACTACCAGCCCGTTGTATAATAAATTACGTATCAATGGCGTAGGCGTTACATTGGGTAAGCGGTTAAACTGGCCTGATAACTTCTTCCAGCTTAATTATTCACTAAACGTGGATCATTATAACCTGGACAACTATACCGGTTACTTATTTCAAAACGGCACGTCCTATAATATAAAATTAACACAGGAACTTAGCCGCAACTCCATCGACATGCCAATCTATCCAACGTCGGGCTCAAATATTAAGTTTACTGCACAGGCTACGCCTCCGTACTCTGCATTCAATAATATTAATTACAAAATTGCGACACCCGAAGAAAGGTATCATTTCGTGGAATACTATAAGTTTAAGTACGATGCGCAATGGTTCCAAAGAATTACCGGTAAACTTGTATTGATGTCGCAGGTGCGCTTCGGATTTCTTGGCCAGTACAATTCCGAAGTTGGCGCTTCACCATTTGAAAGATTTAAATTAGGTGGCGATGGTATGCAGAGTTACCAATTTTTACAAGGTAGCGATATAATCGGCTTACGTGGATACCAGAATTTTTCAGTTATCCCTGCCGGAACAAACTACACGGTTGATACTAACCCCGGAAGCACAATTTACAATAAGTACACCTTTGAGCTTCGCCATCCGGTTATCCAAAGCCAGTCGGCAACGATATTTTTGCTGACCTTTGCTGAAGGTGGGAATGTTTGGAATAGTTTTGATAAATTTGATCCGTTTAACGTGAAACGTTCAGTTGGTGTGGGTGCCAGGATATTTTTACCTATTTTTGGCTTACTGGGCCTCGATTACGGTTATGGATTCGACAAAATACCCGGTATACCGGCTGCAAACAAAGGCCAGTTCCATTTTTCAATCTCGCAAAGCTTAAGTGGCGGATTTAATTAATTGGTAAATATTTGTGATGAAGAGGATAATTTTAATGCTTGTGTTTACGTTCATATCGGCTACGGCAGTATTTGCCCAGCGTTTGGCGTACGTAGATTCAGACTATATATTAAAACACATGCCTGAATATCTTTCAGCACAAAAACAGCTGGCGGTTTTATCTGCCCAATGGCAAAAAGAAGTGGATCAGCGTTACCAGGAAATTGACCGTTTATATAAGGCATTTCAGGCCGACCAGGTTTTGATGACGCCTGATATGAAACGACGCCGCGAAGCCGAAATAGCCGATAAGGAAAAAACAGCCAAAGAGTTTCAGCGCCAAAAATTTGGGCCCGAGGGCGAATTAGCACAGCGTAGTACGTCGGCCATTAAACCGATACAAGAAAAACTGGCTAAAGCAATACAGGCGATAGCAGAAAATGAAAATCTGGATATGGTTTTCGATAAGAATAGTGAAATGATGATGTTATACGCCAATCCACGCTACGATAAAAGCGCGGATGTGATAGCCCGGTTAGGCTTGAAGCCAGGTACCTTTGCAAAATAATTTAAAAAATCATATAAATCCCACTAAATTTAAACACAGAACAAGAGAAATGAAAAAAGTATTTAAAGTTGCTTTAGTTGCAGTAAGCATGTTATTTGTAGGCAGCTTTGCCCAGGCACAATCCAAAATTGGCTATATTAATTTCCAGGCTTTGCTTACACAAATGCCTGAAGCGAAAACAGTTAAATCGCAATTGGATATTTATTCAAAGCAATTTACTGACCAGATGGCTGTAATGCAAAATGAATTTCAGACTAAAGGACAAGCTTTTCAATCGCAAAGCGCTACTATGACTGATGCGGCACGTACTGCTAAACAAACCGAATTGCAAGATATGCAGAAACGCATACAGGATTATTCAAATACTGCACAGCAAAAATTTGATGAGAAAAGCAATGAGCTTATCAAGCCATTAACTGACAAAGCCCGTGGAGCAATTGACGCGGTAGCTAAAGAAAAAGGCTACGGCTATGTTTTAGACTCGGGACAAACAAATTTGCTAGTGTCTCCGGCTGGCGACGATATGATGGCTGCCGTAAAAGCTAAGCTAGGTATTAAATAAAAAATAATTTAGTCATATAGAAAAAGCGCCCGTTAATAGTGGGCGCTTTTTTTATTTTTGTGCGAATGGCAAGTAATAAACCAATAGGAATATTTGATTCGGGATATGGTGGCTTAACAGTTTTTCGTTCAATTGCCGAGAAACTCCCTGGATATGATTATGTTTATTTAGGTGACACGGCTCGCGCGCCATACGGCAACAGGTCGTTTCAAACCATTCATCAATATACGTGGGAATGTGTTCAATGGCTATTCAAGCAAGGTTGTCCGCTTATTATACTTGCCTGTAATACTGCATCGGCAAAAGCACTACGCACCATTCAGCAACAAGACCTCCCAAAACTTGATCCTCAAAAAAGGGTACTTGGTGTTATCCGGCCCACCGCCGAAGTAATTGGCAATTATACCAAAACAAACCATATTGGTGTACTGGGCACTAAAGGTACCGTACAATCAGGTTCGTATGTGATCGAGACAGCTCATTTTTTTCCTGAAATTGAGGTTCATCAACAGGCGTGCCCGCTGTGGGTACCGCTGATAGAGAATGGTGAACATGATAAACCGGGGGCCGATTACTTTGTACAGAAGTACCTTGATCAACTTTTATCTAAATCGCCGGATATTGATACTTTGTTACTTGGGTGCACGCATTACCCGCTTTTAATAAATAAGATAAGGCAGTATCTGCCTGCGCACATTAAAATTGTATCCCAAGGTGAAATTGTTGCAGATAGCCTTACCGAATATCTGCGCCGCCATGCCGGGATGGATAGCCTGCTCACAAAAAACAACACCCGGCAATTTTTCACAACCACTGATGATACTGCTGATTTTGACCATCATTCAGGGTTGTTTTTTTCATCAGCGGTAAAATCATCATTTGCCGAGATTAAGCAAACCTAAGCATAGCTATCACGAATTCTTTTTGAAAGCAGGCGACAATTATATTATAAAGTCATCTTCCAAGACCAGGCTTTGATAAATGACGCGTTTACCTGGAATTAACATCTGCAAATAGTGCATCGGCCGTATTACTATGCGCTCAAAACTTTTTCGCTGCTTGCCTAATCAACCTAACCAACCAATCAACCAATTTCATTAAGTTTGCAGCAAAGCAAACAGGTGAACTTTTACCTTACATATTTTATTATAGCAATCGGATTGTTTGGATTTTCGGCCGTATTCGCACTGTTTGGTGTTTATGCGGAGCGAAAGGTATCCGCCTTTATACAAGACAGGCTGGGGCCAACGGAAACGGGCAAATACGGCTCGCTACAAACTTTCGCCGATATTCTTAAAATGCTTCAGAAGGAACTTATAATTCCGGCTGCAGCCGATAAACTTCTTTTTATATTGGCTCCGGCAATTATTTTTATCGCCGTTTACCTGGGTTTTGCTGCCCTGCCGTGGGCGCCGGGATTGGTGCCTGCGAAACTGAATTTAGGGCTGTATTATATTTTCGCCATTATCTCTGTCGAAACGCTTGGCATATTAATGGCCGGTTGGGGCTCGAATAATAAATATTCCATTTTGGGTGCCATGCGCTCGGCGGCGCAGATCATATCGTATGAAATACCGGCTGGGTTCGCGTTGATATCCGTTGTAATGATCGCTCAAACGCTTAACCTGCAGGATATTGCTGTGCAACAGGGTATCTTATCGCCCGAGAAGATAAAATTTGCAGGTTTTTGGAACGTGTCAGCTACGGGCGGGCTGTTTGCCTGGAACATATTCCGGGCACCGCATTTGCTGATTGCCTTTGTTATCTATTTCATCGCATCGTTAGCAGAAAGCAACCGTGCGCCATTTGATATACCGGAAGCTGAATCGGAGCTGGTAGCCGGGTTCCATACCGAATACACCGGTTTGCGGTTCGCGCTGGTTTTCCTGGCTGAATACTCGATGATGTTCCTGGTATCAATGGTGGGGGTAATTCTATTTCTCGGGGCATGGAATACACCGCTACCCAATATCGGCGCGGTACAATTGGCTACCTGGACAACCGGCGCTGCATGGGGCGTGCTTTGGATAACAATAAAAACATTGACTTTGGTAGGCATACAAATGTGGATCAGGTGGACACTTCCACGGTTCAGAGTAGACCAGTTAATGGCGTTGTGCTGGAAGGTATTAACCCCACTCGCTTTTGCTTGCATGCTGATATCGGGGATATGGAGGATATGGCTAATGTAATTTATTCGTTCATTGGTAAAAGTTTGATAAGCTTTGTAAACGACGGAAGCTTGACGCCAATGATTCCAATAGACAAATGAACCAATGAACCAGTGAACTAATGAACAAGTGAACCAATGAGCAATTTTATAACATCTGCACTAAAAGGATTATCGATCACCTTCGGGCATCTTTTCTCTTCTCATTCGAAGAGGGGGATTTTGCCTGCGAGCGATAATAATTATTTTAAACAGATGGAAGGCACTAATACCATTCAATATCCTCATCAACAACTACCGATACCCGAGGTTGGGCGTTACCAGTTGGATGTGGAAATGGATGATTGTATCGTTTGCGACCTGTGTGCCAAAGTTTGCCCGGTTGACTGCATTGATATTGAATCGATAAAGGCGACGGAGGCTATAGGGCAAACCTCCGATGGTACTACGAAAAGATTATACGCGGCAAAGTTTGATATCGACATGGCCAAATGTATGTACTGCGGCCTCTGCACCATCGTTTGCCCAACGGAATGCATTGTAATGACCAATCAATATGATAAAAGCGTTGCCGACCTAAGCCAGCTCACTTACCAGTTTTCGGATATGACGCCCGAAGATGCCGCGCAAAAACGGCGCGAATTTGAACAGCAACAGGCCGAACGACAGGCGGCAAAGTTAGCTGCGATGCAAAAAAAGGAGGGCAACGAATGACATTGGTACAAATTCTTTTCTATGCAATGAGTTTTATTGCGCTGGCCTCGGCGCTGTTTGTCGCCGCTACGCCGAATCTCGTTCGCTCCATCTTTATGTTTTTTGTCACACTATTCGCTTTAGCGGGTCTGTATGTTTTGGCTCTTGCTGATTTTGTTGCGATAACGCAGATCGTGATATACGTTGGCGGTATTTTGGTATTAATCCTTTTCGCCTTTATGCTTTCGGGAAAAGAAACATTAAATGTTATCGCCCAGCAACGTGGAAAATTTATCAGCATTAACAAAGTCGCGGCATTTTTACTGGCCGGGCTATTCCTTTTGGTTTTACTGAATATGTTCTTTAAAGTGGATGCTGATCATCTTAGTTGGATAGCGGCTTCGGCGCGTGCAAAAAACGAAATTTTGCCCGAATCCAATATGACTGAAAATATCGGCGTTAACCTGATGACAAAATATTTGCTGCCCTTTGAGGCGATATCCATTTTATTGATGGTGGCACTTATCGGCGCTGCGCACTTGTCCCGGAAAGGAGGGCAACAATGATCTCCCTTAACGATTTTTTGATAGTGAGCGCAGTCTTGTTTTGCATAGGGTTGTACATGATCGTATCCAAACGCAACGCCATTCAAATATTAATAGGTATCGAACTGATGCTAAACGCCGCGATATTAAACCTGGTAGCATTCGGCAAGTACGACCGGTTTTTTAACGGTGGACAAATGTTCGCGTTGTTTGCGATTGTGCTTGCCGCGGCTACCACGGCGGTGGCGCTGGCGATAATTTTAAATGTGTACAGGCAATATAAAACGATCGATCCGGGAAGGATCGATAAATTGGGGGATGAATAATTAAATGTAGAGACGCAATACTTTGCATCTCAGAATGTTATGGCATTTAGCCAGGAGGCACAAAGTATTGCGTCTTTACGTATAAGAAAATCAAATAATAAAATTGGAAGAATTTCTACGCTCCATAGATACATTAACCATTCATTTCACCCTCGCGGCGGTGTTGCTGCCTTTGCTTGCCTTTGTTGTAAATTTTTCACTTCCCGCCTCATCTCACAAATTGGCTGGTTGGATATCAACCATAGCCATTTTATTAAGTTGTATTATTTCCGTGTCTGTATTTTCAAAAGTGTGGAACGGACATGTGGTACACGAGCAAATGCTTTGGTTTACCATTGGCGGTACAAAGGTTTATGCCGGTATTTTATTGAATAACCTTTCTGTATTGATGCTGCTGCTGGTTAATTTGATCGCGTTGCCGGTGCATATTTATTCCATGGCCTACATGAAGGATGATGAAGGCTACCGGCGTTACTTCGCATACCTCAGCTTTTTCTGTTTCAGCATGCTGGCGCTGGTGGTCGTTGACAATCTGGTGCTGTTCTATATATTTTGGGAATTGGTGGGCTTTTCATCCTACCTGCTTATCGGTTTCTGGTTTACACGTGAGAAAGCGGTGCAGGCCAATAAAAAAGCCTTTATCATGAACAGGATAGGGGATATCGGGTTGCTAACCGCTATCATTATTTTATTTACCCAGTTCCATACGTTTGATATATCGCAGCTATTTGCTGATAAAGGCCTAATCAGCCAATCAAATATACAGGGCGGGATATGGGTTTCGTCGCTGGGACATTTACCTGGAGCCTGGCAATATATTGCCTTTGGCGGGATATTTTTAGCTATGGCGGCTAAGTCGGCGCAGTTTCCGCTGCATACCTGGCTGCCCGACGCGATGGAGGGGCCAACATCTGTTTCCGCGCTGATACACGCAGCAACCATGGTGGCGGCAGGCGTATTTTTATTAGGCAGGGTTTATCCTATGTTTAATGATGTCGAATTGAACATATTGGCGGTGGTGGGATGTTTTACCGCTTTTATGGCGGCTACCATCGCGCTCACGCAAACCGACCTAAAACGAATACTTGCTTTCTCTACTATATCGCAATTAGGATTTATGGTGATGGCCATGGGAATAGGAGCCTATGCTTCGTCGCTTTTTCATTTGGTAACCCACGCTTTTTTCAAGTGCCTGCTGTTTTTGGTTGCCGGAATTGTCATTCACCAAATGGCGCATATCAAAAAAGATAACGGGCTCGACATCGACCCGCAAAATATTTTGAACATGGGCGGCCTGCGTAAAAAATTGCCGTTAACTTTTATTGCCGCAATAATTGGCGGGTTAGCGCTCGTAGGTTTGCCGCTTACTTCCGGCTATTTATCAAAAGATAGTATTTTGATTCAGGCCTTCGAGTGGTCGGAGGGGAGAAACGGGTTATATAAAATAATACCAATAGGGGCACTTCTCACCACATGGCTCACCGCTTTTTATGTGGCACGGCTTATTGTAAAGGTATTCTTCGGCGAGCTTCGGGCATTAAATAATAATCCCGGTGCTCAAATTCATATTGGCGATGGCGGCTGGCTTTATAAATTGCCGTTAATTTTCCTGGCTCTCGGTTGCTGGTTTCCATGGTTTTCGGCTAACCCGTTAATGTACGAACGGGCATGGCTGTTTAATGGATTTACGCCTGTAAATGGGCTGGAGCGGGAAAATGTATATCATACGCTGATCCCCGCCGGAGTAAACATTTTAAGTGTGTTGGTGATCTATGGCGTATATGCGATGTACGTTAAGCGAAAAGGCAATATTTTTCCGCAGGCTGGGTTTTTATATCGTTTATCGTTCAACGATTGGTATATCGACAAGATTTATAACAAACTGATTATTAAGCCAACCTTGTTTTTTAGCCGGGCAACATTCCGGTTTGACCGGGAAGTGGTCGACGGATTTATCAATGCTACCGCTGCTATCGGTATACTTATTTCAAAATTTTGCGCCTGGGTTGATCATTATATTATCGACGGTTTCCTCCATTTGCTGGTTGGAATCGTAGAAGCGATTGGTAATTTTGCCCGCAAATTCCAGGGCGGAAAAGTGCAGTACTACCTATTCAGCATGCTGGTTATTGTATTGCTTTTGTTTATTTTAAAAACGTTCATTTAGAATTAGATTTGGGTATTTAGATATGAGATTTGAGATAAAGAAATGGAGATTTTCATTGGTGGCTATTGCTTCGCAAAAAGCGAATGCAATCTCATATCTCACATCTCACATCTCATATCTCACATCTGAATTTTCCAGTCTCACATCTCATATCTCACATCTCAACGCCGGATGAACATACTAACCCTTCTCATATTCACACCTATTTTGTTCGGCATTGTCGTTGCGGCGCTGCCATCGTCCTTACGGGATAGTTTTAAATACATAGCGTTGCTGGCTACCCTGGTGCAATTGGGATTGAGTATATGGATATATTGCAATTTCAAAACCGGCGCGGGTTTTGGCGGGGTTAACCATGAAGGCCAGTTCCAGTTCGTCCAAAAATTGCCCTGGATCAACCTCGACCTGGGCACGATGGGCAAAATGCAAATCGACTACTTTGTAGGGTTGGATGGCCTGTCCGTTACGCTCCTGGTTATGACGTCGTTTGTTTTGGTAATTGCCGCCCTTGCGTCATGGGAGATTAAGAGCAATTTAAAAGGATTTTTTGTGCTGTTCCTGATATTGGATATGGCCGTCGTCGGTGTTTTCTGCTCGCTGGATTTTTTCCTGTTCTATATCTTTTACGAGCTAATGCTGCTGCCTTTATATTTCCTTATCGGGATGTGGGGCGGAGCCAGGCGTGAGTATGCCGCTATTAAATTCTTCCTGTACACTTTGTTCGGTTCAGTTTTTATGCTGCTAGTAATGATCGGACTCTATCTCTCCGTCAAAGATCCCGCAACGGGTAACCATACCTTTAACATGGTGCAGATGATGAACCCGGCGAACTATCAAAGTGGATCGGTATTCTCAGCTTTAAGCCATCAAACCATATTCGGATTTCCGGCAAGGTCCGTCGGCTTCGTAGTATTATTTATTGCCTTTGCCATCAAAGTGCCGGTAGTTCCTTTACATACCTGGCTGCCTGATGCTCACGTCGAAGCGCCTACGCCCGTTTCAATTATCCTTGCGGGGATATTGCTCAAAGTTGGCGGCTATGGCATCATAAGGGTTTGTTTAAGTATTTTTCCTGATATAGCCTTCGCGGACGCCTGGTGGCTGGGAGCGCTTGGTGTGCTTTCGATAATTTACGGTGCAATGAATGCACTTGCACAAAAAGATCTGAAACGGATGATCGCTTATTCATCAGTATCGCACATGGGTTTCGTTTTGCTGGGTATAGCCTCGCAAACCGCCGAAGGCATCAGCGGGGCGGTTATGCAAATGGTTAGCCATGGATTCCTGTCGACCATGCTGTTCTTTTTGGCCGGTGTGGTTTACAACCGTGTGCACGACAGGGGCATCGGCCACTTCAGGGGCCTGGCATCCATTATGCCGCAATACACCGCTTTTGTAATGATCGCTTTTTTTGCGTCGTTGGGCTTGCCTGGCTTTTCAGCATTTATCGGCGAAGCTTTTTCGCTGATGGGTGCGTTCAAATCACATTCCGTTAATGGCTTGCTTCCGTATTGGATGGCGGTTTGTGGGTCGGTCGGTATTTTATTGGGTGCGGCTTATTTTTTATGGACGCTGCAGCGGATGTTTTTCGGCCAGGTGCATTTAAAAGGCGGCTCGGCCTGGCAAACCGCCTTAACCGACCTCAAGTTCCGCGAAAAGTTAACACTGGTACCATTGGCGCTCCTCGTGTTAGTTTTAGGGTTAATGCCTTCACTGGTTTTTAGTAAGATAAATGATTCAGTGCTGGCGCTTGTTCAGTTTTTACAGCATTCTATATAGTTCAATAACACATGCACGATCTGCTGCCATTTTTGCCGGGTTCCTTAAATAATGTTTTCGATAGCATGAGCTATTTTATGCCCGAAATTTATTTGGCTGCATTGTTCATTGTGGTGCTTGTTACCGATTTATTATTTGCAAAAAATTCAGATAACCTGTGCAAGATCATAGCCTGCGCGGGAATGGTATTTGTGATGTTTAAGGACCTCGAGCAAATTCAGCTTTTATTTGCTAACGGACAAGCCAACGGCCATTTCATATTCAGCGAAATGCTGCTTATCACGCGAACGGCCATCAATTTTAAATTGATTATCGATGTGTTATCGTTTGTAATATTGCTTTATTTTAGCTGGGATGACCGTTTAAAAACCCATCCAAAAGGATTATCTGATCTGTATTCGATTGTAATCGGCTCCATATTTGGCCTGCACCTAATGACGATGGCAGTAAACCTGCTTTCGATTTATCTTTCAATAGAGATGGTTTCCATCGGTTCATACCTGATGGTGGCTTACCGGTCCGAAAATGCTTTTAGCACCGAGGCTGGGTTGAAATATGTATTGTTCGGAGCTGCCTCGTCCGCCATTATGTTGTATGGAATATCGCTGTTATATGGCTTTAGTGGTTCACTTTATTTGTTCAGCGGCAATTTATTACCCGGCTTATCGCACGTGCCCCCCCTGGCTGCGTCTTTCGCCCTCGTTTTGGTGCTCGCAGGAATTGGATTTAAGTTATCGTTTGTGCCCATGCAATTCTGGGTGCCCGATGTTTACGAAGGTGCGCCAACTCCTGTAACTGCATGGCTTTCCACTTTGCCCAAAATAGCAGGTTTTGCATTGCTGATTAACTTTTTAACGCCATTCGTTTTCTATACAAAATGGACGGCGTTCGATTTTAGGTTATTTTTATCGGTAATAGGTATTATTACCATGATAGCCGGAAACTTTGCTGCAGTACTGCAAACCAATATCAAGCGTATGCTTGCGTATTCCAGCATCGGTCATACCGGTTTTGCTTTAATGGCAATTGTTACTTTTACGTCGACCGGGCTTTCGGCGTTAACCTATTATTTGGCAGTTTATGGGTTGGCAAATATTGGAGCACTTGCACTTGCAACTTATTTTTCAAATGTAACAGGTGCCGAGGATGTAAATAACTACAAAGGGCTTGGGCTTAAATACCCCGTGGTTTCTATAAGCTTTATTATTGTTTTAATTTCCCTAACGGGGTTGCCTGTTACCGCGGGTTTTACCGGGAAAGTGTTTGTGTTTTCGGCTGTATATGGTGTTTATCAGCAGGGACACAATGTCTGGCTGTTGCTTTTAATGATAACGGGCGCGGTAGTTACAGTGGTCGCATTGTTCTATTATATCAAAATCCCACTCAATTTATTCCTTAAACGATCAGAAAAGCCCATAACTCCTATAATTTCTTCATATAAAATTATCATTTTGGCAATAATGATAAGTTTTTTAATGATTTTATTAGGGATATTTCCGGATTTGCTATTAAGATATTTATAATCTGATAATTTTAATATAAATTAAGCAAAAAAGGCTCGGTTTATTTCATTTTTATATGATATAAATCATACTTTCAGCCCGATTTTAATTAAAACGTATAGTTTCCATGAAACGCTATTTCCCTTTTTTTGTTATTGTAGTCATTTTAGCGCTAACGTTTGCTTTTCCTTCCGTAGAATTAAATAATTCCGGGACACCACATTTCAATACCGGCGATATTGCATGGATGCTGATGTCAACAGCATTGGTTTTGATTATGACACCGGGACTTGCCTTTTTCTACGGCGGTATGGTAAATAAAAAAAACGTGATCTCAACCATGCTGCAGAGTATTGTTTGTATGGTGATCATTACTGTATTATGGGGTATTTTCGGATTCAGCCTGGCCTTTGGGGAAAGCGTTCACGGTATCATCGGCAATCCAACCACATATTTTATGATGAAAGGAATGCTCGGAAACGCAACCTGGAAGCAGGCACCAACAATTCCGTTGCTGCTATTTGCCATGTATCAGCTAAAATTCGCAATTATTACACCGGCGTTAATAACCGGCGCTTTTGCCGAACGGATACGCTTTAATTCGTATATCATATTTGTTTGCCTGTTTTCTATATTCATATTTTCGCCTTTAGCCCATTGCACCTGGCACCCCGATGGCCTCCTGAATAAATTAGGTGTTCTTGACTTTGCGGGCGGCACAGTGGTGCATATGTCGGCAGGTTGGGCGGCGCTGGCATCGGCGCTCTATTTAAAACGGCGTAATGAACCTAACCATGCCCCGGCCCGAATCACTTATGTGATGATCGGAACAGGCTTGCTATGGTTTGGGTGGTTCGGGTTTAATGCGGGTTCGGCATTTGGTGCTAATCATTTAGCGGTAACCGCTTTGGCTACCAGTACAACCGCATCGGCTGCAGCCGGACTGACGTGGATCTTTTTTGATATGCTTCGTGGCAAAAAGCCGTCAGCAATGGGCACTTGTATCGGAGCTGTAGTGGGCCTTGTTGCAATTACGCCGGCAGCGGGTTATGTTTCGGTGCCGCATTCATTGGCTATAGGTATTATATCAGCTGTAGTAAGCAACCTTGTGGTTGAATGGCGTACACGTACGTCCATTGACGATACGCTCGACGTGTTTCCATGTCATGGTGTCGGTGGTATGGTTGGTATGTTGCTGACAGGGGTGTTTGCGAATCAAAATGTGAATGCCGGCAACACTACCGGCGACGGTTTGTTTTTTGGTCATACCCATTTGTTTTTTGTGCAGTGCATTGCCTTAGTGGTGGCGTCGATATTCTCGTTTTTCGGTTCTTTACTATTATTAAAAATTACGGATATGATCTCGCCGCTGCGTGTTTCGGCCGACGAAGAATTGATTGGCCTCGACATCAGTCAACATGGCGAAAAGCTATAGTAACTACAAATAATCCTGTTACGATATCTGCTTAGTATGGCGAGAACGTTCGGCAAATAATTGGGAATAGTATTTTGCATGAGATAATCGAACAGCGCTAACTAAACCAATGATTCAATATTATCGCAAATAGCTAATTCAACAATTGATTTATTATGACAATGTTAATTTAGAGTTTCAACATTTATATTGTAGTTTTGCACGCTCAATACCACTCATGAGTGATCAGATAAAACATGAATGCGGTGTGGCATTTATCCGTCTTTTAAAGCCACTTTCTTATTACCAGAAAAAATACGGCACCACGCTGTACGGCCTCAATAAACTTTATCTTTTAATGGAAAAACAACATAACCGCGGCCAGGATGGCGCCGGTGTTGCTACCATTAAACTGGATATTGAACCGGGCAAACGCTACATCAGCCGGCACCGTTCAATGGCGTCAAACGCTGTTGCGGACATATTTGAATACATTCAAAAGAAGTTTGCCGACATCCAGAAAAACACTCCCGAAAAAATGGCGGATGCCGATTGGCTGAAGGAAAATGTAAGCTTTGTCGGTGAGGTTTTGCTGGGGCACTTGCGTTATGGCACCCATGGCAAAAATAGCATCGAAAATTGCCACCCGTTTTTACGGCAAAACAACTGGATGACGCGTAACCTGGTTATTGCGGGTAATTTTAATATGACCAATGTTGATGAGCTGTTACAGCAACTGTACGACCTGGGTCAGCATCCAAAAGAAAAAGCCGATACGGTAACTGTATTGGAAAAAATAGGTCATTTTATCGATACCGAGAACCAGGGCCTGTTTGATCAGTATAAGCGCGAGGGGCTGGATGACAATATGGAGATCAGCAAGCTGATAGCCAATGATATGGATGTGGCTAAGATATTACGCAAATCGGCTAAAACCTGGGATGGCGGTTACACTATCGCAGGTATCCTGGGCCACGGTGATGCTTTCGTAATGCGCGACCCGGTAGGTATACGCCCGGCATATTATTTCTGTAACGACGAGATCGTTGTTGCGGCATCGGAGCGTCCGGCTATTCAAACTGCTTTTAACGTCCCGTTTGACCAGATTCAGGAAATAAAGCCGGGATACGCATTGATCGTTAAGAAAAATGGAAAAATCTCAGAAGATAAGATCAGCGAGCCGCTTGAAAAGAAAGCCTGTTCATTTGAGCGTATATACTTTTCGCGCGGAAGCGACGCTGCTATATACAAAGAACGCAAACAGTTAGGCAGGCTGCTTTGTCCGCAGATACTGAATGCGGTTGATCATGACATCAAAAACACCGTTTTCTCGTACATACCAAATACCGCCGAAGTGGCCTTTTACGGTATGGTTGAGGGTGTTCACAAATACATAAAAAAATATCAACGCGACCGGTTGCTTAACCGCGACGATAAGATCAGCGAGGAAGAATTAATTGAGGTGTTAGGTCTGGCGCCGCGTGTCGAAAAAATAGCTATAAAGGATGTTAAGCTCCGCACTTTTATCACCCAGGATGCCGACCGCAGCGAAATGGTGGCGCACGTTTATGATAGTACCTATGGCCTGATAAATAAGGACGCTGATACGCTTGTAATATTGGACGATTCAATCGTGCGGGGTACCACGCTTAAGCAAAGTATCCTGAAGATACTGGATAGGCTTGGACCGAAAAAAATTGTTGTGGTTTCATCGGCACCGCAAATACGTTATCCCGACTGTTACGGTATTGACATGTCACGCATGGGCGAATTTGTGGCTTTTGAGGCTGCAATCAGCCTGTTAAAAGAGCGTGAACAAGAAGATATTATCCTGAAGGTTTATAAGCAATGCAAAGACAGTGAACTACTTCCAAAAGAGGATGTAACCAACTACGTACAGGCAATTTATGAGCCGTTTACCGATCAGGAAATCTCCGACCGTATTGCAAAGATCATTACGCCAAAAAATATAAAATGCTCGGTACAGGTAATCTATCAAACGCTGGATAACTTGCACACCGCCATTCCGGATCATGCCGGCGATTGGTACTTCTCCGGAAACTATCCGACCCCGGGCGGCAACAAGGTAGTAAACCGCGCATTTGTAAACTGGATGGAAGGGAATAACCAGCGGGGGTATATGTAGAAGAAGTCGGAAGTCCCGGGTCGGTAGTCTTTTTCAATTTGCGAAAAGCGACTAATGACTCGCGACTATAGACTCAATCAAACGCCAAACTGTCTGAGGTGATGATCCAGGTGTTTAATCTGAAGGGTATCCCACTCGCTGGTTGTTAATGGGCCAAAAAAACCATGTGGCGAGTCGGTCAATACATCAGGGCCGCTTTCGAACCGGTTTATCAGCTTTATTAACCCCTGTTTTTCTTTGGCGAAATCTTTTTCTCCGGTTATTTTAGCCTCTTTAAATGTGGGCATATTAGGTTCAAACGGATCGCTGCCAACCAGTTTTTTCTTTGCTATTTTACCAAATAAAAACCCCATTAACCCCCGTTTAATTACAAGATCACCCAAAGCGACCTGCAGCGGGGCCTGGCAATGCGCCAGCATTTGCGATACGTTCATTTTGCCCCACAAGGGTTGAGTGGAAGGGGTTAGTTTATTGATACGGTCAATCAGTACCGCTCTTTCCGCGGCATCAAATATGCTGTTCATAACAAGGCTTATTTTCTATTAAAGATAATAATAAATCATCACAATCAATCCAGCCCGAATGACCAATGACTATGCCCCCGGCGGAGGCGCAAAAAAGAAGTGGGTTACGAGCTTATCCATTAACACCAGTGACGCGATAATTAATGCGACGCCGGCTACTTCGTTAAGCCTGTGGATGAATTTTACCGATATTTTATCGCGTAGCTTATTGGCATAAAACACTTTTACAAGGTCCTGCCCGAATTGCACGATCAGGATAGTCAGAAACATAATGGCGATATCCAGCTGACGGTGCTTTACGCCCTGGTGAAAAATGGTACTGGCCGTTCCTATAACGGTGATCCAGTGGAACAGCAGGGTAGGGTTAAAAATGCACATCACAAACCCCTTAAAAAAATAGCCGGCCCGGTTTAACGCTGACGGGGTTTTGTTATCGAAGTTTATTTTAGCTTTTTTAAATATGTAATAAATACCAAGCGTGAATAATATCCCGCTGCCTATTTCGCCCACTATAATTTTGGTATGCGGCGGAACATCGATGTATTGTGAGCCGAATATGATAGCGCCTACAAAAACTACATCGCTTGTGACTATACCAAGGGCCATTGCAGCGCCGGCATGAAAGCCTTTTTCAATACTGGTTTTTATTAATGCAAAAAATACGGGGCCGGTAAGAACGGAGAGCACCAATCCAATACCTAAACCCGAAATGATAGCTTCAAACATTCATATAGATTAATACTCAACTCAATTTAGAACTTGGTGGGACGAATATGCAATTTTATCTGCTAACCATCCAAACTTAAAATTGTGATTTATTAATTTAAATATATAGCGGAATTATAAAAAATAGCTATGTTTAGTGATTCAAATACAACTATTGTATTAAACCTGATTAACAATGGAACAAAAAAATTCAAAAAGCTATGGCTCTGCGCTGTACACAATTATCACCGTATTTTTCTTTTGGGGCTTCTTAGCTGCTTCGAATGGTATTTTTATACCTTTTTGTAAAGCGCACTTTAACTTAACCCAATTTGAATCGCAATTGATCGATTTTACTTTTTACGGCGGTTATTTTATTGGTTCACTTGGATTATACTTTGCCTCCCAGGCCACTAAGGTTGATTTCCTCAACAAACTGGGTTATAAAAATGGTATCATATACGGACTGATCTTATCAGCAATAGGCGCGTTGTTAATGGTTCCGGCGGTTAATTCCGGTTCATTTGGATTTATCCTCGGCGCATTTTTTGTTATCGCACTGGGCTTCTCGTTACAGCAAACTGCAGCTAATCCATTTGTTATCGCACTCGGAACTCCCGAAACCGGTTCAAACAGGCTAAACCTTGCAGGTGGTGTAAATAACTTCGGTACATTGTTGGGGCCCGTTATTGTAAGTATCGTATTGTTTGGCAGCGCAAGCAAGTTAATTCCGGCTATAGATGTTAAGATAACCGCAATAAATAACCTGTATTTTATATTAGCCGGTCTTTATATAGCTGTGGCTATCTTCTTTTGGGTATCAAAACTGCCAAAGGTAACCAGCGATGAAAAGATAGAGGCAAGTCACAAAACGAACTTGCCGTTATTTATAATATTCATAGCTTTTTGCCTGGTTTTAGCAGCCGGTCCGTTAGCTGATGCTACCGGCGTCGCAAAAGCTTATTTTGTTTATGCATCCCTTGCAATCATCCTGATCACGCTTATTACATCGTTGATGTCGGCAGCCAAAAGCAAAACAGGATGGGGCGCAATGCAATACCCTCAATTAATTTATGGCATGATAGCCATATTTACTTATGTGGGTACAGAAGTTACTATCCAAAGCAACATGGGCTCGCTGCTTAAAACCCCGGAGTTTGGCGGTTTTACAGGATCCGAAATAGCGCCTTATATATCATTATATTGGGGAAGCTTGATGATCGGAAGGTGGACGGGTGCAATCGGTGTATTTAGTCTGTCGAAATCAATGAAAAATATTTTGACGGTTGTTGTTCCCTTTTTTGCATTCGGCGTAGTACTGTTTGTTAATTATTTAAGCGGCGTTAATGTCAGCAACCTGTATATCTATGCAGTGTGTGTAGTTGTTTTAATAGTGGGTTTCTTTGCGGGACAGCAAAAGCCAGTACGTACCTTAACTATTTTCGGGTTATTGGGCGTAGCTGCTATGATAATCGGATTGTTAACTTCGGGCAGGGTAGGGTTGTTTGCTTTCATTAGCGGTGGCTTATGCTGCTCAATTATGTGGCCATCCATTTTTGCTTTAGCCATTGCCGGTTTAGGCAAATACACCAGCCAGGGATCTGCATTTTTAATTATGATGATATTGGGCGGTGCCATTATTCCGCCGGTTCAGGGAATCTTAGCCGATACTACCCAGCATTCATTTTCGGGTATAAGCGGGTTGCACCTGTCATACATCGTACCCGTATTTGGTTTTGCATACCTGGCGTTTTTTGCGTGGAAAGCCGGCTCTGAATTAAAGAAACAGGGTATTGATATTGACCACATCGAGGCCTCAGGAGGGCATTGATTTTGGTTCATTCGTTTATTGGTTTATTAGTTCATTGATTTCTTTAAGCGAGACCGGACTAATAAACCAGTGAGCCAGTGAACTAATGAACTGTTAAAAATGACAAAATTAAGTTTCGACCATATTTTCATGAACCTGGCAACCGACCTGGCAAAGCGCTCGCATTGCGTAAAGGCGCAGGTTGGTGCGGTTTTAACAAAGGATACCCGTATTATTTCAATAGGCTATAACGGTCCGCCTGCGGGTACGCACAATTGTGATGAAGAGTGGCCGTTAACCGGATGCCCGCGCGATTCAAAAGGAAGCTGCTCGCTTGCGTTGCATGCAGAGGAAAATGCCATATTGTACGCGGTGAAAAATGGGGCAAACCTGGTAGGGGCTACGCTTTATACTACTTTGTCACCCTGCCTGCCTTGCGCACGGCTTATTTTTTCGGCGGGCATTAAAAAGGTACTTTTCGATAAATCGTATGCTGAATATAAAGGGATAGGGAACGACGAAGGCGTGGATTTCCTGAACCGTTTTGGTGTGCCGGCTGTTAAGTTTATAGAAACAGACGTTTAATCAATTTCCCGGCTGTCACTATTTCATGACGAGGATTAAGCTACCGGGCTAAGTCTTCCAGCATTCTTTTCAATACTGCCTGCGCAGCCCAAACCCGGTTACCGGCTTCATGTATTACTATAGAACTTGCGCCATCCAAAATTTCAGAAGACAATTCCAAATCCCTGCGAACGGGCAGGCAATGCATTATTTTGGCGTTATTGGTTGCTTTTAGCCTTTCGTTTGTCAGCATCCAATCTTCATTGCCGGGAAAAATCGTCCCGTAAAGCTCAAAAGCCGACCAGTTTTTTACGTAAATAAAGTCCGCGTCAGCTAAAGCTTCATCCTGGTCATGGGTTACGGTAGCGCCGTTTGTAAAGGCGGTCGAAAGTTCGTATCCTTTCGGGTGAGTTATTGTAAAATCAACATCAGCCCTGCACATCCATTCGGCGAACGAATTGGGAACAGCTTGCGGTAATGGTTTGATATGCGGCGCCCAGGTTAACACCACTTTCGGTCGGGGACGCGTTTTTAGTTCTTCAATAGTTACCAGGTCCGCCAGACTCTGCAGGGGATGCCGTGTGGCTGATTCCAAACTCACAACAGGCACGCCGCAGTACTGCACAAATTTATTGAATACGGTTTCGTTATAATCCTCCTCACGGTTCTTTAAACCCGGGAATGAACGTACGCCAATAATGTCCGCGTACTGGCCCATAACGGCTGCTGCTTCGCGGATGTGCTCCACTGTGGTGCCGTTCATGATAACGCCGTCACGCAGCTCCAATGCCCATCCTTCCTTATCTATGTTCAGCACCATTACATTCATGCCCAGGTTAAGCCCGGCTTTCTGTGTGCTCATGCGTGTACGCAGGCTTGGATTTAAAAATATAAGCGCCAGCGTTTTATTCTTACCCAAATGCTGGAAAGCATAAGGATTTTGCTTTAGCTGCAAGGCTTCGGCAACGATGCTTTTTACATCGGCAACGTCGTTCACTGATGAGAATAGTTTCATATGCCTTGCGGTATTGCTGTTTGCTCTTTGTTTAAAATAGATGAAAATGTCTCTAAAAACCGATCGGCATGCGTTTTGGTCAAATTCAGCGCCGGTAGCAACCTTACCACGTTTGGTTTAGCTTCTCCGGTAAATATATGATGCGTAAACAGTAATTCCTTGCGTACGTGCGCCAGCTCCGCCGGAAGCTCGATGCCGATCATTAAACCGCGGCCGCGTACTTCATTAACCTGTTTCAATTTTCTCAGCTCCTTGATGAGGTATCCGCCAATTTCGGCGGCATTTTGCATCAGGTTATCCTGTTCCATTACTTCAAGCACAGCCAAACCAGCAGCGCAGGCCAGATGGTTGCCGCCAAACGTAGTGCCCAGCATACCGTATACGGGTTGTATTTTTGGCGAAATAATAATTCCGCCAACCGGGAAGCCATTACCCATGCCCTTGGCCATGGTATAAATATCGGCGTTGATGCCGGCAAAATCGTGCGAAAAGAATTTCCCGGTACGCCCATAACCGCACTGTACCGAATCCGCAATAAACACCGCGTTGTTTTCGTCGCATAACGACCTGATCCTTTGCAGGAAGCTTTCAGGGGCAACCTGTATCCCGCCGACACCCTGTATACCTTCGATAATAACCGATGAAATATCTTTATGGTCTGCAAAAGCCTGTTCTAAAGCCTGCTCATCGCACCAAGGCAAAAAGATAACGTTACCGGTTTCGTTAACCGGCGCCACGATTTTGGGATTATCAGTTACCGCAACGGCAAGTGATGTACGTCCGTGAAATGCACCCCTAAACGCGATTACTTTCTTTTTCCCATTATAAAACGATGCCAGTTTCAAAGCGTTCTCATTAGCCTCTGCACCCGAATTACAAAGAAACAGCTGGTAATCCTCTTTACCGGAAACCTTGCCGAGTTTCTCAGCCAATTGTTTTTGCAACGGAATTTCAATCGAGTTAGAGTAAAAACCTATCTGGTGCAATTGGTCTTCCAGCCGCTTTACATAGTGGGGGTGGGTGTGTCCGATAGAGATAACCGCGTGCCCGCCGTAAAGGTCGAGGTACTCGGTACCTTTATCGTCATAAACTAAACTGCCCCGTCCTTTAACGATGTTTATTGGATTGATCGGGTAAACGTCGAATAACTTCATTCTGTTATGCTTAAAGCGAAAAGCAAAAAGACGAAAGCTTTTTTCTTTCCTGGTAATTTAATATTTTAGTTCTATCGGCTTTTAGCTTAAAAACCAGCGGCCTTTAATCGCAACCCTGCCTTCTCATCCAGTCCGAACATCAGGTTCATATTTTGCACCGCTTGTCCGGATGCTCCTTTAAGTAAATTATCTAATATGCTAATAATCAATAATTTATTTCCATGCTTCTTGACCTGTAAAAAGCATTTATTGGTGTTTACGATCTGTTTCAGATCAATATTATGACTGGTTACATGTGTAAACGGATGGCCTGCATAATATTGCTGGTAAAGCTTTAACGCTTCTGCTTCCGTAAGGTCACTGTCGGTATACATCGAAGCGATAATACCCCTGGTAAAATCACCGCGGTATGGTATAAAATTAATCGCCTTATCAAACCCCGGCTGCAGCTGTTGCAGTGATTGCCCCATCTCGTTTAAATGCTGGTGCTCAAATGCTTTATAAACGGACAGGTTATCATTACGCCAGGTAAAATGACTGGTGGCCGACAAGCTTTGTCCAGCCCCGGTCGAGCCTGTAGTAGCTGTGATATGCACTTCGCCGTTCAATAGCTTTTTATTTGCAAGCGGCAATAAGCCCAATTGCAAACAAGTGGCAAAACAACCCGGGTTAGCAATATTTGAAGCTGTTTTTATCGCTTCGCGATTCAGCTCCGGCAACCCGTATACAAAATTTTTACTTTTTAATTTTGAGTTTTGACTTAACCTAAAATCCTGGCTCAGATCGATAACCTTGATATGATCCGGTATAGGATTTGCCTCCAAAAACTTTTTCGCATCGCCGTGACCAACGCAAAGAAACAGTACATCAATATTGTAGGATAGCTCAGCCGCAAACTTTAAGTCCGTGTCGCCAAACAGGTCGGTATGAACATCATATACATGTTTATTGGCGTTGCTGGTGCTGTGAACAAAGCCAATCTCGACATTCGGGTGGTTGATCAGGATACGCAGCATTTCGCCGCCGGTGTATCCTGCGCCGCCAACTATGCCGGCCAATATTTTATTGTTGTTGATGTTCATTGCTTCAGCTTAAATGGTGTATTATTCAGCAGTTGGGTTGACTTTATGGTATATCATTACCTGGTTGCCGAATATTTTCGAAAACCCTTTTACGTCTTCGCCACTCCATGAATTGTTCATTTCGCCATAGGTGCCGAACTTATTCGACATCAGGTCGTGGTCAGATTCAATGCCTACAACCTGGAAACGGTACGGATGCAGCTGCACAAATACTTTTCCGCTTACGGTTTTCTGCGTGTCGGTTAAAAAGGCCTCTATGTTGCGCATAATAGGGTCGTGAAACTGTCCTTCGTGCAGCCAGTTGCCATAAAAGCTCGATAACTGATCTTTCCACGACAATTGCCATTTCGTAAGCACATGTTTTTCCAGCGTATGATGCGCTTTGATGATGATCATCGGCGCTGCGGCTTCAAAACCGACGCGGCCCTTGATGCCTATAATGGTATCGCCCACATGGATATCACGACCGATTCCGTAAGGCTGCGCTATTGCCTGCAATTCCTGTATGGCTTTAGTAGGGTGGTCGAATGTTTTACCGTCAATCCCGATCAATTCGCCTTTCTCAAATACCAATTCAAGGTTTTTTACTTCCGACTCAGTGACTTGTGTCGGCCATGCTTCTTCGGGCAAGCCCAAATTTGAAGTAAGGGTTTCTTTTCCACCAACAGATGTACCCCAAATGCCTTTGTTGATGGAATATTTTGCTTTTTCGAAATTCATTTCAACACCATGGTCTTTCAGGTATTGAATTTCCGCCTCGCGGCTTAGTTTAAGATCGCGTATAGGGGTAATGATCTGCACATCAGGAACAAGGATGTTGAAGATCATATCAAACCGTACCTGGTCGTTACCAGCGCCGGTGCTGCCATGTGCAACAAACTCGGCGCCTATTTCTTTTGCATAGTTGGCAATAGCTGTTGCCTGGCTAACACGCTCGGCACTCACCGAAAGGGGATAGGTGTTGTTTTTCAGCACATTACCATAAATCAGGAAACGGACACAGGTATTATAAAAGTTCCTGGTTTCGTCGACCACATGGTGCGAGGTAACGCCCATTTTATAAGCGCGCTCTTCAACACCTTTAAGCTCCTCATCACTAAACCCGCCGGTATTTACAATTACCGAATGAACCTCATAACCCAGGTCCTGTGTTAAATATATGCAGCAGAATGAGGTATCAAGGCCTCCGCTATATGCTAAAACTACTTTCTTTTTCATTGTTATTTGTTTGCGTAGAGACGCAATGCATTGCGTCTCTACAATTTGTATTAATTTAATCTTTCGCCTTTAACCTTCTTAGTGGTCCTGGCCGATCGTCCTTTTAATGGCATTCTCTATCCGCTCAAGCAACGTAGCCTTATGCGTTATCTTTTGGATCTTATCTTCTTCTTTCTGAATCTTATCTTCTTCCACCTTTGGTTTATCAGCCGGGTCAAACAGCATTGCTGTGCACATACAGTTTTTACGGCCCTTGCTGGTTAGAATATCAAAATTCACACAGCTTTTGCATCCTGCCCAAAAATCTTCATCCTGGGTAAGCTCCGAATAAGTAACCGGCTCGTAACCCAGCTCCGAGTTGATTTTCATCACAGCTAAACCTGTGGTAAGCCCGAATATTTTGGCATCAGGGTATTTTGTTCTGGACAATTCAAATATCCTGTGTTTTATAGCCTTTGCCAGTCCTACTTTCCGGAATTTAGGGTCGACTACCAGGCCCGAGTTAGCCACAAAATCGCCGTGGCTCCAGGTTTCTATATAGCAAAAGCCCGCCCATGTGCCGTCCTTGTGAAAAGCAATGACTGCCTTGCCTTCGAGCATCTTATCGGCCACATACTCCGGCGAACGCTGGGCAATACCCGTTCCCCGCGCCTTGGCCGATTCAGCCATTTCATCGCATATCAGCGGCGCAAAATCAGCATCGGCAGCTGTTGCAACACGTATATTAAAATCTTGTATGGTCATTGAAATAAAAAGATTACCGTTAAATTACTGGCTAACGCCTTAAATAATCAGATGATATTTGGTCAGGGTAGAGACGCAAAGCAGGCGTCTTTACATTGGGGTTTTAGACAGGATAGTTCAAACCCGGGGCATATAGGGCCTTCGTCGTGAAGGAGAAAATACAAAAACGGCTGAAAGCAAAGCAGCGGCAACAGGAGCAAAAAATGCTCTTATCGAGGGCTTATTTGAGCTTTGTTGTTTCATTTTATTCGTTGCTTTTGTTATCTTAAATTTTCGTGCAAATTTTTGCATTTTTTTTTGCTTATGCAAGGGTTTTCTGAATTAGTTTAATATTGTTGTAAGGTTGAAAAGTTGTAAAGGTGAAATGTTACCCGTATCGACGAAAACTAGTTTGCCCCGCATTGAAAAAACATTATAACATTCCAACATTACAACTTTTCAACATTCCCGCCCGCAATATCCCCAATGATCATATCCGCATGCACCCTTGAGTTTTCAATAAACCATAAGTGGGTATCCAAACCACCGCAAACTACGCCTGCAAGATACAATCCCGGTAAATTGGTTTCCATTGTTTCGGGATTATAATGTGGGACAAATTTATCGTCCGTTAGTTTAATCCCCAGCTTTTTCAGGAACTCAAAATTTGGACGGTAGCCTGTCATGGCCATTACAAAATCGTTCTGGATGGTAATTACGCCATCGGGTGTTTCAATATCAACTTCATGTTCGCGCACCGCTTTTAAACTCGAATTAAAATACGCCTTTATGCTCCCTTCCTTTATCCGGTTCAGGATATCCGGGCGCACCCAGTACTTAACACGGTGACTTACTTCGCTATCGCGAATAACCAAAGTAACTTCAGCGCCTTTGCGGTACGTTTCAAGTGCCACGTCGATAGCCGAGTTGCTCGAGCCTACCACCACCACCTTTTGCATCGCATAATAATGCGGGTCTTTGTAATAGTGCTGTACTTTCGGCAAATCCTCACCGGGGATGTTCAGCTTTACGGCAATATCATAAAAGCCGGTTGAAAGGATAACGTGTTTGGACTGGTATGTGGTTTTACTGGTAGTAATGGTAAAAACGTCGTTCTCTTTCGTCACGCCGGTTACTTCTTCAAATAAGTTGATGGGTAAATGATTTGAGGTAGCCACACGACGGTAATATTCCAACGCTTCGGCGCGTGTGGGCTTGTTGCTGATGGTAACAAATGGTATTCCGCCGATCTCCAGCTTTTCCGAAGTGGAGAAGAATGTCATGGTAGAAGGGTAGTTGTACAGCGAATTAACCAGGCAGCCCTTTTCAACAATAACAAAGCTTAAACCAGCTTTTTGAGCGGCAAGGCCACAGGCTATTCCGATAGGGCCGCCGCCGATGATGAGAATATCAAGCATTTCGTCTTAAATGATAATTTTGCGAAGATAGACGTTTTTGAAGGGAATTGAATATCGAACACTGAACACCCAATGTTGAATAATGATTGAACCTTGGTATTCGATATTTTTAAAATTCATCTTAGCAAATATTGATGAATAAAAAAAGGGTAAGCTACTTTTATCGCGCCGCTCAACTCTCTACCCTTGCTGCGTTCCCACCCTGGGGGAGTTCAAGAGGAGCTGGCCGTAAAAGACTTACCCCGGCGCAAATATAGGAAAAGGTTTGTTTTTGGGTTAATAAATTGTTAAAAACGTTGGAATGTTACCAGGTTGAAATGCTGAAATGTTGTGTAACAGGCTATTAAAAACAGTTTATTTAATAAT
>JACXTT010002942.1_pt1 | contig 26664 bp, 20 predicted proteins | sample 9270951 | NCBI WGS metagenome assembly JACXTT01 (sample SAMN15532306, study PRJNA645909) | rock metagenome | isolation source: weathered quartz diorite | place: Puerto Rico | collected 2017-06-21 | reverse complement strand
GGAGTGGGGATGTTGTGCTTTCTGCTCCCGGAGATCACATAATTTATTTACTTAAAGGCATAGTTAAACCCTTCGGCTTGAGTGCAGTCAAACGTTAAAGCAGACATGCCATGGACTGCAAGTCTGTGGCTTAATTTTTATTCTGCCTGTTTACATTGCCTTTATAATAGATTTTTACTTTTAGACACTTAAACAACCTTAAACACAATGAACCCGACCTTAAACAACAGAGCCGGCGGTAGGCTCCATTCTTTATCTCCGTTTAAAACATTAATCCTAACCATTTTTTTCGCGGTATTCGCCTTAGTATGCCGGGCACAGGTTGATACTATTGTTTCTAACAACACAAAAATAGCCTGCGTTGTTAAAGAAATAACTCCCGATGCGGTTAAATACACCTATCCCAATGAAGATTTGCTGAACTCGGTTTACAAGACCACTGTACAGAAAATAATCTTCAAAAGCGGCCGCGTCCAGACTTTTGCCGAAGCAACTTCCTACAAAGCCATCAATGGCGTAATGGATTTTGACAAAGTAACCGTTACCGTTGTAGAAGGTGAGGTTAAGGGCTTGTACAAATTAACAGACGTAAGCTCCAAAGCTAAAGGGACAACCGTTTTTTCGAGCCAGGAACGGGTAAAAGACAGGGCCTATCGTAAACTGAAGATCCAGGCGGCCATGTTTGGCGCCAATATCGTTTACCTGACCAATCAGCGTACCGAGGGCAACAAATACGGTGGCTATTTTCAAAGCGGCTCATCGGCCGAAACAAACCTTACAGGAGTTGGCTATTCTAATATTTTGCCAGATTATGATAAGTTTAAGCAGCTAATAGGTACCAAAACAGATTTTACCACCGTACGCAAATATGAGCTAGGAGCCAGCGATACCGATGTATCTCAGGATGGCCTTGAGGTACCTTTCACGATATCAAATGTTTCGGTTGAAAACGGTATTGTTTTAATAACCGCTCAATTAAAGGGCGAGAATAATAACAGCATATTCCAACTGGCAAGCTTCACAGATACTACATTCAGTGTGGCTTACAGACATAAAGGAACGGCCTATAACGTTGAAATTAGCGCTAAATAAAGAAACGCTCTGACCTTAGATTTTACCTCAAAATCTGAGATCAGAGCTCAAGACTCTCGGCTTAAATAAGTATATTTGTATATATCAAACGGCCCGGTTCTCTGTAAAAAGAGAACCGGGCCGTTTTGGTTAAGGAAATAAAAGGCCAAAAACCAACTGTTTGGTATGTAGTTATTTGATATGCAGATATTTAATACTTTTTAAACCTTTCAAAACCCACTCAGAATTTGTTAAAAAGTGTTAAAATGGCGTTAAAGTTTAGTTAAAATGGGCAAAAGTGATGCGCTTTTGCCCTGTTTTTGACTAAAAAATTGTTAAAATTTAAGGTTTAAAAAGTTTTTTGAAGGGATGCTTCTCCCAGTTTTTGTTACTCCTTTTTAAAATCGTAAGCGCCGCGTTCTACAAAGTCGGCTACTTTAACTTTTACGCCGGTAACTTTACCGTTTTGTACTATAAAAGGGAAAATAGCCTTGCCCATAACAGGGTCAGAAAAAGTTACAAAAAAGCGGTTGCCACCCAGCGGTTGTAATTTCGCAAACATAGTGGGATGGTGTTCGAAACGCATTTCCAGGTCGCTGTTTTCGCCCTGGGTTACGGTCATGCTGCCATAAAAACTGTTAGTATACTTACCCAGGTACGAGGTTGGTGGTAATGTGGGTTTTAAGGCAAGGGCCACGGTATCGCGCAGTTTGCGTTCGGTTTGTTGTTCGGTCGCGGCGCGTGTCTTGTAGTTTTTTAGGTAAGCATCGCTGTAATCATGATATGGTTTGCCTAAAAAAGCATCCAGTATTTCCCAGCGCAAGGCCTCAAAAAGCAGGTTTTGATCAGTATTGGTGAGTATCACAATGCCCAGGTTATCCTGCGGCGATAAGGTAACTGACGAAAGGTAACCGCTAACACCACCATCATGCATAACCAGGCGGTGGTTAAAATAATCCTGTATAAACCAGCCCAGGCCGTACAGCTCAAAATTATTTTCGCCGTTCAGATGGTATTGACTGCCTACAATATCCTGTGGCTCGCGGGTGGCCATAATAGCTGCCTGCGGTATTACCTGGCGGTTGCCTACTTTGCCGTTGTTGAGTAAAGCCATTACCCATTTGCCCATATCGCTGGCGGATGAACTGATGGCGCCGGCGGGGGCAAGACCATCTATCTGGCAATAAGGTATGGGTGCAAGCCGGCCATCGGTTAAGGTATGCGCCACGGTGCGGTTAAGTGATTTGGGCAGATCCTTGGTTAATGCCAGGGTGTTAGTCATGCCCAGCGGCGCAAAAATAGCCTCTTTAAGATATACTTCCCATGGCTTAGTAGTTACGCGTGGAATGATCTCGCCGGCAGTTAAAAAAGCGGCATTGGTATAGCCCCATTTGGTACGGAAAGGATATACAGCTTTAAGTTCACCCAGTTTTTCAATCACCTGGGCGCGGGTAAGATTGGTGTTGTAGAAAGTAAAGTCGCCTTGAAAAGTCTGGAAACCAAGGCGGTGACACAGTAGGTCGCGCACGGTAGCTTCCTGGCCGGCAAACTTATTTTCCAGTTTAAACTCGGGGATATACTTGGTTACTTTATCATCAAGGGATAGTTTATTGTTGGCCTGCAGCATGGCCAGGGCAGTAGCGGTAAAGGCTTTGGTATTGCTGCCAATCATAAACAGGGTATTGATATCCACTGTATTAGGTAGTCCCAGTTCTTTGATACCATAGCCTTTTACCAGTACTATTTTGTTGTCTTTTACTATACAAACGGCAATTCCAGGAACGCGCCAATTGGTTAAAGCCTTACTGATGTACAGGTCCAAACTGTCCCTGATAAACTTGGAGCGATCGGCATGCTGCGCCTGAGCTGTTGCAAAAAGGGAAATACAAATAATAAAAGGCAGCAATATTTTTTTCATTATACTGGATAATTTACGTACATGATTTGTGCTAATTTAATGCAAAATTTACAACGGCTTTACTTAATTGTAAATTAACGCCGCAATCTTCATTAAAACACGCAGTATATGAAATTTTTCCGTTCGGGATCATTATTCCTTACCGCTGTATTGCTCATTTTGGGCGGATACGCAGTAAAAGCACAACGGTTGCCAACTCATTGGACAAAGGATGGCTACCAGTATTACAAAATCACCGGCGATGGTATCAGGATACTCGATACCCGCGATACCAGCAAAAAAACCTTATGGATAAGTAAAGAGATGCTTACACCACAAGGAAGTGCGCCACTCAATGTAAAAAGGTTTTCTGTGTCGGCCGATGGGCAAAAGCTGCTCATTAATACCAATACTAAAAAAGTATGGCGTTATGATACCCGGGGCGATTACTGGGTGTATGATACCAACACCAAAAAGCTATGGCAATTAGGCAAAAATCTGCCAGAGTCATCATTGATGTTTGCCAAATTTTCGCCCGATGGACTTAAGGCCGCCTATGTGAGCGGGCATAATATTTACGTGGAAAACCTGGCAGATGCTTCGGTTAAACAATTAACTACCGATGGTAGTACCCGGTTGATCAACGGAACTTTTGATTGGGCCTATGAGGAAGAATTTGGCTGCCGCGATGGTTTCCGCTGGTCGCCAGATAGCAAGTCGATAGCCTACTGGCAGATAGATGCCAGCAAGATAAAAAGCTACCTGATGCTAAATACTACCGATTCCATTTATCCCTATGTAGTGCCTGTTGAATACCCGGTTGCCGGGCAGGATCCCAGCTCATGCAAAGTAGGTGTAGTGGATATCACTACAGGTAAAACCAACTGGATAAATACTCCAGGCGACGCCGTGCAGCATTATATACCACGCATGGAGTGGACGCTAAACTCCAACGAAATTATCCTGGAGCAATTGAACAGGGCACAAACCGAAAGCAGGGTGTTTATCGGCAATGTATCCAACGGTACCGCCAGCCTGATTCGTGAGGAAAAAAGTAATGCCTGGATTGATGGTAAAGAACGATGGAATAACGGTGATCCTATAGGTTGGGAATGGGTAAATAAAGGGAAAGAGTTTTTGTGGGTGAGCGAAAAAGACGGCTGGAAACATATTTACCGCATAACCCGTGAGGGTAAAGAGACCCTGGTAACCAAAGGTGACTATGATGTGATCAGTATAAACCTGATTGATGAAGCATCCGGGTATATTTACTTTATGGCTTCACCAGATAATGCCACCCAGAAGTATCTGTATCGCATTAAAATTGCCGGTGCTGCAAAACCAGAGCGTGTTTCGCCGGCTGATGAACCGGGTACACATGGTTATGATATTTCGCCAAATGGCAAGGTAGCCCTGCACAATTTCTCCAACAGTTATACTCCTCCGGCAAGCGAAGTAGTGAGCCTGCCCGAGCATAAACATATTGGTGGTAACATCATAACATTGGATAAAAACGCTAAAAATAAGACGGAGTTTTTTAAGGTTAAAACGGTTGATGGTATTGAAATAGATGGCTGGATGAAAAAGCCCACCAATTTTGACCCGCATAAAAAATATCCGGTGGTATTTATAGTTTATGGCGAGCCTGCTGCGCAAACGGTTACTGATACCTGGGGAGCAGGAATGAACAGGTTATATACAGGTAGTATGGCCGATGATGGCTACATCTATATGTCGGTTGAAGGCCGTGGAGCTCCTGCGCCAAAAGGTACAGCATGGCGTAAGGCAATCTACAAAAACATAGGTATCATTAATATCCGCGACCAAGCTATGGCGGCAAAAGAGATACTAAAATGGCCGTTTGTTGACTCCTCCCGTATAGCTGTTCACGGCTGGAGCGGTGGCGGTTCATCAACCCTTAACCTCATGTTCCAGTACCCGGATATTTACAAAACGGGCATAGCTGTTGCCGCTGTTGGTGATCAGCTTACTTATGATAATATTTACCAGGAACGTTATATGGGTGTGCCAGTTGATGATGAAGGCCGTGCGGCATTTATCAAAGGATCGCCGGTAACTTACGCTAAAAATCTGCGGGGTAACCTGCTATATATACATGGTACCGGCGACGATAACGTGCACTATAAAAATGCCGAGGAGCTGATTAATGAGCTGGTAAAATATAACCGCCAGTTTGAGCTGATGTCATATCCTAACCGTACGCACAGTATTTCTGAAGGCGAGGGTACGGGCCTTCATTTAAGAACCCTGTTCACCAGGTATTTAAAAGAACATTGTCCGCCAGGAGGCAGATAGAAAAGTTTTAATGGTCCTGTATTACTGATAAAAACCAGTAATACAGGATTTTTGATGATGATTGTATCACAGGCATAGATTTAAGCGTAATGTTCATAATTAACCACTTAAATCTCTTGCTTTATGAAAAAAACAACAAACCTTATCTCAGTATTTGGTCTTTTAATTATCATCCTGTTAGTAGCTATTTCGGCCTGTAAAAAAGATACATCACCTAAAAACGTTGGTATTGTCGGGAAATGGCAGCAAGTCCAGTTTAAGGGAACGAATAATTATGAATTTAGAAGTGATCAAACTTTTAAATATTATACGCTGGCAATTGACTCGGTTACTAAAAAAGTTTTAGGATATCACACTAAAATAGAAGGCAAATACAGTATTCTTCAAAATGATTCATTGAGATTGTATGCTATGGTTGCTTATTCAACCTTAGGTGGCAATTTTACAACCGAAGATAAGTTGCAGAAGATTAATAGCGCCGATAACTCAGGTTATCGCTTTTCAATTAATGATAAAACAAATCAGCTTTCCCTGTTTTTTAAATGCCCGGATTTTGCCGATTGCGTCCCTTCGCCTATGGTTTATATTAAACAATAGGTGTTTAAATAAGATCAAATGATTAATATGGTAAAGTGCCGGGTATCGATACCCGGCACTTTACCATATTAAGAAAGATAAATAGTAATATCAATAAGGCTGGCTGCTGGCTTCGCCATCAGTATAAAGCTGATCTTCGGGTTTGGCAATGGATCGGATATCGCCATCAAAATCACTTTTACGGCCAAGCATGGTAAAGTTTTCAGCAACCACTTCGGTAGTGTATTTTTTAATGCCTTCCTTGTCTTCAAAGGAGCGGGTGCGTAGTTTACCTTCTATGTAAACAAGCTTCCCTTTTTGTAAAAATTTAGCCGCCATATCGGCCAAACCACGCCACATTACAATATTATGCCATTCGGTTTGTTCAACTTTTCGGCCATCTTTATTAAAGGTTTCAGAAGTAGCTAAAGGGAAACTGGTTACAGACACTCCACCTTCTAAAATTCGCACCTCAGGATCTTTGCCCAAATGACCTACAAGTATTACTTTATTAATTCCAGACATGCCATAAAATAACGAAAAATTATTTTATAAATTAAAAATATTTTTTATTAATATAACTACAGGTTTTGGGAATGCCAGGTTTGGCAGGTTTTGAACCCTGGTATAAAACCAGTTGGAGTCTAATTTAATGGGCTTTGATTCTATCTTAATCAACCTGATATACAGGCGTTGGTGAGTAAGAATATGCTTTTGTACAGGTAAGTTATCAGCAGAAATTTTGATATCGTTACCGAAAATTTCCTTTACTGCGGAATGATCCATCAGTTCGGGCAGAGGTAAAAGAGACGCTGTTTCTACCATTGGGAGGTCATATAAGTTGGCCCAGATGTCTTTATCGCCCCTTTTATTCATTAATACAGAGTCTTTATCGGTCACTAAAAAATAATTAAAAAAGCGTTCGCGCACTTTTACTGTCTTTAATTTAACCGGGAGCGTAGTAGTGGCATTATTTATAAAAGCAAAGCAATCCAGGTGTACCGGGCAGATACCGCAAGCCGGATTTTTGGGTTTACATAACATCGCGCCAAACTCCATCATAGCTTGATTATGCAAACCAGGATTTTTCTTATTAATTAAATTGTTGGCAAGTTCCTGGAATGTTTTTTTACCGCCGGTTGAATTGATGGGTTCATCGATGCCAAAATAACGGGCAAGTACCCGGTAAACATTGCCATCAACAACGGCTTTAGCTTCATTTGCCGAGAATGAGGAGATGGCTGAAGCTGTGTATTCGCCAATGCCTTTTAATTTAATGAGCTCGTCGTAACGTTGAGGAAATATACCATGATACTGTTCCTGTACTTGTTTGGCTGTTTTAAGCATATTACGGCCGCGTGAATAATAACCCAGGCCCTGCCATAGTTTAAGCACTTCGTCCTCACCGGCAGCAGCAAAACTGCTTACGTTTGGATATTTTTCTACAAAACGATAAAAGTAGGGCAAGCCTTGTTCTACCCGCGTTTGCTGCAGGATGATCTCCGAAAGCCAGATTACATAAGCATCGGTGGTATTACGCCATGGAAGGTCGCGTTTATTTTGAAGATACCATTGTATCAGTTCATCAGTAAAATTCATGGCTGTAAAAGTAAGGACTTTTGTGAGGAGGAAAGAGTAAGGATTTTTGAAGTAAGGATTTTGAGATAAGGTATTTTTAGACTTTAAAGGAAGGTAAGAGATATGTCTTGAGGTACTGTTCTTTACTCCAGAAATCCTTGTTCTCAACGTCTCTTATCCTTGCTCCAAAAATCCTTGCTCCTTAACGATTTAGCTTACAATTTGTAACGGAAATGTACGTTTTACTTACTTACGAAAAAAAAACTGTTAAATATTTCGCTCTTAAAATATAAAGCGATACTTTTGCAACCCCAAAACAGTTAAGTGTTTATATAATAAATAAAAGTAAATCAGATATGACTAAGGCAGAAATTATAACTGAAATCTCATCTAAGACAGGTATAGAGAAAGTAGACGTGCAGGAAACAGTTGAGGCGTTTTTTAAAGTAGTTAAAAGCTCAATGGTTGGCGGCGAGAACGTTTATGTAAGAGGATTCGGAAGTTTTGTTGTAAAGAAAAGAGCGAAAAAAACAGCCCGCAATATTTCAAAAAATACTGCCATCATTATTCCAGAGCATTTTGTGCCAAGCTTTAAACCAGCTAAAACTTTTGTTGAGAAAGTTAAAACAGGTAACAAAAACAGCAAATAATTTATAAGCATGAATAAGAAACAAATAGCCATTAGTGCAGCCGTAGTTGTTATTATGGGCTATTTGTATTATTTACCCGTTAAAGGTTTAATAAAACCCAAAGAGGCTAAACCAGATAAAGCAAACGTAATGACAGGAAACCGCAAGGCGGCCACTGCTGTAACGGTTGATATGGTATCTGCAACTGCTAAAACCGCAATTGGGGCGGCTTTAACAGCAAAGATAAATGACCTTGAAGGGCAACTAAAAAACGCATCAGGCACCAACGAGCAAAAATTGCAGCAGCAATTAGCCAGTCAGTGGGATGATGTTAACCAGCCGGCCCCGGCAGCATTCTATTACCAGGCTTTGGCCCGTAAGGAAAACAAGCTGGAAGATTGGTTAAACGCAGGTAATCGTTTTAACGATGCTTACAAACTTACACAGGACACTTTATTGCAACCCGCATTTGTAACAAACGCGGTAGAAGCTTTTCAAAGTGCCCTGAAATTGAAACCAGAAAGCCTTGAGGGTAAAACAGGATTAGGTGTTGCGTATGTAAATGGCGGCGCCGGCCCTATGCAAGGTATAGCCTTATTGCTTGAAGTAGTAAAAAAGGATCCGAACAATTGGAATGCAAATCTGAATTTAGGGATGTTCGCCATGAAATCGGGCCAGTACGAAAAAGCGGTGGGCAGGTTTAAAACATTAATTGCCCAAAAACAAGAGCTGGAGCCAACCTTTTATTTGGCCGAAAGCTATAAACAACTGGGCATGAAAAAGGAAGCTATTGACGCTTACCAAAAATGTAAAGAAATGATGCCTGATCCTGTATTCGGGCAACGCATTGATGAATATATCAAGGAATTAAAGAATTAATCACACATTAAAAATTATTATTATGCCGAGCGGTAAAAAACGTAAAAGACACAAAATGGCTACCCACAAACGCAAAAAGCGTTTAAGAAAAAACAGACATAAAAAGAAATAAGCTGCTTTTTTAAAGCAGCTTTACCTGCTTTTTAACAAAGCAGGTAACTTTAATAGTGTTTTTTTACCCACTTATTAACACGCGGTTTTTACCGTTTTAAGAAATGGAGTAGCAGTTGATAAAAGAATTAATTATCGATTCATCCCCAAACGGGGCTACCATTGCATTATTACAGGACAAACAACTCGTAGAACTTCATAAAGAGCAGGTCAGCAACAATTATACTGTTGGTGATATTTACCTGGGGCGTATCAAAAAGATTATGCCCAGTTTAAATGCAGCCTTTGTAGACGTTGGCTACGAGAAGGATGCCTTTTTGCATTATCTTGATCTTGGTCCGCAGGTACAAAGCCTGCTTAAATTAACCAAACAAGTACGTAGCGGGGGATACCAATCGAAGCTTTTGGACGGCTTTAAGCTGGAAGGTGATATCAATAAAGGAGGAAAGATCTCGGAGATATTATCAAAAAACCAACTTATACCGGTACAAATAGCTAAGGAACCTATATCAACCAAAGGACCACGTTTAAGTTCTGATCTTTCAATAGCCGGCCGTTATGTGGTATTAGTACCATTTTCGGAGGCTATCTCTATTTCCAAAAAAATAAAGAGCAATACAGAGCGAAATCGTTTACGGAAGGTTGTTGAAAGCATTAAGCCAAAGCATTTTGGCGTTATTATCCGTACTGTATCTGAAGGCAAAGGGGTTGATGAATTACAAAAAGACCTGCTTGATCTGATATCTAAATGGGAATCATTCATCACTAAGCTGCCGTCTGTTGAACCATCAAAAAAGGTTTTGGGCGAAATTGGGCGTACTTCAACTATCCTTAGGGATATACTGAATCCCGATTTTCAGCATATTTATGTGAATGATAATGGCATGTTCGAAGAAATTCGATCATACATTCATGAAATATCACCTGATATGGAAAGTATAGTTCGTATGCATAAGCATAAGGAGCCTATATTTGAGCATTTTGGTGTTGATAAACAGATCAAGGGCGCGTTTGGAAAAACCGTTAACCTTGCCGGTGGCGCTTACCTGGTAATTGAACATACTGAGGCATTACACGTTATTGATGTTAACAGCGGTAACCGTACAGCCAATAAGGAGAACCAGGAAGAGAATGCCTACCAGGTAAATAAAGAAGCGGCTAAAGAAATTGCCCGTCAGTTGCGCCTGCGCGATATGGGCGGTATTGTGGTGATCGATTTTATTGATATGCACAAACCGCAAAACCGCAAGGAGCTGTTTGACTATTTACGTGCCGAAATGCAGTACGACAGGGCCAAACATACCATTTTACCACCGAGTAAATTTGGTTTGGTTCAAATCACACGTCAGCGTGTAAGGCCCGAAATGAATATTGTTACCAGCGAAGTGTGCCCAACCTGTAATGGTACCGGTACCATCAGGCCAACCATTTTGCTGATGGATGACATTGAAAATAACTTCAATTATATATTGGATGAGCAAAACGAAAAGGGAATTACCCTATGCGTGCATCCATATATTGAAGCCTACATTAAAAAAGGCATTTACAACCGCCAAATGAAGTGGTTTGTTAAATATGGCCAATGGATCAAGGTTAAAAGCAATCCAGCTTACCAGATCACAGAATTCCGTTTCTTCTCGTCAAAAGACGAAGAAATAAAATTGTAAAGAGATTGATTTGCAGCTATGCAGATTTCAAAATATGCAGCTATTTTAATTAATAGCTGCATATTTTGTTTACAGGGATATGGGGCCTAACCCTTCATATTTTTAATGAACCCTGAATATGAAACCATATCCAACATAATCAGCTTCTGTGTCGTGGACATATCCTTTAGCCTGTAAGGCCAGGTAAGGAGTTATAAAGTATTTAAAACCGGCAGTCCAGTAGGTTTTTGTTGGGAAGAAGCTGTCATAGTGTAAATAATAACCATAGCCGGTCATTAATGCCAGTTTGCCCAGCCACAAATCAGGGCCTACTGCGAGGCCAACCCTCCAGCGATCATAAGAGGTGGCATGGGACTGAAAGGTATCCAGGAAACTTTGTGTTGTATTGGTTATTTTATTATAAACGGTGTTATAGTAAACCGCGTCAGTACCCAGTTTAATGCTAAATGCAGGGCTAAACTTGTAATTATAGCCCATGTAAAAGCCTTCTTTATAAAGACTTTTATTGGTATTTATGGCTCCCCGGCTGCCTATATTGGCGCCAAACTCAAAAAAGTGCTTATTCTCTGTCCGTTCTTCACTTTCATTTACTGGTCCGCTCTGATTAAGCTTTTGTACAATGCCCAGTGTGTAGGCAAATGCATTTATACCATTGTTGGGCAGCTTAGTTGCACCATTGGAATAATGAAAAACCTCAACGCCGGCTTGTATCCCGGTTGTTTGAGTTATTGGGGTAAATATCTTCAGGCCGGCCTGAGTAGCTAAATTAATATGGCTGCCTATAATAACGTTTTGGCTATTGGTTAGGTGAGTTTCGGTGGCGTACAAAAAGCCAAATCCGGGAGTAAACAATAGCTCAGTACGGTTTATTTTAAGTAAGCCAATCTCTAATCGACCCAGTACACCATAAGTATCGCCAATAAGGCCTTTAGTTGCCTGGTCATGGTTTAGTATTAAATGGCTCATATTGCGGTAAGAAAATACCGCGTCAATACTTTTAATGTTTAGTATCCGGATATAATCACTTTTATTATCCGCCATGTTAATATGGTAAGCCAGTTCGCCCCCAAATAACGGGCCACTCAGATAATTTTTTTCTGGCGAAAAAGTTTTAATGCCCAAAGTACCGCTTATTTCAATACTATTTCCTGTATCCTGCGCTTTTGCGGAAAGATTGAATAACACAAACCCAATAATAACAGATAAAAATTTATTCATAAAGGTCAGTTACAATAGTTAAAAGTACGATCACCAATAGTGCTTCAAATTTCACCTGCTTTTGTTAAATATGAAAACACAGCCGTGATACGGTTAAAGATAGTTTTATGTTTCCCGATTAATTTAGTTTTTCTGCAATTAATTAATTTTTGCGAAAGTTATAATTTAGAGACATCAGATTAGAATGTGTTTGCTAACTTTATTAGTATATCTATCCGGAATTAACAGATAAATGCGCATATTTGCATATCTGCGTTGTGCAGGTTTAAGATATGGCTAAAACCAAAATTGCATACTTCTGCCAGAGCTGTGGCTTTGAATCGGCTAAGTGGCTGGGCAAGTGTCCTTCCTGCCAGCAATGGAATACTTTTGTTGAGGAAATTATTGACAAAGGCAATACCACCTCGGTGCCTACCTGGAAAGTTACTTCAAACACGCAGCAACGGGCCAATAAACCGGTGCAGGTGGCAGATATTACTTTTAGTGAAGAACATCGTATGCAAACGCCCGATAAGGAATTTAACCGGGTTTTGGGTGGTGGTATCGTAGCGGGTTCCTTAGTGCTTATTGGCGGTGAACCAGGTATTGGTAAATCAACCCTGATGTTGCAATTGGCGCTCAATATGCCAAATCTGAAAGTGCTTTATGTATCGGGCGAAGAAAGTGAACGGCAGATTAAGATGCGGGCGGAACGGTTGGCCCCCCTGCCCCTTGAAGGGGGAGTTATAGGCACTGGGCATAACGGAACTCCCTCTTCAGGAGACGGGGGAGCGTGTTACGTACTTTGTGAAACATCAACCCAGAACATCTTTAAACAAATAGAAGCCCTGGAGCCTGATCTGGTAGTGATTGATTCGATACAGACGCTTCATTCTTCCCATATCGAATCTACTCCCGGCAGCGTATCGCAAGTGCGTGAGTGTACCGCCGAGATGCTTCGTTTTGCTAAGGAGACATCAACCCCTGTATTCCTGATCGGGCATATTACCAAAGATGGTATGATTGCAGGCCCTAAGATCCTGGAACATATGGTTGATACCGTTTTACAATTTGAAGGCGACCGGCATCATGTTTACCGTATATTACGCACGGTAAAGAACCGGTTTGGTTCGGCATCGGAATTAGGTATTTACGAAATGCTGGGTGAAGGCTTAAGGGAAGTATCCAACCCGTCGGAAATATTATTGTCACAACGTGATGAACCTTTAAGCGGTATCACTATATCTGCTACATTGGAGGGTATGCGACCGATGTTAATAGAAACGCAGGCATTGGTAAGTACTTCTGCTTATGGTACGCCGCAACGCACCGCTACGGGCTTTGATACCAAACGGATGAGCATGTTGCTGGCTGTTCTGGAAAAACGCTGTGGTTTTAGACTGGGTGCCAAGGATGTGTTTTTAAATATTACCGGAGGTATCCGGGTTGAAGATCCAGCTATTGACCTGGGTTTAGCAGCAGCCATTATATCCTCACATGAGGATATGCCTATCCCTTTTAAAACCTGCTTTGCAGGTGAACTTGGACTATCAGGTGAGATAAGAGCAGTAAACCGGGTAGAGCAACGCATTGCCGAAGCACAAAAACTCGGTTTTAATCAGATATTTATATCCAAATATAATCTCCCATCAGCAGGGCAGGATAAAAAGCGGATGGATCTGTCACGCTACGATATTGAAATAAAAATAGTGAGCAGCATTGAAGAGGTATTCAGCCAGCTTTTTGGATAGGTTTTGGGCTTTAGGATGATAGGACTTTTGAGATTATTGGACTATTAGATCATCTGGAAAAGGAGACTGTAAGGCAAAGATAAAGGGTCCATTATTCTCATAAACTCTAATAAAAAAACAAAAGAGCAAAGGACTGAAAATCCTTTGCTCTTTTGTTTTTTATCTTTTTTCAAAGGTCTAATAATCCCCTTGTCCAAATGATCTAATAGTCCATTTGGCTTATATACCTGTCGGCGGAACAAGTTTACGTATACTGTTATTGTTGCTATCTGCTATCCAAATATTTCCGCTGGCATCAGCTACAAGACCCTGTGGCGCATTAAATAGAGCGTTAGCGCCTTGTCCATCAACAAAGCCTGCTGTCGCTGTTTTGCCTGCTAATGTAAGTAAAACCTTATTGGCGGTTAACTCTAATACACGCCCGTTTTGGTCGCTTATGAATAAATTACCTTTAGCATCAAAAGCAAGGGCTCCCGGGTTGCTGATCAACGCAGATAGTTTAAGGCCGCCAACAACGGTTGTCACTACTCCGGCGGTAGTAATCTTGCGGATGGCATAGTTTTGCAGATCTGCTACATAAATATTGCCTTGAGCATCCAATGCAATGCCATTTGGCTGGTTAAATTGTGCGGTTGTTGCCGTAGCATTGTCAACATAACCGGCTGTTGTTTTGCCAGCTATAGTAGTTACCACACCCGCTGCTGTAACCTTACGGATAAGATTATTACCCTGATCGGCCACATATAAATTCCCTTGACCATCCAGTGCCAGACCCCGCGGACTGTTAAAGGTTGCTTTGTTTCCTGTGCCATCGGCATAACCGGCATCACCGCTTCCGGCAAGGGTACTTACGGTGCCATTTGCCGATATTTTACGGATCATATTGTTGCCAAAATCGGCTACATATATATTGCCGGCAGCATCGGCCACGAGGCTTTGTGGTGCATAAAATTTAGCACTGGCAACCGGGCCGTCAACGTAACCTATACTTCCGGTACCAGATACGGTAGTTACTACACCGGCCGGTGTAACTTTTCGAATGGCACTGTTAAAGGAATCCGCTACGTAAATATTCCCGGAGGCGTCAATACTTAGTCCTTGTGGACTATTAAATACCGCATTTGAACCGGTCCCGTCCGCAAATCCGGTAGTTGCACTGCCTGCAACTGTGCTCACGGTACCTCCCAGGGCCGACAGATCTGCACTGGTAGTAAATTGGATAGTATTACCGTATACAGTTCCGGAAGCACTAATAGCATAAGCCCTTAAATAATATGTTGTTTTGGGAGTTAAGCCGGTTATTTTACTGGCATAGCTCAGTACCGTAGCGGTGTCGGTAGTTTTAGAGTCGGCAGTGGTAGGGTTTTGATTGCTTGTGCTCCAGCATACTCCAAGCCCCGTTAGGCTTTGAGTTAGGGTTGTAGTAATTAATCCACCGCTATATGCACCCGTACCGGTAGCCGTGGAGGTTACATCCATGGTTACTAAAGTAGGTGGAGTGCCCGATATGCCTGATGAGCTTTTGTTACAGCTAGTGACGGTTAAAAAAACAGCTAGCAGACTTGTAGCAAAAAAAATGGATTTAGTTAAGGTTTTGTTCATGTGTTAATAGATTAAGTAGTAAGTATGTTATTAAGCACTTTATTAACTCTATACGTGACAGCATATTATTTAGCTACATGGGTTTTAACATATCTTAACAGATGGCATTAAAAACCTTTTTATAGTCTGAAAATGGCCTCTGTGGTCTCTAAATAGATGTTTTTGAATGAGGATAGTATGAAGAAGGGTAATATGACCGGGGCATATAACATTTTGCCTATATAATTGTTACAATACAATAAACAATAGCCATGAAATTCCCCATATTTCTAATAGCCCTTTTAGTTTCATCTGCTGTTTTAGCGCAACAGCATACACCTTTACCACACGGTATGGTTTATGGCACAAAACCAGATACGCAGGCCATGATGAATGCAACAAAACTGGAAAGCTTCATGGGGAAAAAGACCCGGATCAGTACCACTATTGAAGGCCGGGTGATTAGGGTGATCCACGAAAAAGGTGGTTGGTTTGAGTTAGATGCAGGCGGAGGTAAAGTAATCACCGCGCATTTTAAAAATTATAATGTTAATATTCCAGCGGATATAGCCAGACGCGTGGTAATTATTGAAGGGGTGGCACAAAAACAATTCATAGCCGATGATCTTCAACATCTGGCGGGTGATACAGTTACCGGGAAGAAACAACACCAGGTGAAAACTAATGCCAAAAGGAAGCTGACCTTTGAGGTAAAAGGATTGCAGGTGGATAAGTAAGCTCCCTCAAGGGAACTCATATCGAATAATGAATTTCCAACGTCGAAGATATTATGCGATAGCCCGTGTCTGATATTTAATACCTCATAAACCCTTATTTGGGGCGTTTAGGTGGGTTTACATGTAAACCCACTATATGACATTGTTTTTTATTTAATTATTTGATTATCAATTATTTATATGGATATTGGCAGTAAAAAATGTAAACCATGTAAACCCACTTTTATAACAAAATGGGGCGGTTATTGGTGGATTATGCTTAACCTCATCTTTTAAATACACTGCTATTGAATAGGGAATTTTTGAATAGCATCTTAAAATGAAAAAGGGAATCTATATATAATGGATTCCCTTTTTCATTTTAAGATTATTTTTAATGCTGCTTAAAACTTAGCGTCGCGGGTTAATACGGATGGTTCCAGGTATAAATCGGCTGTAAATAATTCTTTTACTTTTTGCGATATCTCGTTACGGTTAACGGTTGAGGCCTCTCTACGACATTTGATATAATGTTCACGTGCCACTTTTTCGGCCAGATCGCCCAGCGTTTTTACTTTGAGCTCCTTACCAAATTTACCGGCCAGCATTAAGCCTGTTATGGCAACAATTGCTCCGATCAAAGCCATTACCGGCTGGTAAAAGAAGCCAACTGCTGATGCCAGAAGCACAAATAGAAATGTGCCTACAATACCCTGTTTAGGTTGTAAAAGATTAATCTTGAAACCCATTTCGCGTTCAATCTCGGCAATTACCTGTAAACGGGTATCTCTGGGGAAAATATCAGCTAGTTTGGTTTGGGGTTTTATTAACTCTTTTGGGGGCGAAATAGTAGAGTTAATGGCGTTACGTATTTTATAAAATGCCTGTTGGGTGGTACAGCTATCGTTATTGGTTTGTTTTACCTTCTCTACCACAATATCACAAAGCTTGCCGAAGGTTTTTACATCCTTGCAGGATGTGTCGTCTAAACGGATATTAAAGGATCTTTCAATTTTTACAAGAACATCACCTATCTCCTCAGGATCAACATTATTCAGGTTGAATGCCTGCGTACTATTCGAATTAACTTTCAATCTATACTAACTTAGTTCAACAATAATTTACCTGCAGCTTTGGAGCTACAGGTAAATGTTATCGGTAATTAAACTGCGTGTGCAATCTAATGTTTTAATTATTTTATTTGCTCAGGTACATTGATTTCTCTTTGTACAAATGCCTGAAATAAGGATCCTGAAGGTTAGGGATAAAACGGATGGCTTCGCCGGTTGATTTCATTTCGGGGCCCAGTTCTTTATTCACTTCGGGGAATTTATCGAAAGAGAATACCGGCTCTTTGATGGCATAACCCCAAAGTTTGCGCTCGATAGTGAAATCTTTAAGTTTGTTAACACCAAGCATTACTTTGGCGGCTATGTTGATGTAGGGTACGTCGTAAGCCTTGGCAATGAATGGTACCGTACGTGATGCGCGTGGGTTAGCCTCAATAACATATACCTGGTCATTCTTAACAGCAAACTGGATGTTCAGCAGGCCGCGTACATTTAAAGCCTTGGCTATTTTTATAGTATACTCCTCCATCTGGCTGATCACGTTGTCTGACAGGTCAAACGGGGGAAGTACAGAGAATGAGTCGCCGGAGTGGATACCAGCAGGCTCAATATGTTCCATCATACCTATAATGTGCACATCATCTCCATCGCTGATCGAGTCAGTTTCGGCCTCGGCAGCACGGTCAAGGAAGTGGTCGATCAGTACACGGTTTCCGGGAAGGTTTTTCAACAAGCTAACTACAGCCTTTTCCAGGTCTTCATCGTTGATCACAATGCTCATTCCCTGGCCACCTAATACATAACTTGGGCGTACCAATACGGGATAACCAACCTGGTGAGCTACTTCAAGAGCTTCTTCAGCGCTTTCGGCAACGCCATATTTAGGATAAGGAATTTCAAGATCTTTTAACAGGTCTGAGAAACGGCCACGATCTTCGGCGATGTCCATGTCGTTGAAAGATGTACCGATGATCTTAATGCCATGTTCGTGCATTTTCTCGGCCATTTTTAACGCAGTTTGTCCGCCAAGCTGAACAATTACACCATAAGGTTTCTCCAGCTCGATGATCTCGCGTACATGCTCCCAGTATACCGGCTCAAAATAAAGCTTGTCGGCCATGTTAAAGTCGGTCGAAACAGTTTCAGGGTTACAGTTAACCATGATGGCTTCAAAACCCGATTCTTTGGCGGCAAGCAGGCCGTGTACACAGCTGTAATCAAATTCGATACCCTGGCCAATGCGGTTAGGGCCCGATCCTAATACAATTATTTTCTTTTTATCAGACGATACCGATTCGTTCTCGCCTTCGTAGGTAGAGTAGTAGTATGGTGTTTTGGCCGGGAATTCTGCAGCGCAGGTATCAACCATTTTGTAAACGCGGTTAATGCCGAGGGCTTTGCGGCGCTGGTAAACGTCCTCTTCGGTTACGTTGCCCAATATGTAGGCTATTTGAGTATCTGAGAACCCTTTTTGTTTCAGGGTGTACAGGAATTCCTCTGGAATGTTGGTTAGGGAATAACGGCGTAATTCGTTTTCCAGGTTTACCACATCTTGGATCTGGTTCAGGAACCAGCGATCAATCTTGGTTACTTTACGTACCGATTCGATCGGAACGCCGAGGCTTAATGCATCGTATACATGGAAAAGTCTGTCCCAGCTTGGGTGCTCCAGGCTGTGCATGATCTCTTCCAGGTTGCGGTTTTGGCGGCCGTCGGCACCTAAGCCAGCGCGACCGATCTCTAAACTCTGACAGGCTTTCTGCAATGCTTCAATAAAGCTGCGGCCAATACCCATCACTTCGCCTACCGATTTCATTTGCAGACCCAACTCGCGGTTGGCACCTTTAAACTTATCAAAGTTCCAACGTGGTATTTTAACGATCACATAATCCAGCGTAGGCTCAAAATAAGCCGAAGTGGTTTTGGTGATCTGATTTTCAATTTCGTCAAGGTTATAACCTATAGCCAGTTTGGCAGCAATTTTAGCAATCGGATAACCGGTTGCTTTTGATGCCAGGGCTGATGAGCGTGAAACGCGGGGGTTAATTTCAATAGCGATGATAGATTCATCAGCCGGGTTAACCGAAAACTGCACGTTACAGCCGCCGGCAAAGTTACCAATGGCGCGCATCATTTTGATGGCCTGGTTACGCATCTCCTGATAGCAACGATCGCTCAGAGTCATGGCAGGTGCCACGGTGATCGAGTCGCCGGTATGGATACCCATCGGGTCAAAGTTTTCGATAGAGCAGATAATGATCACGTTATCGTTGCTATCACGCAATAGCTCCAGCTCGTACTCTTTCCAGCCTAAAACCGCTTGCTCCACCAAAACCTCATGGGTTGGTGATGCCTGTAGGCCACGGCTTAAAGCGGCATCAAATTCTTCTTTTTTGTGTACAAAACCGGCACCTTTACCACCCAGCGTATAGCTCGGACGGATAACCAGCGGAAAGCCGATTTCCTGAGCCGCTTCTTTGCCTTCTAAAAACGAGTTGGCAATTTTCGAAGTAGCAACACCCACCCCAATATCAACCATCAATTGGCGAAAAGCTTCGCGGTTTTCGGTTTTTTCTATCGCGGCCAAGTCAACGCCAACAATTTTGACGCCATATTTTTCCCAGATTCCGAGTTCAGCAACGCTGATACAAAGGTTAAGGGCGGTCTGGCCTCCCATAGTAGGCAGTACTGCGTCAATTTGCTGTTCCTGTAATATTTTTTCAATACTTTCAGGTTCAAGCGGCAACAGATACACATGATCAGCAATAACCTTATCTGTCATAATGGTGGCAGGGTTACTGTTGATGATGGATACGGTAATACCTTCGTCTTTCAGGGAAAGGGCGGCTTGTGAGCCGGCGTAATCAAATTCGCAGGCCTGGCCGATAATAATAGGGCCGGAGCCAATAATGAGAACAGATTTGATGGAATTATCTTTGGGCATAGGGCTTTTTTTAAGTCAAAAGTTCTAAGTCAAAAGTTAAAGGCTTTTTAAGGCCCGTAAACGATTTTTCCTATGCACTGAAGGCGAGAAATCCCGACCTCAGTGTCGGGGTGCAAAGATATGTTTTTGTTAAACTTTTTTTGTTATTTTTTTACAAAATTTCAGAAAGTCTTCATAACCTGATTTTGCGTTGCTTTTCATGCACTAAAATGTGTTTTTAAATACAAAAAATGTATTTTTAAATATTGTTGCGATAAACCAGTTCAAAACCCCTGTAGATATTGTGTTTTTACCTGTTTTTAAGGTAAATTATACCGAACTTTAAGTTGAGGCTCGTGTATAAGAATCGCCGAACTTTTATCTGTAGCTTACTGGTCAACCATCTGAATTAAAATGATGAAGAAATTTACATTTATTTTGCTTGCTTCAATTTTGTTTTTAAACAGCTGTGCTATGATGCAACGTGTTGTAAAAGGGACATTTCCTTATACCGCTAATATGGTAATCCCGGCATCAGCAAGTATAGGTGAACCCCATACCGCCATAAGTACCGCTAACAGCTTTGATCAGGATTTTACCAAAGATGGCAATAATGCGGGTAAAATAAGTGAAGTACGCATCGTGTCAGCCAAATTGGAATCCAAAGACCCCGCTAACTATAATATTGGTAATGTTGCTTCGCTAAGAGTATATATGGCTAAAGCCGATGGGAGCGAAGAGGTGATGGTTGCAATACGTAAGGATATTGCGGCTGCAGCAGGTAACAGTATTGTACTGGATATTGATAACTCCCATTTTCTTGACGAGCTGGTAAGGCAACCCAGTGTACGCATCAGGATGGTTTACAAACTACGTAAAGCTAATGATGTAGATGTAAGTTTGAAACTATCACTCGGTATAGGCGCTGATCCCAGATAATTAATGAGCATTTAATTTGTTTAAATAATTTAGGGGGATTTGTTACATAACAAATCCCCCTGATAAATCAATATTTATAAACTTTATAACCTTTGGTTGTGCCCTTATTGTCGGTTACGTTGATTACATAATAGCCAGGCGATAAACCGTTAAGGTCAAGCTCATAATGTTTATTATTAATGTTCGAGAACTTTTTAACTGTATGCCCTGTCCCAAACTCGGTAAGCTGCAGAGCCGATATTTCAATGGAGTTATCCAGATGCAATACAGAGGTTGCCGGATTTGGATAATAGGTGAGTTTGGATGTTGATTGGACTTTGGCCGGGATAACCTGATTGTTTTTGACATCAGCTACCGTGCCGGCGCCAACGGTGATGCGATAAATGGAGGCATCGGCGGCGCCAAGGGTGAAATTTATCGAACTATTGCTGATGTTTGATGTAGTGCCGGCATATAACTCCTTCATCGCATAAGTGCCATTAGGCAGACCAATACGGCTGAAATTTACAGTGTATGACTTGCTGCTGATACCATAGTTAAATGCAGCCAGATATAAATAGTTACCAATACTACGGACAAACAGTTCACTTGTTCCGGTGCCGGTATTGCCATCAACCGGTCTGAAGGCAACTCCATTACGCGCGATGTCCAATACATCCTGATTTTGGAAAAGAGTTTGCGCCCGGCCTGTCCATTGTCCGGTTGTGGAGTAGTTATCGCCGGTAATTACGGTTCCTGTAATAACTCCAGAAGTGACTCGTATGTGATTAGTGCCCAATGTTTCGGTAGCTAAAACCTCATGATCAGCATCAATGTAATTATACATATAAGTTTGCCACCAGCCATAGTTGGTGCTGTTAAGTGTATACTTTGCATCGTTCACAGATGAATAAGCATCACAGGCTATCCTGCGCATGTGTGCATAGCGAGCAGTTGCCAGATTGGGCGAAATAGCCGCGTATACCAACATTTGCCCGGCCAGCTGATCGGTTAAATATTCCATACCTTGCCTGTATGCTTGCATTCCTGTGTGTATATTGCCATCATAATAACTATCTGCTTCGATGGCTGCGTGCCCAAGGAAATCAATTTTGACCATCTGAAAGCCTGCGGTTTTAAAACGACCGATCATATAAGCTATCCGTTGCTTGGTGCCAGGATGAGTAGGGTCCAGAGCACGGCAGCCATCAAGATCATGATAGGCTCCATTTTCTTTCGCCCATATATCGGTATAATTATAAGTGCTGCCCTCTACCGTGCGGCTACTTTTGCCCCAATCAACAAACGGAGCCCAGTAAACGCCCGGTGTTAGTCCTTTGCTTTTAGCGTAATCTGCAAATTGTTTCAGCTCGCTATCATTCAGGTTATCCCAGTATGAGTCAAGATCGATATAAGCTGTATTGCCGTTGCGGAAACCGGTTAGATTGTTGGCAAAAAAATCAACCACACCTTTGGCGTTGGTTAAGTTCAGGTTGCTTTGTATCGCTCCCCAGCTATTCCAGCCGAATGGTGTGGGCAAGGTCCAGTTAAAAATGTAGGGAGGTTCGGCTATCCGGTTCGATTTTCCGTATTCTTCCATGCCGTCACGCCAGTCACTAAAAAAACCAACCATCATTTTGGGCGATTTACAGGTAGTTGCGCCTACACCAACCCAACCATGCCCTCTGACGTCGCGGGTTATATTTACATTGGTAAAACCGCCGAAAAGACTCAACTGGGATAGCGTATTACCTCCTGAACCTACCATCTGTACCCCAGATTTCCAATCCTTATGTTCAATAGAGCCTAATACCAGTCCATTACGGCTGTTGTTGTCATATAAAGCGCTAACTTCCGAACTGGTAGTATTTACCGAACTGCTTAAAGATGCAGCATTGTATGAGATAAAAGTGTCATTATCGAAGGGTACATTTAATACCCGGTTATCTCCGCTTACGGGTAAAACAACATTGTTGGATACCAGTGGGGTCATTCCATAACTATTGGCACCTGTACCGTTCAGTAAAACCTCTGTATAAAAGTAATTCCGGTTATTATATACATAAAATACCTGTTGCATGGGTATAAGGCCGTTGCCTGAAAGGGAGATAATGTGTTTAGTGCCCGAACCCAGACCGTCGGAAACAGGGGTGGAACTATAAGTGCGGGTAGAATAGTTAAGGCTTGAATATAAATTATTTGATTGTGCAGTAGCATAAGCGTCGGTAATAACCTTAGTGCCATTAAAATAAACATTGTATTTGCCAGAGGTTAGGTCATATTCAATGCGGCTGTTGGGTGCAAAGCCTATGTTTTTTGTGGTAGCTGGTATTGTTGCTAAACTTAATTTATCAGCATTTGGTGCATACCATCCTGGGTTATTTAAAGTAATAGTGTTATTTCCAGCATTTAAAGCTACGGTTAAGGTTGCCGTTGCCACAGTAGTCCATCCCCCTGACGGAACACAGGAAAGCTCTGTTGCGGCTGCATTATTTACAGATACAAAGAAGGAACGTGGATCCTGGGTGGCATAATAAACAGTGAGTATATAGTTACCGGCAGTGCTTACATTCACGGTGTTAGTTACCGATCCTGTACCGAGGTTACCAACCATTGATGCGCCAGAGCAAGATGGACATGATTGTATATTGGCCCCGCCGGCTAATGTTCCGGCCTCTGTTTCGTAAAATATAGGGGCGATGCCTATCCGGTCTACATTTGGAGCCCACTGCAATGCGTTATTATTTAATTTGATGGTATTGGCCCCTGCCTGTAAGTTAATAACCAGTGTAGTAGTTGCCACAGTACTCCAGCTCCCCGAATTACAGGCTACTATTACAGCGGAATCGTTGTTTACAGTTATGTATAAATTACGTGGGTCGGCGGTTAGATAATTTACAGATAAAGTATATTGACCAGCAGTAGCAACATTAACCTGGATACTAAGTGTCCCGTTTGATGGCCCGCCAAGATTACCCACTTGCTGCCCGCCAGAACTACTGCTATTTGTTTGTACAGCCGCGCCATTGGATATTGTACCCGATTCTGCTTCGGTCCAGATAATTTGGGCAAATGTAACTTGTGTAACAAGAAGCAATAGGATGCTGAATAATGTAGTGAGCAGCTTTTGCCTGTTCTGCCGCAAAGCAGAGGGAATAAAACACACCTGTTTCATAGTATAAGATTTAAGTTTAATTGGTTCAAATTGGTAAGGCCTGAAGTTACTGCCTAACGTTGTGGCAGGGAGTCTCAGATCTTTTTGCAGCAAGAGCAAAGGATTGCTATGCTTGCTTTATAAAGGTATTAATTAAATTTTATTAATGTCAATATTACATTAATAAAATTTAATTAATAGGTAAATACCTGGTATCATCTCCCAATAAACTTATCATTGGAAAAAGATGTATTCTTAAAATTGCATCGAAAAAATAAGCAATAATATACATGCCCGCTTAAAGCAGGGAGGTATAGAAGAGGTCTACGTAAGAGATTGGGGTTATTTGATTAGCTTATTATCAGAATCGGGGAATATCAATATAGGTTCGTAAGAGCGGGCTTCTTCGGCTTCCATATAAGCGTATGACATAATAATCACAATATCACCCACCTGGGCTAACCTTGCGGTAGCGCCATTAAGGCAAACGGTACCGCTACCACGTTCGCCCTTTATTACATATGTTTCGAAGCGAGCGCCGTTATTATTATTTACAATCTGCACCTTCTCGTTAGGTATAATATTGGCCGCCTCAATTAAATCTTCGTCGATTGTAATACTGCCCACATAATTCAGTTCGGCTTGCGTTACCTTAACCCGGTGAAGTTTGGACTTTAATACTTCAATAATCATGGCGCAAAGTTAGGAATAATTTAGTCTATTGACTCATTGGTTTATTAGTTCATTGGTCTTGGCAGTGCAATATTCAATTACAGCAACATGGGATGATAAACTAATGAACTAATTAACCAGTGAACTAATGAGCTATCCCCCGATCAACATATTATCTATCAATCTTGTTTTACCGGCACGGGCAGCAACAAGCGCAACAATATTCTGAGTGTCTGCGACTGCGGTATGCAAGGTTTTTCCGTCAACTATTTCAAAATATTCCAATTCGATCCCCGGTTCATCGCTGATCATTGATTCGGCCTGTTGCTTTATAGCTGGAATATTACCAGCATCAAAGTTGGTTTTAACCCAATTTAAGGTTTTTGAGAGTATGAGGGCATGTTCGCGATCATAGGGAGTTAAATGGATATTTCTTGAGCTCATGGCCAATCCATCAATTTCGCGCTGAATAGGACACATGATCATTTGGACTGGCATATGTAGCAGATCAACCATCTTACTCACAACCAGGAACTGCTGGTAATCTTTCTGACCAAAAAAAGCGAGATCGGGCTTAACAATATTAAATAGTTTAGAAACTACCTGAGTAACCCCCTGGTAGTGCCCTGGTCTAAACTTACCTTCCAATAAATGCTCCAGATCGCCTATATCTAAATGCCATTTCTCATTATCATCATATATTTCACTAACGGTTGGATTAAACAGAACATCACAGCCCGATTGCTCAAGCATCGCTATATCCGCAGCTATAGGTCGTGGGTATTTTTCAAGATCCTTAGGGTCATTAAACTGAGTTGGGTTTACAAAAATGCTGCAAACTACTTCATCGCTATTTTGCTGTGCCTGTTTGATTAATGATATATGGCCCTGGTGCAGGGCGCCCATAGTTGGAACAAAACCCACTATTTTACCCTGTTTAGAGGTAAAATACTGAGCTATTTCATTTTTGGTGGTAAATATTTTCAATGGAAAAGTTATTACAAATTTTGGTAAAGGTGTGCATTTGTATAAAAAATACCAAAAGTTACTTGCGTAATTCGTTGACAGTTCATATAATAATGCTTATATTTGCAGACTCAAATTTTTTGACTTCTTTACATATTTAATACTGATTAAGTGATGGGTAAATCTAAGCTTTTGTTTATAACTCATGAAATGTCTCCCTTTCTCGAACTCACAAAAATTGCTGAAATAACACGCCAACTTCCGCAGGCTATGCAGGAGAAAGGTTACGAGATCCGTATCCTTATGCCGCGTTTTGGCAATATCAATGAGCGCAGGAACAGGCTTCATGAGGTGATCCGTTTATCGGGAATGAACATCATTATCAACGATAATGATAACCCGCTGATCATTAAAGTAGCATCTATCCCGGCGGCGCGTATGCAGGTGTATTTTTTAGATAATGAGGAATATTTTCAGCGTAAACATGTGTTTGGTGATAAAGACGGTAAGTTTTACGCTGATAACGACGAAAGAATGATTTTCTTTTGTAAAGGTGCATTGGAAACAGTAAAAAAATTAGGCTGGGCTCCGGATATTATCCATTGCCATGGCTGGTTAAGCGCATTGGTTCCGGCTTATTTAAAAACCACTTACAAAGACGATCCGACATTTAAAAACTCTAAAATTATTTATTCTATTTACGAAAATGATTTTAAAGAGAAATTAGATGCTGATTTCGCACAAAAAGCGGTAATGAGCAATATGACCGAAGATCATGTTGAAGCCTATAAAGAAGGCTCTAATTCTGCACTATACGCAGGAGCCATTCAGTACTCTGACGGAATTGTTTTGGGGAGCGAGAATATAGATGCAGATGTGTTAAATAATGTTAAAAACAGCAATAAATCGGTTTTAGAATTTGATTCTACCGCAGATTTCGAAAATTATTACAATTTTTACGACGAAATTACCAACGACGAATTGGTGCATGT
>JACXTT010002941.1_pt1 | contig 26669 bp, 24 predicted proteins | sample 9270951 | NCBI WGS metagenome assembly JACXTT01 (sample SAMN15532306, study PRJNA645909) | rock metagenome | isolation source: weathered quartz diorite | place: Puerto Rico | collected 2017-06-21 | reverse complement strand
GGACGAGCGGCGCCGCGGCCGCATCCGCGAGAAGCGGCGCCAGGTCGCGCCCCGCACCGCGCTCGAGCCGGGGCCTGCCGGCGACATCCGTCGAGGCGAACGCGGCGCCCGCGGCGCCCAGCGTCGAGACGACCGCGGTCAGAGCCGCGTCCAAGACCGCGCCGCGGTCGAAGCTCGCGCCGGTGGCGCGAAGAGCGTCGGACAGCCGGCGCAGCGATTCGGCTTCCCCCGTGAGCCGCGCGACCGCGGCCCTTTCGTCGGCGAGCCTGGATCCCAGCTCGACGCTCGAGGCGACGGCGCTCTCCACGAGATTCGACGCCTCGAGCACGAGGGGTTGGTCGGAGCGGGGTTCGCGCTTCGCGGCGGCCTCCGCCGGAGCGCGCCGGGCGAAATACGGCGCGAACGCCCCGTCGAGCTGCTTGGCGAGATCACCGGCGTCGAGCGTGCGCCGCGTCGTGCGATCGGCCATAGCGACCAGCCGCGCGAACATCGCTTGAGCCGCCGCAACGAACGTCTCGAGGACGCCCGCCCCGTCGCGCGCAACCGCCGGAACGCCTCGCCCCGGCGTCAGCCCGAACCAGGACTCCATCGCCGCGGCCGGCGCGGCTTGGGGCAAGTCGCGCTTGTTCAGCTGCGCCAGAATCGGAACCGACTGCGGGTCGAGACCGGCCGCGCGCATGTTCTCCCGCAAGTCGGCCCAGGAGAGCCGGTTGTCGGCCTCGCGGGAGGCCTCCGAGTCCGCGACGAAGACCACGGCGTCCGCGCCGGAGAGAACGGCGCGTCGCGTCGCGTCGTAGCGCACCTGTCCCGGAACGGTGAACAGCTTGAGGGCCACCCGGTAGCCGAGAACCCGTCCCAGATCGAGCGGCAGGAGGTCGAAAAACAGCGTGCGATCATCCGCGGTGTTCACGGAGACGAGCGGAGCCTTCCCTTGCGGGTCGGTGACGTCGTGGAGCACCCGGAGATTCGTCGTCTTGCCGCCCAGCGCGGGCCCGTAGTAGACGAGCTTCGCGTAGAGCGTTCGGTCGGCGAGAGACCACTGCGCCACGGCCCGCCTCCCGTCAGCCGCGGCCGAGGATCTCGCGCACTCGGCGCTTGAGCTCGAAAGGCGAATACGGCTTGGTCATGAATTCGGCGGCGCCCAGAGCGTGCGCCCGATCGCGGTCGCGCTCCTGGCCGCGGGCGGAGAGCAGGACGATCGGTATCCCGGCGTAGCGAGGATCGCGCTTGAGCTCGGAGCACCAGGTGAGCCCGTCCTTCCCGGGCATCATGACGTCGAGGAAGATCAGGTCCGGTAGGGCCGCCTCGATCGCGCGCAGCCCCTCTTCGGCGTCGGCAGCGGTCGAGGGCTCGTACCCTTCGGCGCGCAGGATGAGCTCGAGGGGACGGCGGATGAACGCGTCGTCGTCCACGATCAGAATCCGTTTCGTGCCGCCGGTCACGGCGCGTCCTCGAGTGCCACGCCCCGGGCCACGACCAGCGTCATGTCGTCCCACGGAACTGCGGCCCCCGTGTGACGGGAGAGAGCTTCGAGGACGTTCTCGCGGATCTCGGCGGCGCTCGCGGCCGGCCGGCAGGCGGCCTCGACCAGGCGCTCCACGCCGAAGAACCGCTTGAACTCATCGCGCGCGTCGACGACTCCATCGGTGTACAGAAGCAGCACGTCGCCCGGGGCGAACCGCTCGTCGAGGTCGCGCCACCGGGCGCCGGGGACGATCCCCAGAGCCGGACCGCACGGCTTCAACATCTCCACGTCGCCGCCGGCGCGCAGAAGGAGCGGCGGGTTGTGTCCGGCGTTGGACCAGACGATCCGCCGCGCGTCGGGGAGAATCCTCGCGAACACGAGCGTCGCGAACATGTCGCTCGCGGCGAAATCCGAGGCGAGCACCTCGTTGACTCGTCCCAGAACGTCCCCCGCGGATAGAATCTCGCGCGCCTCCGACTGGAGGGCGCCCTTCGCGGTCGCCATGTAGAGCGCGGCTCCGACGCCGTGCCCCGAAACGTCGGCGATTGCGATACCCAAGCTGCCGTCGGCCATCGCGACGTAACCGTAGTAGTCGCCGCCGATGTTCTCGGCGGCGCGGAATCCCCCCGACACGTCGAGCCCCGCGAACAATGGGTCGTGGCGCGGGAGCAGCCCGCGGTGAATCTCGCGCGCGATCTCGTCCTCGCGGCGGCGCGCATCGGCGCCGCGGGCCTTCTCGGCCAGCCGCTCGTTGCGGATGAACGCGGAGGCCAGAGCAGCGATCACCGTCATCAGCTTGATCTCGCCGGTGCGGAAGGCCCGTCCTTCGGGCCGGCCGTGGAGCACGAGAACTCCGAGGAACGACCCCCGGGTGTCGGGAAGCGCGACGGCCGCCGACGCCGCAGCGCCCGATGCGGATGGCCGGGTCCACGTTCGTCCGGTCTGGGCCGTCTCGAAGACGGCGGCGTCGGGCTCCCCCGGCTCGGATTCCGGGAAGCCGGCGGCGAGGGAGAGACCTCCGTCTCCCTTGAGCCAGATCTCGCCGGAGCACGATCCGAGGACCGCCGCGGCCTCGCGCACGACGAGACCGGAGATCGCGCTCTCTCCGAGGACCGAGCCGATCCGCTCGCTCAGCCGGTAGACCAGCGTGGCTTCTTCGTAACGCTCGAGCACTTCCGTGCAGAGGCTCTCGATCTCGACCTCCTGGCGCTCGAGAAGCTCTTGGAGTCGGGTGGGGTCGAGGTCGCTCGGACGGGCCGGGCGGAGTGGGGTGTGACGTTCGCGCGGACGATCGTCTTCCGGTGAATTCACCACGAGGCCTCCCCCGCTCCGACATCGCCGGGTTCGGCGGGCAAATATAGGTACTGAGTTCTAAATATCAATTATTGGGATTCTAAATATGCGCCCGAAATTGCCGTCCTGAGGGTGGTTTGTGGATGCCCGGGCGGTCGGAAAGTAGGATCGAATCGTCGAACGCCAGGCCCCGGTCGTAATACTCGCCATGACGTTGGGAGAACGTGTGGACGCGGCTGCGCCGACCGACGAAGACCTCCTGGTGGCGCTCCGCGGCGGCCACTCGGAATCGCTTGGCGTGCTGGTGGCCAGGTGGGAGTTGCCGCTGCTGCGATTCGTCTCGCGACTCGTCGACCGCCCAGACGACGCTCGGGACGTTTGTCAAGAAACGTTTCTGCGTATTCTCGACAAGGCCGACGCCTTTCGTGACGGCGCCAGGTTTTCCACCTGGATGTATCAGATCGCGCTCAATCTCTGCCGCGATCAGACGCGGCGGAAGCGGCGCTGGGGCCGTCTCGTGATCACGCCCACGGCGGTCGAGGACGACGATCCGCCCCGCGAGCACGCCGCGCCGGCGACGGTCGCGACCAATCCGGCCGCGGCGCTCGAAGACACGGAGCGACGCGGCGCGGTCCGGCGCGCGCTCTCCGGCCTACCGCGCGAGCAAAGAGAGGTCTTGTTGCTGAAAGAGTACGAGGGCCTCAAGTTCCGGGAGATCGCCGAGGTGTTGGGCGTCCCGGAGAGCACCGTGAAATCGCGGATGTACGCCGGCCTGGACGCCATGCGGACGTCCTTGCTCGGCCTGCATATCGCGTAGGAGCCGACCATGTCCTGCACTGCGTGGAACGAGAAGCTGACCGAGAAGCTCTACGACGAGATCGACCCCGACAACGACGAGGCGCTGACCGCGCACCTGGCGACGTGCGGCGCGTGTCGATCCACGCTCGAACAATTCTCCCGCGTCCGCGCCCTCTTGCGGCAAGACGAGCTCGAGCTGCCCCGCGTCCCGCGGGTCGTGGTCCTTCGCGACCGCTCCCGCCTGAGGCCCGCTCTCCTGGCGGCTTCGATTCTCGGCGCCGCGATCCTCGCCGGGACGGGAGCCGGCGCCGGCTACGCTCTCGGCCGCGGCCACACGTCCGGCCAACCGGCCGTCGGGTCGACGCCGTCGACCGCCGAAACCGAGCAGCTCGTCCAGCGCGAGATCGATCGAAGGCTGGCGGCGATCGAGTCCTCCCGCGCGGCGGCCAGCCCCGCGAAGCCCGCGGATGCGGCCGCCGATCGCACCGTCGAGCCCGCCGTCACCTCCGCGGCGCTCCGAGCGGAGCTCGCGAAGCTCGAGAGGAAGGTCAACGGCGCGCGCGCCGCCGACATGGATTACGTCCTCGACCAGATCGCCGCCTCCGAGGTTCGCGTCGGCAGCCGCATCGGTAAGACGAACGACGCCCTTCGAACGGTGGCGTTGGCCGCCAATCCGTACGCCCGCGAGCAGTAGCCGCTAGCGAGGCGCGACACCGAGATCGGCGAGTCGGTCGGCCGCCGCCGCCGCGAGCGCTGCATCTCCCGAGGCGGTTGCTCCCGAACGGGCCTGCGTGAACGCCTCGATCGCTTCGGCGCTATTTCCGCGCGCCTGCAGCCCGGCCCCCCACGCGTAGGCCGCCCGGGCCGTGAGCGCCCCGCCGCCGATCGCTCGCGCACGCCTCCACGCATCGAGCGCCGCCGCGTCGCGACCCGCGCGCTCGAGAAGAGATGCCAGCGCCGCGAGCGCGAAAGCCGACTCCGGCCCGTTGGCCGCGGCGTCGGCGGACGCCCATGCCGCACGCACGATCGGAGAATCGCTCTCCCCGTCGCTCCTCGGTGCGGCCGGCGCCGCCGAGGTCTCGCACTCCACTCTCCGTGCCGGACCCGCTGGCGGGGCGATCTCGAGGAGGACCTTCGCCGGGGGCGCGGCCGCCGCGATCGAGTCCCGGGCCGACGCCGTGCTCGCGGCGGGCCGGCCGGAGATCGTCACGATGCGATCCCCCGGCAGAAGCCCGGCCCGTGCGGCCGGTCCGCCGGGGGCAACCGACGCGACCAGCACCGTTCCACCCGGACCGTCCGCCATCGCCGCCCCAAGACTCCCCTCGGACCAGCGCGGGTGACTCGCGGCGGGCGCCGACGCCCGATCCTCGACGCGCTGCAGGGCAGGGCTGTAGAGAACGACGCGGTCGTCTCCGGCCACGCCACCGGACGGGATCACCCCGACGGCGAGGTCGGTGCCGTTCGGGAGCGTGACGCTGCTCCACCCGGACGTTGCCGCGAGATCTGCGCCGGCGGGAAGCCCGAGACGCCCGCGCTGGCTCCAGCTCGCGAGTGCGGCGTCCCAGGCCTTGGGCCATTCAGCCCCGACGAGGGCAGCGCCCGGTCGAGGTGTGAGATCGATCGTCAGATCCGCTTCGGGCGCATCGACGGCGCCCGACCAGACGACGCGCCCCGACGCCCGCACCTCGATCTCTCGAACGCCCGGGCACATCGAGAACGACGTCAGGGGCAAGGACGCGATGCGCGCCCCGTCGACGGAGAGATCCCCCTCGTACGAGGCACCCGTCACCGCCACGCGCGTGGAGGCCGGCCGGAGGACGACGACGGTTAGGGCTTTCGGCGAGCGGTCGGTCAGATCGACGCTGACGGCTTGCTGCACGCTCTCCGAAGCGAAGCAGGACTTCGTGAACCGCAGCTCGTGCTCGCCGATGCCGACGTCGGGGAGGAGCAGCTCCGCGGGCGCTCCTTCCCCCCCGGCGCCGCGCGCGGTGACGCCGAGTGCCGCACCGTCGAGAGCGACCGCGACCCCGTCGACGTCGGTCCGCACGATGAGCCCCCGCGCGTTGGGAACCATGTGCACCTGGACGAGCGTTTCCTGGCCGGCGACCACGTGGATCGTGACGCTCAGAGCGTCGAATCCCTTGCGCGTGAACCCGGCGCGCCGCTCCCCCGCGGCGGCAGGGAACGAGCCCGTAGCCGAGAGCGGTGTCGGCCGGTCGTCGACCGTCATCGATGCGTCCTTCGGATCGAGGTCGAGGTGCACGGTGCCGATCAGCGATCGTTGAATCTTGACGAAGCGATCCATCGCGCTCTTCGAGGTGACCTCGCGCGCGGGAGCGTACGCGGCGTCGATCGCCAAGATCGCGCGGTAGTCCTTCTCGACGGCGGGAAGATCGTCGCTCGCCGCGTGAGCCTGCGCGCGGAGATCGAGGGCGCCCCGTCGCGCGGCTTCCGGCAAGTCGGATCGCGCCAGGATCGTCTCGAGCGCGGCGAGGGCTTTCTCGATGTCGAGAGCGACCAGTTGATCGCGGACCGCATCCAGCTCGCGTCGGACGTCCGGGGCCGCTGAGGCCGGCGCAGGCGTGGGCTCTGCCGCCGAGACGGAAAGGACGGCGAGGAGGACGAACGCCGCGGCGAGCCGCCTCTTCATGGCGCCACCGCGACGGAGCCGGTCGCACCGTCCAAGACCCGGAGCTTGCCGTCCGGTGCGGCGGCCAGCGCGAGCGGGCGCGAGACACCGCCGACCTCGAGAGAGAGTGTGTCCACAGGCTCGGCCATCGGAGTCAGCCGCGAAACCGTCGCCGCCTTCTCGTCGAGCACCAAGATTCGCCCCGCGGCGTCCGCTGCGAGTGCCACGGGTCGCTTGAAAACCGTGGTGCCGAATGCGGTCTCCGCCCCCGGGCCCGCGACGACGACGAGGCGGCCGGTCTTCGCCTCGGCCGCGATGACCCGAGCTCCCGTCGCGACGAGGGCTGAGATCGCCGCGCCCTTGCTCTCGCGCGCGACCTGCGGCGCCGGGAGGCCCGGCGTCCAGCGCCCCACTCGCTCCCCTTTCCTATCGGCAATCCAGACGGCGCCCGCCCCGTCCACCGCGATCGAGGAGGGCGATGAGAAGCTCTCGAGGCTCGCCAGCGTGGTGATCCCTCGCGCATCCCGTCGAAGGAGCTTGTCCTTCGTGGCTACGTAGACGCGACCGAACGGATCGGCCGTGAGCGCGAACACCTCGCCGACGGTCTCGGGCGTCGAACCCGCGCCCTTGTCGTCGAACGATTGTAAGGACTCGCTCTTGCGATCGAACACGACGATCCGGCCGGAAGCGTCCGAGGCGATCAGCGCAGCGCCGCGCGTGGTCGGGATCGCGGGGAGCCGCGCGGCAACCGCCGTCCACGACAGCGCCGGAGACCGCTGCCTGAGCACCTCGTGAAGGGCCAGATCCCGCTGAGCTCCGGCGCGAACGGCCGGAGGAGCCCCCGAATCGATCGCCTGTTGAAACCATCCCGCGGCTTCCCCGAAGCGCCCGCGGAGCAAGAGCGTGCGCCCGAACCCCGCGCGGGCGCGGCACGCCGCGGGGCTGTCCGGCCGCTCGACGATGATCCGCGCGAAGGAGCCGGCCGCGCGATCGGACGCCCCCGAAATCTCATCGAGAATGCCCAACGCGTACCGTGCGGCGACCGTCCACGTGTCGCTCGACGGGCTCACGGCCAGGGCGATCAAGTCTTGGCGCGCGCGCGCCGCATCGCGGCCCGGGAGCGGTGCGATGCGGAGGAGCGCTCGCCGGTAACGCGCCTCCGCGATGCGATCGCCGTCGGCGTATTGATCGAGCACGCGCTCTAGGGTCGCTGCCGCTGCGGCGGCGCGAGGCCCATCGAGCCCCGCCAAGTCCTCGGGCCAGTCGGGCGCGCCTTGGAACCTCGCCAGATCGACGAGGGCGTCGTCCGCCCACGGCCCATGGGGAGCCAACGTCACGGCTTTTTCGAAGGCGGCCCCGGCATCCGGAGATCCCTCTGCCCCGAGCCGTTGCGCCGTGCGGTATTGCCGCTCCGCGGCCGCGGGGGCGGCGGCCTCCTGCGCCGACGACCGAGGGCCGAGCGCGACCGACGCAGCGACGAAGAAGGCCGCGCGGCCTCGCCGACAGCTCAACGGCCGGACCGTCCGAACGACACCCGTAACGGAGCGTTCAACCCCGGCTTCAACTCGACGTCCTGCTCCCGCGTCTCGCCCGACAGAGGCGATTCGATCCGGAGAGCGTAGCGTCCGGAGGCCAGCTCGTAGCGCAGCGGCGTCTCGCCGAGCGGGCGCCATTCGCCCCCGGCCCTCCTCGCCGTGACTCGACAGTTCGGCGGAAACGTCTGCACGACGAGCCGGGACAAGGCGGGGAGCGAGAATTGCGGCTTCGCGGTGCCGCCGGCAGCGACCTCGGTCGTCACGGCGACATCGACGAACCTCTTGGCGTCGACCGCTCGCACGTCGTGCGGACCCGCCGGCAGATCGAGGCTCCCCCCAGCCTCGGCCGGCTTGCCGTCGACATAGAACTGGACCAGCTCACGCGGAGCGGGGAGGACGAGCCGCCCCATCGGAATGGCCTGGAGCCTTAGACTGGCCGCGGTGTTGCGCGCGGAGAGCGGCGTCGCCCGGGCCGGGACGGTCACGCTCGTCGCCGTGAACCCCGCCGCCGAGAGCTCGATCGAGTTGTCGCGGCAGAGATCGAGGCTCACGCTCACTGGCGTCGTCCCCGCGACTTGGCCGTTGACGATAACCTTGGCGCCGGGGACTCCGGGATCGACGGGCACATCCGCGCGCGTCGGGTCGAGGACGAGGACGATCTCGCCGCCCGCGTCTCCCACCTCGAGCCGGTGCTTCGCTTCGCGGCAGGCCTCCGCGGCGGTCAGCACGCCGAACGGACCGGCGCGCGGAAAGCTCACCGCGTCTCCCATGAGCGGCGCACCGTTCAGCCGGACCGGAATGCCCGGCGGCTCCGTCCGCACGCGCGCGGTCACCGGCGGCTCCGCGGGCGCTCCGAAACGGGGCGGGAGCAGCACGAAGCTGGCGCCGATCAAGGCGATCGCGATCACGCCGACGACGATCCACGGCGTCTTCGATCTTCGGACGCCCACCGCGGAGCGGCTCCGCGCCGAGGCCTTCGCGCGCTCGGCCTTCGACGCCGGGGAGGCGATGCGCGCCTCCCCCGGACGAAGGGTCGCCACCTCTGCCGCTTCGCCCGCCTTCCGGAGCGCCGCCGCGAACGCCGCACCGTCGGGAAAGCGCGCTTCGGGGCTCTTGGCGAGCGCGCGGGTCAGAAACGCCGACAGCGAAGCCGGAACGCGGTCGAGCCGCAGCGAGGAATCCTTCGGAGGCTCGTGGACGATCCGGTAGAGCACCGACGAGATGGAATCACCGCCGAACGGCTTCACGCCCGTCAGCATCTCGTAACAAACGACGCCGAGCGCAAAGAGGTCGGCGCGACCGTCGAGGGCCTCGCCGCGCACCTGCTCCGGCGACATGTAGTTCGGCGTACCCAGAAGCGCGCCGTCGTGCGTCATGGAGGTCGTCGGGGATTTCGCCAGCCCGAAGTCCATGATCTTCACGGCCCGGGTGCCGACGCGCATCAGATTCGCCGGCTTGATGTCCCTGTGGACGATCCCTCGCGAATGAGCGAACGCCAGCGCTTCCGCCGCCACCGCGATCAACTCGACGACGTCGGGCACGGGGAGGAGCGTGTCCTCGCGGCAGAATGCGTCGAGCGTGGTGCCCTCGACGAACTCCATCGCGAGATAGGGAACCCCACCCGCCTCGCCGACGTCGAAGATCGTCACGATTCCCGGGTGAAGAAGCTTGCCGGCCGAGCGGGCCTCACGCAGGAAGCGCTCCCGAGCCGAGACGCGCTCGGATTCCGGAAGCGTCGAGAAAATCTGAATCGTCTTGATCGCGACGCGCCGGTCGATCTGGGGATCGTGCGCGAGGAAGACCCGCCCCATCGCCCCGCGCCCGAGCTCTTTTTCGATGACGTAGCGTCCGAGGCTTTCGACCTGCATCGGCGGGCGGCACCTTGGCGTTCGAGTTGACGGGCGAAAGCTAAGTTAGTTCGCCGTCCCTCCGGTCGTCAATCGCGCTCGAGGAAAGGCAGCAAATCGCGCGCGGGATCGACCCCCACGCACGGGTCGGGGCCTTTCGGCATGCGGCCGATGCGGGCCGGGAGCGCACAGCGCACCACCCCCGCGCGCGTCTTCTTGTCCCGCCGGAGCGCTGCCAGGAGCCTGTCGCGGTCGAGCCGCCGCGGTGCCCGAACCGGAAGGCCGAACGCGGCGAGGAGCGCCTCGATTCTCTCCGCATGGGCGCGCGGCAGGTCGGTGAGGCGGGACGCGAGGCGTGACTCGACGGCGAGCCCGATCGACACCGCCTCGCCGTGAGGCACGCGATAAGCGGTGGCGGCCTCGATCGCGTGCGCCGCGGTGTGGCCGAAATTGAGAACGGCGCGGAGCCCGTCCTCGCGCGAGTCCGCTGCGACGACGCGCCCCTTCAGGGAGAGACATCGGGCGACCACGAGCTCGACGGCCCGCTCCTCGCGGCGCGCGAGCTGCGAGCTGTTCCGCTCAAGATCCGCGAAGAACCCCGCGTCGAGCGCCGCCGCGGTCTTCACCACCTCGGCGAGACCGGCGCGAAAGACGCGCGTCGGAAGGGTCCGGAGCAAGCGCACGTCGGCCCAGAGCGAGACCGGATGGTGAAACGCGCCGATCATGTTCTTCGCGCCCGGCAGATCGACACCCGTCTTCCCCCCGAGCGCGGCATCGACCATCGCCAGGAGCGTGGTCGGGATCGAAACCCAAGGCACGCCCCGGTGCCACGTCGCGGCGAGAAAACCGGCGAGGTCCCCCGTCACGCCCCCACCGAGCGCGACGACGACGGCGTCTCTCCCGACGCCCAGCCGCGCCAGGCGATCTTCGAGCCGCGCTTTCGTCTCGCGGGTCTTGGCCCGCTCACCCGCGGGGAACGTGAGGAGCGTCGCGCCGACGCCGTGGGAGATGAGGCGCCTCACGAATCGACCGCCGTACAGCCGGGCGACCCGCGTGTCGGAGATCACGAGGACCCGTCCGCCGGAGCGCCCCCTGGCGAGTTGCTCCGCCGCCCGGTCGAGCGCGCCGGGCGCGACGACGACGGAGGTCGACCACGAACGGGAACGCCTGGGCTCGATCGTGAATCGCGAGGGCATCGCCCGGACGCGGGCCCGTGATCAGCTCGGGGCGACGTCCGAGCCCGCGGCGAGCTTCTCGAGCCCGGTGAGGTAATCTTCGACCAGACGGCGCTGGGTCGCGTCGTCGAGATTCTTCGCCATGAGCTTTGCGGCGGCCTGGATCGCGAGATCGGCGGCCTCGCCCTTCAGCACCGCGCGCGCCTGGCGAATCCCGGCCTCGATCTGCGTGCCGGTCTGCTTCATCAGCGCTTCGCGCTGAGCGCGCGCTTCCTCGAGGATCTCCGCTTTCAAGCGCTCCGCATCCTTGCGCCCGGCCTCGACGGCGTCCGCGCGCTCCTGGCGCGCGAGCGCGAGCATCGCCTTGTGTTCCTCGAGAATCCGCTGCGCCTCCTCGCGATCACGCTTCGCGCCATCGATCGCGTCGCGGATCCCCGCCTCGCGCGCCTGGACGGCGGCGAGCAACGGCTTCCACGCGAACTTCCCGAGCAGGAAGAGCAAGATGACGAACGTCACCGCGGTCCAGAAGATCGTTCCGAACTGCGGCTGGATGAGCAGGCTGCTGTTGGCGCCGCCCTCGGCGGCCCAGGCGGACGCCGGGGCCAGGAGCGATGCCGTCGTCAGGAGCGCAACACGGCGCATGATGCCCTCGCGCTATTTGAACGCCATGATGATGCAGATGACGAGCGCGAAGAGGCCGGCGCCCTCGATGAATCCCGCTGCGATCAGCATCGCGGTCTGAATGGTGCCAGCGGCCTGCGGCTGCCGTGCCATCCCCTCAAGCGCGGAGGCCGCGAGCCGGCCGATCCCCATGCCGACGCCGATCAGGGCGAGACCCGCTCCCAATCCAGCACCGAGATACGCGAGACCGACGGACGTCATTCCTTCCATGATACCGATCCTCCTTGTGCGTTCGCGGGGCGCTCAGTGCGACGCATGCACCGCCAGCCCGATGAACAGCGACGACAAAACCGTAAAGATGAACGCCTGGAGGAAGCCCACCAAGATCTCCAGGCAGTACGTGAAGAGCGCGAACGGGATCGACATCCCCGCGACGAGAACGGATTTGAGCACGAAGATCAACGAGATCAGGCTCAGGATGACGACGTGCCCTGCGGTCATGTTGGCGAACAGGCGGATCGCGAGGGCGAACGGCCGCGCCAGCATGCTCATGATCTCGACGATGAGGATCACCGGCACGATGGCGATCGGGAGTCCCTGCGGGACGAGGTTCTTGTAGTGGCCCCACAGGCCGTAGCTCCGGATTCCGCCCGCTTGGCTGATGAGGAACGTGAATCCAGCGAGCGTCGCGGTGACGCTGATGCTGCTGGTCGGGGTCGAGAATCCGGGGATCAGCCCGAGGTAGTTGCAGGTCAGGATGAAGAAGAACGCGGTGAGGAGATAGCCGACGTACCGGTCGGCGTAGTGGCGATCGATCGTCTTGCGCGCGATCTCGTCGCGGACGAACAGGACGAGCGCCTCCATGACGCCGCGGATCCCGGTCGGCACGGGGTTCTTCGCCCGTCGCGCCGCGGCGAGGCACAGCGTGAGGAGGATCGCGGACGCCACCCACATCATGACGACGTTGCGCGTGATCGAGACGTCGAGCGAACCGATGTGCAGCTCGGGGAGCGGGACCTCGATCGTCGTGAGCGGGATCTCGACGGAGTGGGAGTCGAGGATGTGGTGCATGATGTGATCGCCGGGATTGAACGGAGCCGCGTCGCCGTTCGGCGTCGCGGTCGGATGTCCTCCCGCCTTGGCGGCCGGCGCGCTCACGCGCGTTTTCCCGCGGCCTCGAAAGCCGCGTGCGACCGCCGCGCGAACCAAATCATCTCGAACACCGTCAGAGGCAGGAAGCCGGCCGTCAATCCTGCGAGCGCCCCAGCGAGTGTCGGCCCGCCTCGATGCACGGCGAGCGCGACGACCATGGCCAAGAGGACGGCCCGCAGCACGATGCCGCTTCCCAGCGCGACGAGGAACTGAGGACCCGGTCGGCCTTGCCGGGAGGCAAGCCACGTGCCGGCCGCGAGGAGCGGCAGCGTCATCGCGAGGAACCCCGCGACCCCCCCGAGCGTGGCGTCGTCCGCGACGCCTCGGAGGAGGAGCGCCAGCGCCGCGCCGGAAGCGGCGGCCACCGCCACAGCTCCCCTCGCGAAGCTCCACGTCGATGATGGGGTCACGAGCCCTTGCCCCCCGAGCCGCCGGGCGGGAGCACCCGCCTGACGAAGTTGACCATCCCTGCGACCGCTCCGAGTATCGCCCCGGTCAGAAGCAGCCACGGCCCCGTGCCGAAGCGCTCGTCGAGCCACCGCCCCCCGAACACGCCCACCAGCACCGGCGCGACCAACTCGGCCCCGACACCGATGAAGCGAAGAGGCGAGGGCCCGTCGAGCCGCCCTCCGCCGTCATCCTTTGGATTCAAATCGGGCGCGACGGGCGCACGACTCTAGCAGACCGGCGCCGTTTCATCACCGCGATTCGGCCACGGCAGGGGGGTATTCGTACCTTTTCTCGACCTGCTGCACGAGCCGGTGCACCGGCTCATCGAGAACCCTGAAAAACGGCTGAGGCCGGATGCCGATCCAGAACGCCAGGAGAACGAGCGGGAGCAGCGTGGCGAGCTCCCGTGCGCTGAGATCCGTCAGGGCGCGATTTCGCTCGTTGTCGAGCTTGCCGAACATCGTCCGCTGGTAGAGCCAGAGCATGTACGTCGCGCCAAGCACGAGACCGGTCGCGCCGAGGATCGCCCACGCCTTCGTCTCGAGTCCGAACACGCCGACGAGAATCGTCCACTCGCCGGTGAAGCCGTTCCCCGGGATGAGGGGCATGCCGATGGAGGAGAGCGTCATGATCATGAAGATCACCGCGAACCAGGGCATGACCGAGGCCAAACCTCCGTACTCGTCCAGCTGGCGCGTGTGCCGGCGCTCGTAGACGACGCCGACCAGGAGAAAGAGGGCCCCCGTCGACAGACCGTGATTGATCATCTGAAGAACGCCGCCCGTCAGCCCCTGGGGATTCAGCGCGAAGACTCCGAGCATGCAGAATCCGAGGTGGCTGATCGACGAGTACGCGACCAGCTTCTTCCAGTCCCTCTGCATCAGCGCGACCGCGGCGCCGTAGACGACGCCGATCACTCCTAGCGCGAGAACGATCGGCGCGAAGCGATGCGTCGCATCCGGGAGCATAGGCAGGCTGAATCGCAGGAACCCGTAGATCCCCATCTTCAGGAGCACGCCCGCGAGGATGACGGAGCCCGCCGTGGGTGCCTCGACGTGCGCGTCGGGAAGCCACGTGTGGAACGGGAACATCGGCACCTTGATCGCGAAACCCAGGAAGAAAGCGAGCCAAACCCAGGCTTGGAGGGCGGTCCAGTCCGGCCACGAGCCCATCGTCTGGAGAAGGCGGATGTCGAACGTGGACACCCCGGTCAGCGCCGCGTGGTGGACGTACAGCGCGATGAACCCGATGAGCATGAGCACGGAGCCGAACAGCGTGAAGAGGAAGAATTTCACGGAGGCGTAGATCCTCCGCTGCCCCCCCCAGATTCCGATGAGGAAATACATCGGAATCAGCATGACCTCCCAGAACACGTAGAACAGGAAGGCGTCGAGACTGATGAAGACACCGACCATGCCGGTCTGGAGGATCAGCAGATAGGCGTAGTACTGATTCTCGCGCTCGTGGATCGCCGACCAGGACGACAGGATCGCGAGGAAGCCGAGCACGGTCGTCAGGAGCACGAGGAGCATCGAGATGCCGTCGACCCCCACGATGTAGCGGACGCCCAGCGAACCGATCCACGGAGCGTCGAAGACGTAGCGGAACCCGTAGGCGTCCGTCGCGGCCGCCGACCATCCGAGCCACAACGGCAGGCTGGCCAGCAGATCGAGCGCGGCGATCGCGGTCGCCGTCTTCGCGACCAGGCCGCGACGATTCCCTGGAAGCAGGAGGCAGAGAAGAGCGCCGGCGAGCGGAAGATAGGCGACGACGTTGAGGAGCTGATGGTCGAACGGGTTCATCCCGCTTCACACCCCGGACGTAAAGCGCGTGCCGCGCTCGGAGCGGTTGAACCTATCACAGCGGATCGTGCGGGGTAAAGGCGACTCGGGACTAGGCCGTCACACGACTCTGCAGGGCCGTCCACACGTCCCAAACGCGGTCGCTGTAGCGGAGAGGAATGCGGGCGTTCACGTCGCGGCGCGCTTCGACGAACGTCGGACCCGAGCAGTACGCGGCGAGCGCCGCCCCCTGGTCGCCGAAGCGATCGATCAATCGGCGCAAGTAGGCGCAGCCGAGCAGCACGTTCACGTTGGGGTCGAAAAGCTGGTCGTCCCCCATCCACGCGACGCCCAGATCCGAGGCCAGCTCCCGTGCGGTATCGGCCTGGAGCTGCATGAGCCCGACGGCTCCCTGATCGGAGACGGCGGCGGGGTCGAACCGGCTCTCCACCTGGATGACGGCCAACACCATGAGCGGATCGACGCGGAATCGGCGGGCTTGTCGCTCGACGATCGGAAGGACGACCTCGGCTTTCTCGCGGTCGACTCCGGGGAAGACGTCACGACTGACCGCGAGGACCCGGCGGCGCCAGTCCGCCGGCAGCTCGGCTGTCGTTCCCCCCTCGGCTCTGGCGAGAGTCGTCGGGCCCCGCATGTCGGAGAGCGCGGCCCCCGGCCGGGCGAACAGGCCGACGACGACCATCCAGCTGACGACGGAGAGTCCGGCCACGGCTCGAATGAACCAGCGCATGCGGTGAGAGTACGGGCTGAATTCTCGGAGCGTCAACCGGAGAAGATGGAGAATTCCTTAAGTAGTTCTATTACTTCGGGGTGCTTCGCTGAGAGGTCGACACTTTTTTCTTTGTGGGTGGGAACAGTTTTTCGTCGATCGCGGGGGGTGCGGCACGGAACACCACCTCGGTTGGAGATCGTTCGATCCTGAAGACGCGGTCGGACCGAGGCAACACCTTTCCGCCGTGACTCGCGTCGTCCACGGCGTTCTCACCTGGGAAGCGAGACTGCAGGCAGCGCTCCAGTGCGTAGGCGAAGTCGTTGGCATCGTCCGGCGTGCGCCACCGCGTGACCCAGACGGTGATGCCTTCGGTCCCTGGGGAGGCCTCGAATCGCCAGAGCGCGTCACCGTCCCAGCCGTCGCCGGCGATCAGCCCGAGATTGTCCTTACCGGTGAGCAACGAAACCGCGGCAACGATCCCCTGTTCCCCGAGAGCATCATGGTCGGCCACCGACAGATGAAGGGTCGGCGGAAGGGACGGCTCCGTCAATGCCGCGACAGCTGTCGGCGCGCGGTCCGCGTGGATGACGTCCCGGGTGGTTCGGCGTCCCGCACGCTCGCGCGCCAGCCGCACGAATCCTCCCTTCTTGGCGAGGGAGGCTGACTGAGCGAATCCGTCGAGGTAGATGAACTCGAGGAAGTTGGTCACGAGCGGCGACGCCGAGTGCATCGCGGACGGGACCAGTCGTCCCCCGAGCGCATCTTCGGGGCGCACCGCACCGGAAAAGACCTCCGTTTCGAGGCCGACCCCGCCGAACAGGAGAATCAGCGCCGCGAGATTCGCCTCTCCCTCCGCCAGAGCCTGCCGGGCGAGGAGGGCGTCCGTGGTGGCGGCGCCCTCGAGCCCGCCTTCGTCGAGGAGCTGGTGGACGACGTAGTGGGCGACGACCGGCTCGTCCGGCGCCACCCCGGTGGCTTGGAGGACGGAGGCGTCGGCATCGTCGTCGGGATCGGACTCGCCGACCTCGCCCCGCAGGCGCTTGGGATCGACGAGGAGTCGCGCGCGCGTCGCGTCGAAGGTCATGCCGTCGAGATCCGAGGCGAGCGCGGTGATCAGCTCCTGTGGCTCGGCTCCGGCTCCGATGCCGAGATCGTGCCAAGCGCGTCCGCGCGCCGCCACACGCTCCGCGTCGAGCGTGCGTCGTGCCCTCGCTGCCGACTCCGACGCGCGAGTCGACGCGTCGGCCCGCACGGCGACGAGCCCCGACGCCGTCTTGACGCCCAGGATCCCTGCGGTGCGCTCCGCGATGACGCGCACGCCCTCGAGCAAGCGCGCGTCGCCTCCCTTGATCGTCGACGATTCCCCCGGCGTCGGAGGCGGCGCCGGCTCTTGCGCGGCGACGATCATCACCGCGAGCGCCGCGGCGCCCGGGAGCCAGCGTGCTCTCATCGCAGCGGCGGGTCGGAGAGAACGACGATCGCGTCGCCCGGCTTCAATGCTTCCGCGCGCACGGTCCCGGCGGCGAATTCGATCACGAAGCGCGCGGCCGTCGGCGGCACGATCGTCGGACACTCTCCGGCGGGGGGACAAGGCTTCCGATCGACCTCCACCCAGACGATCCGCTGGTGGGCGTCGAGCCACACCATATCGAGGGATGCCTTGCAGTCCTTCATCCAAAACGTGTGCCGCCCGTCCTCCTCGAAGATGAAGATCATTCCTTCGCGCGATCCGATCTTTTCGCGGCCCATGTAGCCTCGGGATCTCGATGCTTCGTCCGCGGCGACCTCGAGCGCGTACTCGTGGCCCGACGGCAGAACGGCGACGGCCCAGCTCGGCGCGCGCACGGCCGCGGCGGCGCCGACGGCCGCGAGCGCTCCCGTGAGCGCCAGAATCCGACGTTTTTTCACGGGGTCGCCGTCACGAAGGCGCCGTCGACGACGACGAGATCGGCGGCGTCCGCTTCCCCACCGGGCGCGCCGTCCGATCCCTGGCAGCGCAGGCGATAGCCTCGCGCGGTCGCCTCGTAGACGAACGGATGTTCCCAGGGATCCTTGGGAATGCTCGCCATCCTCGCGGGCACGAGATCCTCGAGCGAGGCTGGAGGGTGTCCGCTCTGGTTGCGGTACACCTCGATCGCGCGGGCGATCTGCACCATCAGCTCGCGCGCGCGTCGCGCCGGATAACTTTGGACCGCAGTGGCGAGCCCACGGTAGACGATGATCTGTTCGCGCGCCTTCGCCGCGATCCGCGTGTCGGGATAATCGTCGAGGATCTTCTGCAGACGGTCGACGGCTCCCTGCGTGTCGCCCTTCTCGACACGTTCGGTCGCTTGACGCCACAGCCGGTCGGCGCGCCGCTCGTCTCCGTCGCACGATGCGACGACGAGCACAAGGACGGCGCACGCGACGAAGAAAAAAAATTTTTTGTGAGCGGTCCGCATGTTGACTTCGCGAAAACGTCGTCTCATAATTCGCGCGCTTTCGAGCACGGGTGGTCCTCGGCAGTAACGTTTTCGCGTCCGGACATCGCGCGTCGGCGTCCGACCGGTGGGCTCACTTTAGATGACGCTTCGGCCCAGGGCAACCGAGGTTCCCGAACTCGTGAGGCGATTGGGGAGCCGTCAGCCGAAACAGGTCGACCGAGCGCGGGCGCGGCTGTCCATCATCGGATCCCACTCCGTCGTCGCCCTCGTCGAGGCGCTGGAGGGCGACAACAATCGTGTGCGCACCCACGCGATGCCGCTCCTCGCCGTCATCCAGGATCCCCGCGGCCGCGAGCCGCTCGTCGCGATGCTGCTCGACCGCGACCCACGCATGCGCGAGATCGCGGCCCGCTGCCTTGCGCGATTCTCGTCGGTCGACGCCGTCGGTGCCCTCGAACGATTGCTGAAACGCGAAAAGGTCCGCGAGGTGCGAATCTCAGCGGTGCACGGCCTACTCGAGCTCTACGAAGCGGGGCAGGACGCGGCGATCCGGCGACTGGTGGAGCTCCTCCTCGACGCCAAGGAAGATACGAAGATCCGTATGGCCAGTATGGCGCTGCTTCCCTTGCTGCGCCCGACCGCGCGCCGGGGATTGCTGCGGCGGCTCCGCCAGGACAACGTCGAGGAGATCGCCCGGCGAGCCGCCGAGATCACCGAGGAGGACTCGCCCGCGCCGCGCGAACGCTCCGGGATCGAGGCGCTCGTTCGCGAGTTGGCGGCGAACGACTACGCGAAATGGAACGACGCCCTGCACCGCCTGGCCTCGGCGGGGCCCGCGGCTTCGGAGGCGATCGTCGCGGAGATGCGCCGGCGGTCGGGCGACCCCGAGTACTGCACGCGTGCCGGGATGGCGCTGAAGGCCCTCGGCCCGCGGCGCGTCCGTGGATTGGGGGATGCCTTGGACACGGTCGACGAGCCTCTGCCGCTGCAGGTGCTCGTCGAGGTGGCCGGGACCGTCGGCGAGAAACCGCTGATCTACCGACTGAAGAGCGTCATCGATCGCGTTGCTCCCAAGTCCGACGGAGCGGGACCGTCGCGATTCGACACGATGCAGCGCGTGCGCGCCAAGGCGCACCTCGAGCTGGCGCGCATAGGCAGCCGCGTCGCGATCCAGGATCTGCAGTCGATCTTGGCGGACGTCGACCGGCGTCTCCCGCTCGAGGCGCTCGCCGCTGTGGAGAAGATCGGCAAGAAGGACGAGATCCCACTCCTGCTGCGCGCGTACCTTCGCGAGGACTCGTTCACGCGCGGCCACGTCGCGGCGGTGGTTCGCGCGATTCTTCGGCGGGAGCGGATCCGGAGGAACAGCGTCGCGCTGAGGTCCCTTCCGGCGGAGCTGAGACGCGCGCTCGACGGGATTCTTGCGCGGAAGGCGCGTCGTCCGAAGCACGGCCGCCGCCGGCGCTGACGCGGCGGTCGGGGCGGGCGTGACCGCAAAGTTGAGCGTGCGCGATCTCCGCGACTTGTCGGGGAAGCGCGTCTTTTGCCGCGTCGATTTCAACGTGCCGCTCGAAGCGGGACGTGTCGTCGACGACGCACGGGTCACAGCGTCCCTTCCGACGATCCGGTTTCTGAGCGGCGCGGGCGCGCGCGTGATCCTTGCCTCGCACCTGGGACGTCCCAAGGGAAGGCCGCGGCCCGAATTCTCCTTGGCGCCGGTTGCGGGGCATCTCGCCGGCCTCCTCGGCGGCTCGGTCGCATTCGCGGAGGAGTGCATCGGCGAGCCGGCGAAGCGATCCGTGGCGGCACTCGCCCCCGGAGGAGTGCTGCTTCTCGAGAACCTGCGCTTCCACCCCGAGGAAGAAGCGAACGATTCGGACTTCTCCGCGAAGCTCGCAGAGCTCGCCGAGGTGTACGTCAACGACGCTTTCGGGAGCGCGCACCGCGCGCACGCCTCGACCGCCGGTGTTCCCTCCCGGCTCAAGCCCGCCGCGGCCGGGCTGCTCATGCAATCGGAGCTGTCGCACCTGGGGCGGCTTCTTTCTCGTCCCGACCTGCCGTTCCTCGCGATCCTCGGAGGCGCCAAGGTCTCCGACAAGATCGCGCTGATCGAGAACCTGCTCCCCGTCGTCGACGGCTTCCTGATCGGAGGCGCGATGGCGTACACCTTCCTGAAGGCGCAGGGAATCGCGGTGGGACGCTCCCTCGTCGAGGCCGACAAGCTCGATCTCGCGAAGACGCTGCTGGCGAAGGTGGAAGCCACCGGGAAGCGGCTGCGCCTGCCGGTCGATCACATCGCCGCGGTCGGCGGCGACGACGCGAACGTGCGCTCCACCGCCGGCGTCGCCCTGGGCCCGGAAGAGGCCGGCATGGACATCGGCCCGGGCACGGCGGCGGCTTTCGCCGAGGAGATCGCGCGCGCGCGAACCGTCCTCTGGAACGGCCCTGTCGGTCGGTTCGAGGTCGAGGCCTTCTCGAGGGGCTCGCGGCTGATCGCGGAGGCGATCGTGGCCTCGGGCGCAGTGTCCGTGGTCGGAGGCGGCGACACCGGGGCCGCCGTTCAGGAATTCGGCCTCGCGTCGAAGATGACGCACGTGTCGACCGGCGGGGGCGCATCGCTCGAATTCCTCTCGGGGCTGCCGCTTCCGGGAGTCGACGCGTTGGACGACGCGCCGTGACCGGGTTGCGCGGCCGATCCCTCGTCGTCGGCAACTGGAAGATGAACCTCGGAGAGGCCGCCGCCCGCGCGCTCGCCGCGACGCTCGCCAAGACGCTTCCGCTCGATCGGTCGGACGCCGCCGTCGCTCCGGCGTTCCCCAACCTGCGGGTGGTGCTGGACGCGGTTCGCGAGACGCCGCTCGCCGTCGGAGCGCAGAACATGCACTGGGAGCCGCGGGGCGCGTACACCGGCGAGGTGGCACCGAGCATGCTCGCCGAGATGGGGGTCCGGTACGTCATCGTCGGCCACTCGGAGCGCCGGGCACTTTTCGGCGAGACCGACGCGACCGTTGCGAAGAAGGTCGTCGCCGCGCGGCGGCATGGCTTGTCGCCGATCGTGTGCGTCGGCGAGACGAGCGAAGAGCGCGCGGCCGGGCGAACGCACGAAGTCGTCGTCGCGCAAGTCGCGGCAGCATTCTCCGCCAACGAGCTGACCGCCGAAGGGCTTGCCGTCGCCTACGAGCCGGTCTGGGCGATCGGCACCGGGAGCACGCCGCTTCCCGCGGAGGTGACCGCCGCTCATCGCGAAATCCGGTCGGCCCTCACGGCACGCTTCGGTGCCTCCGCCGCGACGATCCGGATCCTCTACGGCGGATCGGTCACCCCGGAATCGGCGCCTGCTCTCTTGTCCGCGCCGGAGGTGGGCGGGGCGCTCGTGGGTGGAGCTTCTCTCGACGCCGCCTCGTTCGCCTCCATTGCCGCCGCTGCCTCTGCGTGCTAGCCTCCCCCGGTTTTTCGGGTCCGAAACGAGGGAACGGCGATGGTGGTCTTGCTGAAGATCCTCCACGTGATCGTGGCGGTGTTCCTGATCCTCGTGGTGCTCCTGCAGACCGGCAAGCGCGCGGATCTCGCGGGGGCATTCGGGGGCGGCGGCTCGCAGACCGCCTTCGGGGCGCGCGGAGCCGCGACGCTGCTCTCACGGTTGACCGCCTGGTCGGCCGGAATCTTCATGGGCACCTCGCTCATCCTGTCGCTCCTCGCCTCGAGCGGCGGCACCGGTCGCGGCTCCGTCCTCGACACGGTCCCCGCGAGCACGCCCGCGGCCTCGCCGGCTCCTGGGGCTCCCGCGGTTCCCGCGGCCTCGACGCCTCCCGCGCCGGCACCGAGCACGGCACCCTCGAATGCCGCGCCGACCCCGGCACCTTCGCCCGCGAAGTAGCCGTGTTTGTTATGATCACCGGCCGTCACGACGTCCCCGCGCCGAAGTGGTGGAACTGGCAGACACACCATCTTGAGGGGGTGGCGCTCGCAAGGGCGTGGGGGTTCGAATCCCCCCTTCGGCACCAAAGGGAGCGACGATCCGTGACGACGCGCTACCAGTCCTTGTACTGACTGCCGTCGAGAGCCTTCCCGTCGTAGAGGCTGTAGACGTCGTAGACGTTCTCGCCCCCCCACGACGTCGCATCCCAATCATCCTGGTACGAGCGTTTCCCCCACTCCGCCTCCCCGGTGAACGGATTGACCGGGATGGCCTGAAGGAAGTGCACCTTGTGCGACTTGCCGGACGTCGGGTCCGCGACGTCGACGCCGTTGACGAGCTCGTCGAGGTCTTGCGGATACCCGCGCTGATCGACGTCCTTCTGCTGGATCTTTCCTTCATCCACGTTCTGCCGGTACTGGTCGATCGCGTCGCGCATCATCTGCAGCTCGATCTTGAGCTCGCTCTCTCGACGCCTCTTTTCGTCCCACCTCTTGAGCGGAATCGACATCGACACGAGGACCATGAGCACGCCGAGCGCCGCGAGGAGCTCGACGGTGGTCAGACCGGACTGTATGCGACGTCGCAAAGGGAAGCCCTCGGACCCATTCTAGTTACGGCGGGGAACGGAGCGGCGTCTAGACCCGGGCTTCCGGCCGACTTAGACTCCCCTCTCGAACCGTGGAGGAGAGCTCGATGCCCGACTCGTCCGGACCGCTGGAGGATCTTCTCGAGGAATCGAGGTCGTTCGAGCCGCCGCCGGCGTTCCGCGAATCCGCGCGCCTCTCCGACCCCGCGATCTACACCCGGGCAGGCGAGAACCCGGCCGCGTTCTGGGAAGGGTTCGCCCGGGAGCTCGAATGGGTTCGCCAATGGGACAAGACGCTCGAAGGCCGAGGCCCCGACGCGCGATGGTTCGTGGGAGGAAAGCTCAATGTCTCCGTGAATTGCCTCGACCGACACATCAAGGGCCCCGTCCGGAACAAAGCGGCCCTGATCTGGGAGGGGGAGCCCGGCGACCGACGGACGTGGACGTACTTCGATCTCTGGCGAGAGGTCAACAAGTTCGGAAGCGTCTTGCGAGGCCTCGGCGTGGCCAAGGGCGACCGCGTGGCGATCTACATGCCGCTGATCCCGGAGGCCGTCGTCGCGATGCTCGCGTGCGCGCGCATCGGGGCGATCCACACCGTCGTGTTCGGCGGGTTCTCGGCAGAATCCCTCCGCGAGCGGATTCTCGACGCGGATGCCAAGGTCCTCGTCACCGCCGACGGCGGATACCGGAGGGGCGGGCTCCTGCCGTTGAAGCACGACGCCGACTTTGCGATCCGCGAGACGCCGTCGATCCGGCACGTGGTCGTCGTGAAGCGAGGGGACTTTCCGTTGCGCATGAAGGAGGGGCGCGATCACTGGTACGACCAGCTGATGCAGGATGCCGCGACTTGGTGCGAACCGGAACCGATGGATGCCAACGATCCCCTCTTCATCTTGTACACGTCGGGGACGACCGGTAAGCCCAAGGGGATCACCCACGGTACGGGGGGCTACTTGACCGGCGTTTACGCCTCGACCAAGTGCGTCTTCGACCTCAAGGACGAGGACGTCTTCTGGTGCACCGCGGACATCGGCTGGGTCACGGGACACTCCTACGTCGTCTACGGCCCGCTCGCCAACGGCGCGACGGTCGTCGTCTACGAAGGCGCTCCCGACTGGCCGGATCGGGATCGGTTCTGGGAGATCTGCGAGCGTTACGGGGTCACGGTTTTCTACACGGCGCCGACCGCGATCCGCGCGTTCATGAAATGGGGGAAGGAGTGGCCGGCGCGGCGCGACCTCTCTCTCCTGAGGCTCCTGGGATCGGTCGGCGAGCCGATCAACCCGGAAGCGTGGATGTGGTACCGGGAGGTCATCGGCAACAACCGATGTCCGATCGTCGATACGTGGTGGCAGACGGAGACAGGCCAGATCCTGATCACGCCGCTACCGGGTCTCACGGCGACGAAGCCGGGCTCCGCGTCCCGGGCGTTCCCCGGCGTCAGCGCGGAGATCCTCAACGAGCGAGGTGAGGTCATCCCGGTCGGCGGCGGCTACCTCGCGTTGACCGGACCGTGGCCGGCGATGACGCTCGGCATTTGGGGGGATCGGGCGAGGTTCCTCGAGACCTATTGGAACCGGTGGGAAGGGACTTACTTCACGGGCGACGGAGCGAAGCGCGATGCCGACGGGCACTTCTGGCTCCTCGGTCGCGTGGACGACGTGATGAACGTCGCGGGGCACCGCATCGGGACGATGGAGGTGGAATCCGCGCTCGTCGCTCACCCTGCGGTCGCCGAGGCTGCGGTGGTCGGAATCCCCCACGACTTGAAGGGGACGGCGATCGTCGCGTTCGTCTCCTTGCGCGAGGGGCGCGAGCCCGCGCGCCCGCTGGCCGGAGAGCTCAAGGAGCACGTCGTCACTAAGATCGGGGCTCTCGCACGGCCGGAAGAGGTCTTGTTCTCCGCCGATTTGCCGAAGACGCGCTCCGGGAAGATCATGCGGAGGCTCCTGCGCGACATCGCCGAGGGGAAGGCGTTGGGCGACACGACGACTCTCGCGGACCCCGCCGTCGTCGAGGCCTTGAAGAAGAAGTACGAGGACAAGGAAGGCTAGCGCACCGTCGCTTCGTGGGAACGGTGGAAGAGCCGGTCCCACCACCTCCGGAAAAGGTTTTGGTGCAGCGCGCACGCCTCGGGCTCCGTGCCGGCGGCGAAGACCTCCTCGACGCGCTCCGGGCACCCCGACGTCGCCATCTGGCCGCTCTCCGGATCGACCTCCACATGGACGATGTTCGGCGGCTCTGGAAAAGTCGAGCCGGCCCAGCGGTGCTGGACGTGCATCATCAGGTCGACCCAGATGGGCAGCGCCCCCGCGGCTCCGGTGAGACCGGTCTTCGCGTTGTCGTCGAATCCGACCCAGACGAGCGCCAAGATCTCGGGCGTGAATCCCACGAACCACGCGTCGCGCGTGTCGTCGGTCGTTCCGGTTTTTCCGGCGGCGTCTCCGCGAAATCCCAGAGCGCCCGACGACGCGGCGGTGCCGCGGGTCAGAACGCCGCGCAGAACGTCGTCGACCAGGAACGCCGCCTGAGGACGCACGGCCTCGCGCACCTCGGGGTCGCGACGCTCCAGCTTCCGACCGTCGTGGGCCGTGACCTCCTGGAGGATTCGCGGCTGGACGCGAAGCCCCAGGGTGGCGAGCGTGCCGTAGGCCGTCGCGAGCTCCAGCGGCGTCACTTCCTGAGCGCCGAGGGCCAGCGACGGCAAGGGCTCGAACTTCTCCGTGAGCCCGCACGCGTTCGCCGTCTCGATCACGCGCTTCATCCCGACCGCTTGGGCCGCGCGCGCGGTGGGAACATTGCGTGAGCCCTCGAGCGCCGCGCGCGCAGGGATCGGGCCGCGGAATTCGCCGTCGTAGTTCGCCGGGCTCCAGATCTTCCCGCCGCTGGTGAGCTCGTAAGGCGAGTCGTCGAGGATGGACGCCGGCGTCAGCCCGCCCTCGGCCCCGGCGATTGCGGCTTCGAAGGCGGCGAGATAGACGAACGGCTTGAAGCAAGACCCCGGCTGCCGCTTGGCCTGGGTCACGCGGTCGAACTGACTGTCCTGATAATCGCGCCCGCCGACCAGTGCCAGGATCGCTCCGGATCGCGGATCCGTGACGACCACGCACCCCTGAAGCCGCCGCTGCGCCTTTTGCCGGCGCACGACGGGAACATCCGCTTCGAGCCGCGCCAACCCGCGCTCGAGCGCCTCCTCGGCGCGAGCCTGGACGATCGTGTCGATGGTCGTGTAGATCTCGAGCCCGTTCTCCGCGAGCGTCTGCTCCGAGTACAGCTCCGCAAGCTGGGCCCGGACGAGATCGACGACGTAGGGCGCGCGCGCGTAGCCTGCCCCGCCGCTCGCGACGCGAAGCGGTTCCGCCTTGGCACGAGCCACCGCCGCCTTGTCGGCCCAGCCCAGTTCGCGCATGGCGTCCAAGACCAGATTCCGGCGCTCGACCGCCCGATCCGGATGCGTGAAGGGGTTATATCCCCCCGGGTTTCGGATCATGCCGGCGAGCGTCGCCGCCTCGCCGAGCGAGAGATCGGAGACGTTTCGTCCGAAGAAGTACCGGGACGCCGCCTGAAAGCCGCAGATCGACACCGAGCCCCGCTGTCCCAGGTAGACCTCGTTGATGTAAACCTCGAGGATCCGGTCCTTCGGGTAGCGCGCGTCGAGGATCACCGACATCAGCGCCTCGCGGACCTTGCGCCACCACGTGCGCTCCTGCCCGAAATACAGGTTCTTCACCGTCTGCTGAGTGATCGTGCTCCCGCCCTGGACGATGCGGCCGCTCTTGACGTTGGTGAACGCGGCGCGCAGGACCGCCAAGGGATCGATGCCCGCATGACGGTAAAACCGCTCGTCCTCCGCCGCGAGCACGGCGTTGACGAGCGATTTCGGAACCTCGGAGAGGGGCACGATCATCCTCTCCTCCTGGTGCCGGCCGAACACCAAGGAGAGGAGCTCCGGCTCCAGATCGATCGAAGGCAAGGGGCGGCCGCGCTCGTCCGCGATCGAGCCGATCGTCGCCCCGTCGAAGGAGACCAGCACGTGGCGCGCGGTCACCGGCCGATCCCCGCCGGGGAAGCCGCGAACGAAAAGCTCGACGCCGCTTCCGCGGCGCCGGTACTCCCCGGGATGTGCGGGTGCCGTGTCGACGCGGGCGTAGCCGCAGCGATCGAGACGGGCGACGAGAGCCGACGTATCGAATTCCCGGCCGCGCACCAGGTGGAGCGGCGCGGAATAGACTCGCGCGGGAAGGGTCCACAGCCGGCCC
>JACXTT010002940.1_pt1 | contig 26675 bp, 23 predicted proteins | sample 9270951 | NCBI WGS metagenome assembly JACXTT01 (sample SAMN15532306, study PRJNA645909) | rock metagenome | isolation source: weathered quartz diorite | place: Puerto Rico | collected 2017-06-21 | reverse complement strand
GAGCGTCGCGCAGGACGCGATCACAGCCCGGATGATCGAGCTGGCTCGCGCCGGTGAGTTCGTCGTCCGGCTGAAGGGAGGTGACCCGTTTTTGTTCGGCCGAGGCGGGGAGGAGATGCGCGACCTCCTCGCGGCAGGAGTCGATGTGGTGGTCGTCCCCGGCGTCACCTCCGCGCTTGCGGCGCCGGCATCGATCGGCGTGCCGGTCACGCTGCGAGGCGTCGCGTCGTCGGTTTCGATCACTACAGCGCAAGGCCCCAATTCGCTTGCCAGGATTCGGGACCTGGCGGCCGCCGGCGACACCCTGATCGTGATGATGGGACGCGCGAAGCTCGCCGAGGTCGCCGCCGAGATTGCGAGCGTGGTAGGGGGATCACGGCCGGCGGCGCTGGTCAGCAAAGCCACCTGGCCGGAGCAGCGCGTGGTCGAAAGTGCGGTCGCCGACATTGCGCGGATCGCGGATGAGGCCAATCTCGACCCACCGGCGACGCTGATCGTCGGCTACGTCGTCGGCCCACTCGCCGACCACGTCCTCCAGGTGGCCAGTCGGTGAAGCGATTCCGGCTCGGCACCCGACGCTCGCGCCTCGCCTTGATCCAGAGCGAGCTCGTCGCACGACGGCTGCGCAGGGCCGGCGCCGAGGTCGACCTGGTCGAGATCGTCACCGAAGGCGACATCCGTCCCAAGGACGCGCCAATCGCTGAAGGTGTCTTTGTGGCCGCCCTCGAGCGAGCCCTGCGCTCGCGAGAGATCGACCTCGCCGTGCACAGCGCCAAGGACGTCCCGCTCGATCTCGATCCAGGGGTGCCGCTCGTCGCTTTTCCTGAACGGGCGGACCCGAGGGACGCCCTCGTCACGCGCAATGGCGAGACGTCGCTGTCCGAGCTGCGGCCGGGCGCGCGGGTCGGCACCGACAGCCCGAGGCGCACGGCTTTCGCCCATGCGGTCCGGCCCGACCTCCACGTGTTCCCGCTCATGGGCAACGTCGACTCGCGTGTGATGCGTTTGGATGCGGGCGAGGCCGACGCCCTGATTCTCGCCGCGGCCGGTCTCGATCGTCTCGGCCTGGGTGACCGCATCGCCGCGCGGCTCGAGCCTGACCTGATGCCACCCGCACCCGCCCAGGGAGCGCTGGCGGTCCAGGCGCGGCGCGACGACCGGGATGTTCTCGACGTGGTGCGGCTGATCGACGACGCCAGGGTGCGGGTCGAGGTCCTGGCCGAACGCGCTCTGCTGAAGGCTTTCGGCGGCGGCTACACCGGACCGGTGGGCGCGCTCGCCGAGGCCATCGGTCTGGTCGACGTCAGGCTCACGGCCGGTGCGGCCACAGGAGGCGGATCAAAGCACCAGGTGTTGACCGCGCTGATCAACGTCGACCACATCGCCGCAAGCGTGACAGCGGTGGCTGCCGAGCTGCATCGGAACGTGCCGGTGGCCACACGTGCCGTGTTGGACACGCGGCCCGACCGCGAGTCGGAGATGGCGTTGCGTTGGTCGCTACAGGGCGTGCGTATGATCCACGTTCCCACCGTTGCCATCGCGACGGCGAACGGGGACCATGGTCTGGAGCTGGCGCGCCGGCAGCTCGGCAGCTATGACTGGATCGTCCTGACGAGCAAGCGCGGGGTGGCCGCGCTGTTCGACGGGTTTGCCGGCGCGGTGCCGGCGACGGTCCGCTGGGCGGCCGTCGGTCCGGCCACCAGCCAGGCGCTGCGCAAGCGAGGCATTGAGGTCGATGCGGAGCCGGCCCAGGCGGTCGGCGAAGCGATTCCTGCCGCGATGGCCCAGCGCGCGACGCTGGATGGGGCCCGTGTCCTCCTTGCGCGCGCCGACGCCGCCGACCAGACGCTGCCGGACGCGCTTCGCGGCCGCGGCGCGCAGGTGGACGACGTCGTCGCCTATCGATCCATCGCAGCTCCGGCCGCATCGATGCCGCCGCTGCAGCAGGCGCTGCTGGATCCTGAGCTCGACGCGGTCCTGTTCGCTTCCGGCTCGGCGGTGCGAGGCTTCTGCGTGTTCAGCTCGGCGCGCAATTTGAAGGTGTACACGATCGGACCCAAGACGAGCGCCGTGGCGCGCGAGCACGGTTTCGAGGTCACGGCCGAAGCGCCGACGCCCGATGCCCGGGGCTGGAGTGCCGCGCTGGCGACCGGCATTGAGAAAGAGGTGGCGCGGTGGCTCGCGTCGCAAGTCGCGACCTCGCTCTGACCGCGCCGCAGGCGAAACGGCCGCGGCGTCTGCGCCGCACCGCAGCCCTTCGCTCGCTGATGCGCGAGACCAGGCTGAGCCCCGCCTCGTTGATGGCGCCGCTGTTCGTGGTCTCCGGTCGCGGCCGAAACGAGCCGATCGATTCCCTGCCAGGCCACTCCCGCCTCAGCGCTGACGGGGCCGTTGCCCAGGCACGCGAGCTTGCGCAACTGGGCGTCGGCGGCGTGATCCTCTTCGGCATTCCGGATGCGAAGGATCCCGGGGGCACTGGGGCGGCCGACACGGAAGGGCCTGTCCCGGAGACGCTGCGCCGCCTCCGTGATGCCGGCCTGGAGCTGGCCCTCGCCGCCGACGTCTGTCTCTGCGAGTACACCTCGCACGGTCACTGCGGAGTTCTCAAAGGTCGGGAAGTCGACAATGACGCGACGCTTCCCCTGCTTGCCGAAGCGTCGGTCGCCTATGCGGAGGCGGGCGCGGACATCGTCGCACCGAGCGCGATGATGGACGGTCAGGTTGCGGCGCTGCGCACCGCGCTCGACGACTCGGGCTACGAAGAGACCGCGATCATGGCCTACGCCTCGAAGGCGGCATCCGCGCTCTATGGCCCGTTCCGGGAGGCCGCCGGCTCCGCCCCGGCTTTCGGGGACCGCAAGAGCTACCAGATGGACTACGCCAATCGTCGCGAAGCGCTGTACGAGATGGAGCTGGACGCCGAGCAGGGGGCGGACATCCTGATGGTGAAGCCGGCCATCACCTCGCTCGATCTGCTCTCGCTCGCGCGCGATGAATTCAATGTGCCGCTGGCCGCCTACCAGGTGAGCGGCGAGGCGGCCATGATCGAGGCGGCGGCGGAGCGAGGTTGGGTCGATCGCCGGCTGGCGGTGCTCGAGACGCTGACCGCCATCGCACGCGCGGGCGCGAGCGTGATCATCACCTACTTCGCCGGCGATGCATCTCGCTGGCTGACGACGGCTGTACCTTCATCCCATCGCAACATGGACTGAGGGGCTTGGCCGGCCTCTGGAGCTGACGGCCTTCTGCGTGCGCGGCGAGCCCATCAGCTTCGCCGACGCGATGCGTGGCAGCTTTGCCCCGATCAAGGTCGGGGATGCGTGGGGCCCGCCCTGGAGCACGACCTGGTTCCACGTCCGCGGCAGGGTGCCCGAGTCGTGGTCCGGCGAGCGCGTGGTCGCGGTGTTCGACCTGGGTTACGACGGGCCCACCGGGTTCACGTGCGAGGCGCTGGCCTGGAAGGAAGGCAAGCCCTGGCGCGGCGTCGATCCCAACCACCGGTGGCTGCCGATTGATTCGGAAGGGGGAGCGGACGTCGACTTCTACCTCGAGGCGGCGGCCAACCCGCGGGCGACAGAGCAGGGAGCGGAGCCGGCGCCGTCGATGATCGCCCTGCGTGAATCGCCCGACCCGGCGTTTGTAATCCGGGAGGCCGCGCTCGCGATTCGCGATCCGACCGCGCCGGCGGCGACGACGGCGGCCTGGCTCGACGCCTCACACAGGATCACGGCGGTAGGTCACGCGCACATCGACACGGCCTGGGAGTGGCCCCTGCGCGAGGCGAAGCGCAAGGTCGCTCGCAGCTGGTCGACGCAGCTCGCCCTGATGGACGAGTACCCCGACTACGTCTTCGCCGCCTCCCAGCCGGCGCAGTACCAGTGGATGAAGGAGTCATATCCCGACCTCTACCGCCGCATCAAGGAGAAGGTCGCGGAGCTCCGATGGGAGCCGGTCGGCGCAATGTGGGTCGAGGCGGACTGCAACCTGCCGTCGGGCGAATCGCTGGTCCGCCAGCTGCTGCATGGCAAGCGCTTCTTCATGCGGGAGTTCGGTTACGAGACGAGGATCCTGTGGTTGCCGGACGTGTTCGGGTACCCGGGCAACCTGCCTCAGCTCATTGCCGGCGCCGGCTGCGACTTCTTCCTGACCCAGAAGCTTTCCTGGAACGACACCAACAAGCCCGATCACCACACCTTCGCGTGGGAGGGCATCGACGGGACTCGCATCTTCACCCACTTCCCGCCCGCCGACACGTACAACGGCAGCTTCAATCCTGAGGAGGTCGAGCGGAGCGTTCGCAACTTCAAGGACAGCCCCAGCTCCAACCGGTCGCTGTACCTGTTTGGTTGGGGTGACGGAGGTGGTGGTCCGGACCATGAGATGATCGAGTCGGCCCACCGGCTCGGCGTGGGGATCGGTCGGGCCGCCGAGTTCTTCGAGCACGCCTCAGCTGAAGCGAAGGACCTCGCGACCGTAGCCGGCGAGCTGTACTTCGAACTGCATCGCGGCACATACACGAGCCAGTCGCGGACGAAGCGGCTGAACCGCCAGGCGCAGCAGGCGCTCCGCGAGGCGGAGATGTGGTCGGTGGCCGCGGGCGGCGAGTATCCAGCCGCCGAGCTGAGCGCCCTGTGGCGGACGCTGCTCACAAACCAGTTCCACGACATCCTGCCCGGCTCGAGCATCGACTGGGTCTACGAGGAGGCGGAGCGCGACCTCGAGAGCGTCGTGACGCGCGCGTGGGACGTCGCAGACGCGGGGAGGTCGGCGATCGTGGGTGCAGGAGATCAGCTCGTGGTCTTCAATGCGACGTCGCATCCGCGCACGGAGGTGGTCAACCTGAGCGGGGAGTACGCTCGCCTCGAGGCGCCGCCGTGCGGGTGGGCGGTTCATGTCCCGCACCCGCAAGAACCCGACGTGCTTGCCGGCGACGGCAGGATGGAGAACGAGCTGCTGCGCGTCGAGTGGGACGAGCGGGGTGTCCTGACCTCGATCTGGGACAAGGAAGTGGGCCGAGAGGTGCTGAGCGGGCCTGGAAATCTGCTGCAGCTGCACGAGGACAACCCCCGGAAGTGGGATGCGTGGGACCTCGATGCCGACTACCGCGACGAGTTCATCGAAGTGACCGCGATCGAGCAGCTCAGGCTCCACGGGGGACTGCGGGCTGCGTTTGTCTTTCGGCGCACGTTCGGCCAATCGTGGCTTGTTCAGGAGATGTCTCTCGAGTCCGGCTCACGGGTGCTGCGCTTCGAGACTATCGTCGGCTGGTACGAGCGGCACAGGATCCTGAAGGTCGCGTTCCCGGTGTCGGTGCAATCGCGCGAGGCCACTTACGAAGTCCAGTTCGGCCATGTTCGCCGGCCGACGCACACGGACACGCCGCAAGCCCGTGCGATGTTCGAGGTGTGCGCCCAGCGGTGGGCAGATCTTGGCGACGGGGACTACGGTGTGGCGCTGCTGAACGACTGCAAGCATGGCTACGACATCCGAGGTTCGACGTTACGTCTGTCGCTGCTGCGCGCACCGACGCATCCCGACCCGACCGCCGACCAGTGCGCACACCAGTTCACCTACGCGCTGATGCCACATCCCGCGGATTTTCGAGAGGCGAGGGTCATCGAGGCCGCCGAGGACCTGAATGTTCCACTGCGTCCAGCTCATGGCAGCCTGCCGGCCGGCGTCTCCCGATCTCTGATTGCGGTCGACACCCCGCAGGTGATGGTCGAGGCGATCAAGCAAGCCGAGGATTCCGACGCGGTGGTCGTTCGGTTGTACGAGGCGTGGGGGAGACCGTGCATGGCGCACGTGCAGGCGACTGTGCCCGCGGCGCGGGCTTATCTGTGTGACCTACTCGAACGCAACCAGCAGGAGGTTTCGGTGCACGATGGTGACATCAAGCTCGAGCTGACGCCGTTCCAGATCGTCACCCTGAAACTGGAGCGGTGACTGGGCCCGGTTCGCTGATCGGGCTCGACGTGGGGACGAGCGGGGCGCGGGCCGTCGCCATCGACTCGCTCGGCACCGTCGTCGCCGCGGCCTCGGCCGGCTACACGCTGTCGGTCCCGCGACCCGGGTGGACCGAGCAGGAACCAGAGGACTGGTGGAGCGCAAGCCGGCAGGTTCTGCAAAGCGTCGTGTCGCGGCTTCGAGAACCGCCGCTGGGCCTCGGGCTCACCGGCCAGATGCACGGGTCGGTTTTCCTCGACGCCGGCGACCGGGTGATCCGGCCGGCGCTCCTTTGGAGCGACCAGCGGACCGAGGAGCAGTGCCGGACGATCACCGAGAAGGTCGGCGCGGAGCGATTGATCGAGATCACCGGCAACCCAGCGATCACGGGTTTTCAAGCGCCCAAGGTGCTCTGGCTGCGCGCCCATGAGCCGGCGTCCTACGGTCGCGTCCACCACGTCCTCCTGCCCAAGGACTACATCCGGCTGCGCCTGACGGGCGAGCATGCGACGGATGCCTCGGACGCGTCGGGCACGCTCCTCCTCGATCTGCGTCGCCGCACGTGGTCGGAGGAGGTTCTCACCGCGCTGGAGATTCCGCGGTCGTGGCTGCCCGTGGTGCACGAGGGTCCCGACGTGTCCGGCCACGTGACCGCCGCCTCGGCAGCCGCCACCGGACTGCCGGCCGGCCTTCCTGTGGCCGCGGGTGCGGGCGACAATGCCGCATCGGCCGTCGGCAACGGGATCGTGCGCGAAGGCCTGGTCAGCTCGTCGATCGGCACCAGCGGGGTCGTCTTCGCGGACAGCGCGTTGCCGCGGATCGACCCCAAGGGACGGCTTCACGCTTTCTGCCATGCAGTTCCAGGTCGGTACCACCTGATGGGAGTGACGCTTTCCGCGGGTGGTTCACTCCGCTGGTGGCGCGAGGCGGCGCGGGGCGACGACTACGACGCGATGGCGGCGCTGGCCGCGCAGGCCCCGCCTGGCTGTGAGGGCCTCGTGTTTCTGCCCTACCTCACAGGCGAGCGTACCCCGCACCTGGATCCTCGCGCACGAGGCGCGTTCGTCGGCCTCAACCTTCGCCACACGCAAGCCCACCTCACGCGCGCGGTGATGGAGGGCATCACACACAGCCTCAAGGATTGCCTCGACCTGATGGCCGAGCTTGGGGTCACGGCCGGCGAGATTCGCGTGACCGGTGGAGGGGCCCACAGTCGTTTCTGGCGCCAGATGCAAGCCGACATGTTCGGGCACCCGGTCCATCGCACCGAGAACGAAGAAGGCCCTGCCTTCGGCGCAGCATTGCTCGCGGGTGTCGCGGGCAAGGTCTTCGCGGATGTGATCGAGGCCAGCTCCGTGATCCGCCTTGGACCAGAGGTCGAGGTGCCTGATCCCGATCGGCACCATCTCTACGAGCGGTATCACACGGCCTACGTCGATGCCTACAGGGCGATGGCCCCGGTCATGCATCGCCTGGCCGACCTGAGCAGCGGCGGCGTATGAGAGCAAGTTGGCGGGTACGCTCCCCTTCGATGCCCCCCGCGTTCACGACGACATGGCCAGGCCGGTCGAGCCTGGCCAGCGCCTTCAGCGCGTACAGCCTGCTGAGCGCCGTCAGTCTGTTCAGCATGTTTTCGGTGCTCAGCATCGGCAGCGCCGGGTCCATCCTCAGCATCGGAGGTGCGGGGTCCATCCTCAGCATCGGAAGTGCGGGGTCCATCCTCAGCATCGGCGGCGCGGGCTCGATCCTGTCGATCGGTCGAGCCGGGAGGCGCAGCCGGCGCTGAACCCAGCTCAGGCGCTGGTCTCGGCCGTCCCCCGCGCGCGAGTTGAGCGGGCGAACGGCAGGTAAAGAAGGTTGAAAACGACGATCGCCAGGACGGTGAGGGTCACGATGTACCAGGGCCAGGGACCCATGTAATCCAGGAAGGTCTGTGTCGGCGGGATGTTCCTCAAGAAGAGGTAGTTGCCCTGGGTGAGGTAGTCGACAAAGCCGACCGCAACAGCATAGGCGGCGGTGACGACTGACACCCTGAGCACGGCGCGCCTGGCTGGTCGCATGCGCAGGGCGATCACCAGGTACAGCGCCCCGAGGACGATGAGCCCATGCTCCGTGTAGTACTGGAAGAACACGGGCTGCGGAAAGTGGCCGGGGATGTCCGGGGTGAAGAGGCCCGGCAGCGTGCCGCCGAGTGCCCAGAAGTAGCTGATCTCGAAGGCAAATCGGATGCGCCACCACAGCGCTGCCGCGACGAGGAAGCAGCCTGCCTCGCACAGATGAAGCGGAAGGCTCCACCGCACCGTCCAGCTGCCATTGGAGATCGAGATCACCCACCACCCGACCTCCGCCACGACCACCGCGACAGCGATCACGCGCGCAGCAGAGTCGACCCAGCGGCCGGGCCGGAGCCTGGCTGCAAACAGCACCGCCGCTATGACCGTGGCGATGACCGCGAGCGGCAGCACGTGGTCGCCGGGCATGGCAGAAATTCTGCCGCAGACGCGGAGGGTATGGGCTCTTAGTTGCGCACCGCCACGGTCATTGGCATGCCGCCTGCGGGGCGCAGCGTGATCGACGGCGCTGCCTCGACCACCGTCCTGGACGAGAGCTTGAATCGGGGCAGCATGGTCGCGATCGCGATGGTCGCCTCCATCATGGCGTAGGAGCTGCCGATGCACCGGCGCGGGCCGGCGCTGAACGGAAAGTACGCGAATCTCGGCAGCCGCGAGGCCAGGCCGTCCCGCCATCGCTCAGGCAGGAACGTGTCGGGATCGTCGAAGTAGCGCGGGTCACGGTGCATCGCCCAGGGGCTCATCAGCACGGTCGTGCCCGCAGGGACGGCGCGATCACCCACCGAGGTGGCGCGAAGCGCGCGGCGCCCAAAGGCGTACGCGGGCGGGTAGAGCCGGAGCACCTCGTTGAGCACCATCTGCATATAAGGAAGGCGCTGGACCAGCATCGCCGGCGACACTTCGGGGTCGGCGCCCACCTCAGACAGCTCGGCCAGCAGCTCGGCCTGGATTTCTTCATGGCGCGCCAGGACGTACCACGTCCATGACAGAAGGCAGGCCGTCGTCTCGTGCCCGGCAAAAAACACTGCCAGGCATGCGTCGCGCACCTCGCGGTCGCTCATCGGCTTCCCGTCCTCGTCGCTGGCTTCGACCAGCATCGATATCAGATCCAGCTGGGGCCTGGCCCGGCGCTCGCGAATCGCCTGATAAGCGATCTCATCGAGGTCGCGCATCGACCGATAGAGGCGGAGCGTACGCATCGTGGGCACCGGGAATCGCAGCCTGACCGGGCTGGCGATGCGGCGGTTGAACTCGTCCATCACGGTCGACACCAGCCGTTCCGCCACGCGAACGGCGTTCGAGAAGTCGATGCCGAAGAGCGTGCGGGTGACGATCTGAAGCGTCATCCGCATCATGTCCGAATGGATGTCGCGGTGCTGCCCCGGAGCCCAGGTTGCGCACCCGCGCTCGGCTTCCTGCGCCATGACGGCCGCGTAGGCGTCGAGCCGCTCGCGATGAAACGCGGGCAGCATGAGCTTGCGCTGGTGGAGCCAGCTGTCGCTGTCGACCAGCAGCAGGCTCCCGGCCAGCAGCGGATGCATGATGCTGGTCAGGTAGGCCTTGCTGAAGTCGTTCCGGTGCGACATGAGAACGTCGTTGACGAGCTCGGGCCGGCTGACGACGAGGACGTCATCGGCTCCCAACCGCAAAGGGACGACGTCGGCAGTCTGGGCGCAGCGACGGAAGAACGCCAGCCGGTCCCGCTGGAACTGCTCGAAGGCCGGATCTGAGCGCGGGCCCAGGCGGACCTTGGGTGGCGGCGTGGGAGCTATGACGCGAATTTGAGCTTCATCGTAGCGGGCCAGGCAGAGCGGCCGCGTTGGCGCGTCAGGTCCAGTGAAGGGTCTGCTTGATGGCCGTGATATTGCAGGTACATTGCTGGCATGCAAGGCCCGACGCGCTGCCCCATCTGCGTCACGTGCGGAGTCCAGTTTTCCCACAGCGCCGAGCCTCCTGCGAGCTGCCCGGTGTGCGAGGACGAGCGACAGTACGTCGGGTGGGGCGGCCAGCGATGGACGAGCCTCGACGAGCTGCGCGAGAAGCACCACAACGAGTTCCGTGACGACCTCGGCCTGACGGGCATTGGAACCGAGCCGGCCTTCGCGATCGGCCAGCGCGCGCTGGTCGTTCGCTCACCCCACGGCAACGTGCTCTGGGACTGCGTCTCGGTCATCGACGACGCAACGGTCGATGCCGTCCGCCAACTCGGCGGCCTCCGCGCGATCGCGATCTCGCATCCTCACTACTACTCGTCGATGGTCGAATGGGGTCGTGCCTTCGACGCGCCGGTTTTCCTGCACTCGGCGGATGCACGGTGGGTTATGCGAGACGACCCCCGCATCGAATCGTGGACAGGTGAGACGAAGACGCTGTGGGACGGCATGACGCTGATTCGAGCCGGAGGGCATTTCGAGGGTGGCACCGTCATGCACTGGCCGGCCGGCGCCGGCGGCCGCGGCGCGCTCCTGAGCGGGGACATCCTCCAGGTCGCGCAGGACCGCAGGTGGGTCAGCTTCATGTACAGCTTCCCGAATTACATCCCGCTGCCCGCGACCGAGATCGACCGGATCGTGGCCGCGGTCGAACCCTTCCAGTTCGACCGGATCTACGGCGCCTGGTGGGACCGCAACGTCAAGTCCGACGGAAAGGGCGCCGTGCGCCGATCGGCCGAGCGCTACAAGCGCGCGCTCGCTCGCTGACGGAGGCTCAGACGGCCATCTCCGACCGGCGAGGGGGATCGGCTCCGGCTCGGGTACACGTGATCGCGGCGGCCAGGCAGGCGAATTCGAGCGCGGCGCGCAGGTCGGCCTCTTCGAGACTGAGCTCCGGCTGGAGGCAGCCGTGATCGTGGAGCCACGCGAGCAGCGCGGCGCCGAACGCGTCACCGGCGCCGATGGTGTCGACAACATCCACCTGGGGCGCCGCCACTCGGAGCCGGACGTCGCGATGGGCGCCGAGGGCGCCCTCCGCGCCGAGCGTCACGACCGCGAGCCGCACCCCCTCATCGAGGAGGCGTTCCGCGGCGCGCTCGTAGGCGAGGTCCGGGTAGAGCCACGCCACATCCGTGTCGCTTGCCTTCACGATCGTGCTCTGCGCGATCACGGAACGCAGACGCTCGCGGTATTCGTCCTCCGGGATGAGCCCGAGCCTGATGTTGGGGTCGAGCATCAAGAGTCGCCGGCCGGTCTCGCGTTCGGCAAGCCCTGAGAGCGTCGACGCCATCGGCTCCAGCACGAGCCCCAGCGTGCCGATGTGCAGGGCGCTCACGTCCGGGCTGAATTGCGCGGGGACCATTTCCGGCGTCAGGTTCGGCGCGGACGTGCCCTGGATCAGGAACTGGTATTCGGCGAGGCCCTCGCTGTCCACATCGGCGACCGCGATGGTGGTCGACTCCGAACCGACGGTCGCGAACCCCAGGTCGGCTCCGTCGTCCTCGAGCAATCCCGCGAGCTCGCGTCCGAAAGCATCGGTCGACAGGTGGCCGAGGAAGGCGGTCGGCACGCCGAGCCTGGCAAGGGCTCGGGCGGTGTTGAACGGCCCTCCGCCCGGCGCCGCGCGTCGGGTGCCGTCGTCGTTGTGGATCATGTCGATCAACGCCTCGCCGCAGACGACGATCACGGACGGATCTCGCCCGAACCCCTGGTGATCATCTGCGTCACCACGACGTGATGCTCTGACGGCGACCGATCTCCGTCCAGGCGGCGGAAAAGCATCTCGGCGGCCGTGCGTCCGATTGCACCCGGATCCTGGGCGATGACCGTGATGGCGGGCTCGAGAAGGTCGGCCAGCAGGAAGTCGTCGAAGCCGACCAGCGCGATCCGCTCGTGGAGCCCGAGGCGGCGCAAGGCGCGGAACGCGCCGATCGTGATCAGGTTCTGGCCCGCGAACAGTGCGGTCGGCCTCGGCTTTGAGGCGAGCAGTTCCGCCACTGCCACCTCTGCCTTCTCGATTCCATGAAGGTCGAGGCGCACCAGCCGCTCCTCAAGCTGGATCTTCTGGGACGCGAGCTCCTGCACGTACCCGCGATGCCTCTCGGCGGCGGTGGAGATCGTGTGCAGGTCGCCCAGGTATCCGATCCTGCGATGGCCGTGTGCGACAAGATGCCGTACCCCGCGGCGAACTCCGGCCGCGTTGTCGGTGAGCACCGTGTCCGCGTCGAGAAAAGCCGCGGGCCGGTCCACGAAGACGATCGCCGTGCCGGCCTTGCGTTCCGTCAGGAGGTAGCTGTGGTCGTGACTCGCGGGTTGGATAATCAGGCCGTCCACTCGCCTGGACGCGAACGCGGAAACCAGCTTTCGCTCCTGCGCTTCGTCTTCGTCCGAGCTGCCGGTGAGGACGAGGACACCGCGCCGCACGGCCACGTCTTCGATCGAGCGATGCAGCGCCGAGGCAAAGGGGTTGGCGACGTCCTCGAGGACGACGCCGATGGTCGCGCTCCGGCCGTCGGACCGGCGCAGGCTGCTCGCGGGCATGTGGTGCCGGTAGCTGAGGCGCTCCGAAGCGGCCAGGACGCGCCGGGCCAGTTGGGGTGAGACGCCCGACTCCCCGTTCACGACCCGGGAAACCGTCTTGATGCTGACCTTGGCGAGCGCCGCCACCTCCCGCATGGTGGGTCGCGACCTGTCTGTGGGCTCGGATGTCAACGTTTGTCCTTCGGCGTCCTTCGACGCGCCCCCAAACGCACGCCTCTAATTCTCCTGTTGCAGGATAACCCGATCTGTGTTATATCAGACAACGTTGTCTTTTGACAACGTTGTCAGTGGCCGGGTGGGCGCTGCATTTGGGGCGCTATTAAGAAAGAGGTGACTGTGCATGGGCGATAGGAAACAGCGTTCCCCGGACCGCAGGCGGGTGGCCATAACGGTCCTCGGGCTTCTCATTGCTCTGGTGGCGTCAGCCTGTTCGGGCGCCGGTGGAGGCGGGGGTGGTGGCGGCACGACCACCGTCACGCTGGGCTCGGTCGACAACCCGTCGATGACCGACCTGAAGAAGCTCGTTCCCGATTTCGAGGCGGCGCACGCAGGCATCAAGGTCAACATCGTGACCCTTCCCGAAGACCAGATCCGGCAGCAGGTGACACAGGACGTTGCAACCCAGAGCGGACGCTTCGACCTGTTCACCATCGGAACCTATGAGGTTCCACTCTGGGCCAAGCTGGGTTGGCTGCAGGACCTGGCTCCATACATCGCCAAGGATTCGTCTTATGACCCAGGTGACCTGATCCCCGGGATCAAGACCGCACTCACCTACAAGAACGACCTGTATGCCGTGCCCTTCTACGGCGAGTCCTCGATGCTCATGTACCGCAAAGATCTCCTCAAAGCCAAGAACATCACCATGCCGGACCACCCGACCTGGGATCAGGTGGCGGCAGCCGCCCGGGCCGTCAACAACACGAGCGGCGGCCTCAACGGAATCTGCCTGCGGGGACTTCCCGGCTGGGGTGAGCAGCTGGCTCCGCTCGACACCGTGGTCAACACGTACGGGGGACGATGGTTCGACGAGAACTGGAACGCCCAGCTGAACTCGCCGCATTGGAAGGCCGCTCTTACCTTCTACGTGAACCTGCTCAAGGATGCCGGCGAGCCGGGGGCCGGTAGCGCCGGGTTCACCGAGTGCCTCAACGCTTACAACAACGGCAAGGTCGCCATGTGGTACGACGCCACCGTGGCGGCAAGCTTCTTCACCGGAGACGCGGCCACGAACTCGGGCTACGCGTATGCCCCCACCAAGGTCAAGGACTGGTCAGGTTGGTTGTGGGCGTGGACGCTGGCCATGGGCTCGGCCAGCAAGAAGAAGGATGCCGCGTGGACCTTCATGGACTGGGCCACCTCCAAGGACTACGCCAAGCTTGTCGGGTCCAAGCTGGGCTGGGCCCGGGTGCGGCCAAGCATTCGAAGCTTGACCTATACGCTTCCCGAGTACAAGCAAGCATCCGCCGGTTTCGCGCAAGTCACCCTTGACTCGATCGCGCACGCCGATGTGACCCACCCCACCGTCGACTCGGTCCCGTACGTCGGCATCCAGTACGTCGACATCACCGAATTCCAGCAGCTAGGCGATCAGGTTTCTCAGGAGTTCGCCAAGGTGATCGCTGGTACTGAGAACGTTGACGCGGCGCTGCAAAGGGCTCAGGCGCTGGCCGCCGCCGTCGGCAAGAACTACCAGCACTAGGCTTTGATCTCGGCAAGAGATCCCAACAAGTGAAGACAACCGGCAGCTCAATCCTTCGTTCGGTCGTGCGGAGCGGAGGCGCGCGGGGTTCCGCCGCCTCCGTTTCCCGCCGGGAGGCCTGGGCGCGGCGCCTACCACTGGTGCCGGCGTTCGTCTACGTCTTTCTTGTGACCCAGATCCCGTTTGCGCTCACGATCTACTACAGCTTCTTCTCGTGGAATCTGCTCAAGCCGGGGAGTTTTCGGTTCGCCGGGCTCGACAACTACGCGACGCTCCTGACCGACGAAAGCGTGCGCGTCGCGGTGTGGAACACGGTCGTGCTCACGGTTTGCGTCATCGCGATTTCGGTCATCCTCGGCACGGCTGTGGCCATGATCCTGAACTCCGAAGTCTTCGGCAAGGGCCTGATGCGGACGCTGATGATCGCGCCGTTTCTCATCATGCCTACAGCGGGTGCGCTGATCTGGAAGCACACGCTGCTCAACCCCCTGTACGGGCTGCTGCCCTATCTGTTGACCCCAATCGGCCTGGGTCGGATGGACTGGGTGAGCCGGTTTCCGATGGTGACGGTGGTGACCGTGGAGGTCTGGCGCTGGACGCCTTTCATGATGCTGATCATCCTGGCCGGCCTGCAGTCGCAGAACCCCGAGGTCCTGGAGGCGGCCCGCGTCGATGGCGCGAACGCCCTGCAGGCTTTTCGTCGGATCACGCTGCCCCTGGTTCGGCCCTTCATCGAGCTGGGCGCCTTGCTCGGATCGCTCTTCGTCGTCCAGACCTATGACTCGATCTACATGCTGACGTACGGCGGTCCGGGTGAGGACACGACCAACGTTCCGTTCCTGCTCTACCTGGTGGCGTTTCAGGGTTACAGCATCGGACAGGCGTCCGCGATCGGGGTGGTCGCCGTGATCATCACGATCGTCGTCGCCACCTTTGCGCTGCGCACCCTGTTCACGATCTTTCAGGTGGAGGCAAGGCGATGAGGACCGCGGAAGGGCCGCTCAGCTCCAAGATCCTGTTGTCGGTCGTCGGCTGGCTGGTTGTGTTCGTCTTCTTCTTCCCGGTCCTGTGGATGTGGATGGAAGCCCTGAAGACGGAGCCGCAAGCCGCAAGCTCCCCGCCGACGCTCTTCTTCGTGCCGACGCTGGCCTCCTTTCAGGAAGTCCTCTCGGGCGACTTCCCGCCGTTTTTCATCAACTCCGCGATCGCCAGCGTCGGTTCGACGCTGCTGGTCCTGGTCTTCGGCCTGCCCGCCGCGTACGCGCTGGCGATCAGGCCGGTCAAAAGGACTCAAGACGCGCTCTTCTTCTTCATCTCGACGCGCTTCCTGCCGTTTGCGGCCAGCCTCGTCCCCCTCTACCTACTGGCTCGCGACCTGCAGCTGCTGGACAACATCTTCGCCTTGACCCTGATCTACACGACGATCAACCTCCCGCTCGGTGTGTGGCTCCTGCGCTCGTTCCTCCTGGAAATCCCCCACGATCTCTTTGAGGCTGCGCGTGTGGACGGTGCGGGGTTCCGGCACGAGATACTGCGGATCGTCGTGCCCTTGATCGCGCCGGGACTTGCGGCGACGTCGCTGATCTGCCTGATCTTCAGCTGGAACGAGTTCTTCTACGCGGTCAACTTCACCTCTTCAGTGGCGGCCACGACCCCGATCTTTCTGGTCGGCTTCATCAGCGGCCGAGGCCTGTTCTACGCCAAGCTTGCCGCCGCCGCCACCGTGTCCAGCCTGCCGGTCTTACTGGCTGGATGGATCGCGCAAAAGCAGCTGATCCGGGGACTGACCATGGGCGCCGTGAAATGAAGGCAGTCGTGATCGAGGAGCCGAACGACGTCGTCGTCAAGGAGGTCGCGGACCCATCGCCGGGCGCCGGGGAGGCCCTCGTCAAGGTCGAGGCATGCGGCATCTGCGGCACGGACATCCACGTCATTCGCGGCGAGTTCGCTCCGACCCGCTACCCGATCATCCCGGGCCACGAGTTCTGCGGCGAGGTCGTCGCCATCGGCGCCGATGTCCGCAACGTCAGGGTCGGCGACTTCGTCGCAGTCGATCCTTCGCTGTATGACGGCACCTGCCGGCAATGCCGCGCCGGGCGCTTCAACCTCTGCGAGAACTGGAACGGCATCGGCGTCGGCAGGGCGGACGGGGCCTGCGCCGAGCTCGTCGCCGTGCCGGCCACGAATGCGTTTCGGCTGCCACCGGACCTGCCTCGCAACTGGGGCACGCTGGTCGAGCCGCTGTCGTGCGCGGTCCACGGCCTGGACCAGGTCGACGCCCGCGTCGCGGGCGACTGGCTGATCTACGGCGCGGGGACGATGGGACTCCTGCTGGCTCAGCTTGCGAAAGACAGCGGTGCGAGCCGCCTCGATATGGTGGAGACCAACCCCAAGCGCCACGACCTTGCCCGTCGCCTCGCCGCCGACCGCGTCGCGACCTCCGCCGCCGCGCTCGACATGCCGCACGGATGGGACGTCGTCATCGACGCGACGGGCGTCGTGCCCGCGATCGAGGACGGGCTGCACCGCGTGGCTCGAGGCGGGACGTTCCTGATGTTCGGCGTGGCCAAGACCGACGCGACCGCCAGGTTCTCGCCGTTCCGGGTCTACAACGACGAGATCAAGATCGTCGGCTCGATGGCGGTGCTGCACAGCTTCGAGCGCGCGCTGGCGCTCTTCACCAGGGGCGTGATCGACTGCGAGGCGCTGATCACCAACCGTTTTCCGCTCGACGAGTACCCGGCGGCGATCGACACGTTCCTGGCCGGCGGCGGGCTCAAAGTCCAGGTGTCGCCGACGGCGTAATCAGGCGCGGGCGGCGCAATCGCGGCAGAGGCCGCCGAACACCACCTGGTGGCTGAGGACCCTGTAACCGGTGAGGCTCTGGACCTGCGCGGCCGCGTCGTCCAGGACGCAGACCGGCACTTCCGCGACCCGTCCGCAGCTCTGACAGCGGATGTGCTCGTGATGGTCCTCGCGCAGCTCGAAGCGCGCGTGGCCTTCGCCCAGGTCGATGCGATCGATCAAGCCCTGCCTCTCGAGCAGGCTCACGGCGCGGAAGACCGAGGAGTAGTCGGCCGACCCGAGTGAAGATCGGACCGTGTCGTGCAGCTCTTCGATCGACCAGGCGTGCCGCTCCTGGATCTCGAACAGGCGGCGGACCGCGTCGGTCACGGGGCTCGGTCGAGGCATCCGCGCCCAGTATAGGCCTTGCGCATAAGGCTTGCGCATAAGGCTTGTGCAATAATCTTGCGCATCTTCATGACGATTCTCCACGACACCGCGGCGATCGACCTCGCGGGGGCGAGTGCGTCGCTGGCCGGCCGCGTCGTCTGGCGGGATGCGAGCCTCGAGGTGGCGGCTGGTGAGTTCGTCGCCATCCTCGGACCCAACGGCGCCGGCAAATCCACGTTGCTGAAGGCTCTCCTGGGGGTGGTGCCGCTGAGCGCGGGCACGGTGCGTGTCTTCGGGCGCCAGGTCCGGCGCGGCAACGATGAGGTCGGTTACCTGCCGCAGCGCAGAAGGTTCGAACCCGATCTCCGAATTCGGGCCCGGGACCTTGTGCGTATGGGTCTCGACGGCGATCGCCTCGGCGTGCCCCTGCCCTCGCCGGCGAAGCAGGAGAGGGTGCGCGAGGTCATCGAGATGGTCGGCGCCACGGCCTATGCCGACAGGCCCGTCGGCGAGCTCTCGGGTGGCGAGCAGCAGCGCATCCTGATCGCGCAGGCGCTGGTTACCGGAGCGCGGATGCTGATGCTCGACGAGCCCCTCGAGAGCCTCGATCTCAGCAATCAGCAAGCGATCTCCGACCTGATCCGGACCATCTGCCAGAGGCAGGGCGTGACCGTGCTCCTCGTCGCGCACGATGTCAATCCCATCCTGCCTTTCGTGGACCGCGTGGTTTACATCGCCGGCGGCCACGTCCTTTGCGGGAGGCCGGAGGAGGTGATCCGGACCGAGACTTTGACCCGCCTGTACGGCGCCCCTGTCGAGGTGCTGAGGACGAGTGACGGCAGGATAGTCGTGGTCGGACAGCACGAGGCGGTCAGCTATCACGCAGGCCACTAAGTGAGTGACCAGGGGCCCTCGTGGGACGTCGTCGCCGACGTCCAGCTGCTGCTCCAGTTCCACTTCATGCAGAACGCGTTCGTCGCCGGCACCCTGGTCGCCCTCCTCGCGGGGGCCGCCGGGTACCTGGTGGTGCTGCGTGGCCAGAGTTTCGCCGCGCACATGCTGTCGCAGGTCGGTTTTCCGGGCGCGGCGGCCGCGGTCCTGGTCCACATTCCGCCGGTCTTCGGCCTCATTGCCTTCTGCGTCGCGGCAGCGCTCGGCATCGGCTGGGTCGGGCGCAACCTCGATTCGGGCCATCGCGGGGAATCGGCCGCGGTGGGCTCGATCCTGGCCTTCTCCCTGGGCCTCGGCCTGCTTTTCTTCCGCCTCTACGCAGGGAGCGCCGCGAGCGTCTACAGCTTTCTTTTCGGAACGATCCTCGGGATCTCTGACCGAGACGTTCAGCTCACGTTCGCAGTCACGTTGCTCGGCCTCGGCGCGCTGGCCGTCTTCGGCAGGCCGCTGCTTTTCGCCACCGTCGACCCGGACGTGGCGGAGGCGCGCGGCGTGCGCGTGCCGTTGTTGTCGATTGGATTTCTCCTCGTCCTCGCCCTCGCCGTCGCCATCACCGTGCAGATCGTCGGCACGCTGCTCATCTTCGCCCTGCTCGTCGCTCCGGGCGCGTCGGCGCTGCAGCTCACCGCACGACCGGGGCGCGCTCTGGCACTGAGCATCGTGCTGTCGCTGGCCTTCACCTGGCTCGGCCTCTCCGTGGCGTACTTCAGCGGTCGTCCCGTCGGATTTCTCATCACGACGCTCGCCTTCGCCGCTTACGTCGTCATTCGGGCCGCGAAGGGCGCCGCGGCCTTTCGGCGTGGGGGCCTCGAGCTGCGCGGCGCGTGGTTTGCGGCGGAGGCCTGATGCCGATCCAGCAGATGCTCGCGCTCGATTTCATGCGCAACGCATTCGTCGCCGGTGGATGCATCGCGCTGGCGGCGGGACTGGTCGGCTACTTCGTCGTCCTGCGCAACCAGGTCTTCACCGCCGACGCGCTGGGGCACGTCGCATTCACGGGGAGCCTCGGCGGCTTGCTCGCCGGGCTCAACCTGCTGGCCGGAGTGTTCGGCAGCTGCATCGCGGTGGCGCTGGCGATCGGTACGTTCGGTGGGCGCGGCCGGGGCCGCGACGCCGCGATAGGGACGGTCTTCGCCTGGGTTCTCGGCGTGGGAGTCCTGTTCCTGAGCCTGTACACCTCAGCGCGCAGCGGCACCAACGGCTCGGTCGGGATCAGTGTGCTCTTCGGCTCGGTCCTCGGGCTGCAGCCGGTCCAGGTGGTCGTCGGATCGATCACAGGAATCGCCACCTGCATCGTCACGCTCCTGGTGGCGCGGCCGCTCCTGTTCGTGAGCATCGATCCTGACGTGGCACTCGCCCGCGGCGTGCCCACCCGGGCGCTCACCGCGCTGTTCCTGGTCCTGGTCGCGGTCACAGTGGCCGAGTCCGTGCAGGCGGTGGGCGCGCTGCTGATCTTCGGTTTGATGGTCACCCCCGCTGCGATCGCCCAGAACCTCACCGCGCGGCCATGGTGGGGGATGACGCTGTCAGCCCTGATCGCGCTCTCGGCGGTGTGGATCGGCCTCGTCCTTTCCTTCTACGTCTCCTACCCGGCGAGCTTCTTCATCACGGCGCTCGCCTTCGCCGGCTACCTCGTCTCACAGCTCGGTCGCCGCGCTGCCCGGCGCATCTCGTTGAAGGGCGCTGCCCTGGCGGCGGCGATGCTCGTGCTGGCGGCATGCGGACTGAGCCAATCGTCTGGCGGCGCGGCCGACACCGGCGAGGTCGCGGTGGTCGCCGCGGAAAACTTCTGGGGCAGCATCGCGACCCAGGTCGGCGGCGATCACGCGAAGGTGCTCAGCATCATCGCCAACCCCGGTACCGATCCCCATTCATACGAGCCAGGTCCATTCGACGCGCGGAAGATAGCCCAGGCCCGGTACGTCATAGTCAACGGCGCCGGCTACGACGCGTGGGCGCAGAAGCTGCTGGATGCCAACCCCGTCTCGGGCCGTGTCGTGCTGACCGTGGCCGATCTGTTCGGCAAGAAGGAAGGCGATAACCCACACCTGTGGTACTGCCCATCGTGCGTCGACCAGGTCATCGACAGGATCGCATCCGACCTTGGGAAGATCGACTCCTCAGACGCTGCCTCCTTCGCGCTCCAGGCCGCGCACTACAAGGCGAACAGCCTGAAGGAGTACCACGACACAATCGACACGATCAAGCTGAAGTACGCCGGGACAAGGGTCGGAGCGACGGAAAGCATCTTTTCCTACCTCGCCGACGGCACCGGGCTCGACCTGGTGACGCCGTACAGCTACCTGAAGGCGGTCACTGAAGGCACGGACCCGAGCGCCGCGGACAAGGCCGCCGTCGAGCACGAGATCGCGACCCGGGCGATCAAGGTCTTCGTCTTCAACTCCCAGAACTCGACGCCCGAGATCCAGGGATTGGCGGAAAAGGCGGCGTCTGCGGGGATCCCGCTGGTGAAGATCACCGAGACGATGGCACCGGCGAGCGCATCGTTCCAGGACTGGCAAACGGCGAAGCTGAAGGATCTCCTCCAGGCCATGGGCGGATGAGGCCGGCTTTACGGCCGCGGCCGGAATGACCGGCCCTCGGCGACCGACCGTTTCAGAGCGGAAACGGATTATCCGCGACCTGGCCCGACGGCGCGCCGCTCGGAAAGTGGGAGTCGATGAGGCTCGAGAACTGATTGAATCCGTCGTTCTTTCCGGTCAGCTTGCGGTAGGTCTCCGCGAGAGTCGGAGCCGCGGCGGCCGTGATCTGCTGCCACGTGAAGTCGAGCTGGAACCGCAGCCAGTTCAGGAAGAGGACCGAGCAGCCGTTGGCGAGCGGGTTGGTGTCGCTGTCGTCGTTGCGGTCGACGAAGTTGGGCCGGTTCGAATCGAGCCAGCTCGCCGCGGTGGCAAAGCCGTCCAGCCGGTCCGGATACGTGTCTGTCGCGAGGACGCGTGACAGGCCCTCGCCGTTGCTCTTTCCGCAATCCCATCCGCCTGCCTGCACCGCCTCGAACACCTCGACGAACTCCGCGACGTTCAAGAACTCCGAGTAGTCGCCGTCCGCCGGGTCGGTCGCGGCGTCGCAGTAGAGGTCGGTCGCGGCGCAGGTTTGGTGAAACGCGCCACCGGGGTTCGCGAAGAGGATGACGTTGAACGGGCCGGCCGCGATTCCACCGAAGTAGCCTGCGATCGTCCTGTAGTCGGCCTCGCAGCGCATGAGCACTCCGCGGGCGTCTTGCCTGCCGCCGCCGCCCAGGCTCGGATCCACATAGACCGCGAAGTGCTGGGTCTGGCCCTCCAGGTTGGCCGGCACGATGAGCCGGCTCGGATCTGCCGCGACGGCGGCAGCCACGATCGGATCAGTCCGGTTGAAGACACTTGGCATGATTCTTGCGACCCGGGCGTCTGGCCCGGTTACTTCACCAGCAGGCTGAGCGACACGCCGAGGATGTCGGGATGGGCGCGGAGCGCCGCCAGGATGGCCGGCCCGGCAAACTTGCGCACGTCGTACTGGCAGATGACGGCGCACGGAAAGCGCTTGGCGGTCATGTTGAACGCGGCCTCATACGCCAGCATCTCCTGCTCCGAGGCGAAGTGCTCTCGCTCGGACACCATCTCGCCCACCGCGCGGAGCAACGGGACGTGCCTGTCCATCTCCGACCACAGGGCATTCTCCCAGTAGTCGAGAGCTTCTCCCACAGTCCGGCCGGATGCACCGGCGACGATGAGGAGCCTGTCCGCCAGGGCTCGGTCCACGTCGATTCCCGGCATCTGGTCCAGCGCGACAAGGTAGCTGTCGAGCTCTTCACCCTGGGCGAGGAGGAAGGAAGGCTGCCCGGCGCGCATTCCGTCCGCCAGGAAGGGAGCAGTCAGCCGCACCCGGCCCGCGTCTGAGTCGTAGAACGCGCAGAGGTGAATGGGTACGTCGAACACCTGGCCGCCGAGGGCGACGTGGGGTCGGTCGACCCGGGTCGGAGCCCGGAATGCCCGGGGCTCAAGGGGAGCCTGCTCGAGATGCTCCGGCTTGAACCGCCGCTCCCGGCGCCGGCCCACCCTCTGCACCGGCAGTACGCCGCGGTCGCTCCAGCGGCGGACGGAAGCCTCGCTCACCCCGAGTCGCTCCGCGGCTTGCCGAGTGCTCAGCCAGGTTGAATTCATATCTACCAGAGAGATATATTGACTGATAGCCAGTGGCCCAGTACGACGAAGGAAGTGAATAATTGGCAAGAGGTACGTCCGCCCAACGCGGACGAAGCGAGATCGACTTCAGCGGCGTTCGGCTTTCCGACATCGCCGGCCGAGGCTTCCTCGCGCGTCTTAACCCAGATCTTCTTGATGAGCTGGTCCGGTCCGCGCGACTGGCGTCGTACCCGACAGGGACCGCAATCTTTGCACCCCGCGAAGAGTCCGGCCCCTCTGTCGTCGTGTCCGGCTCGCTCCGCTACTTCCTTTCCGCCCCGGACGGCCGGCAGCTGACCATCCGGTATCTCCTGCCCGGCGACCTGGTAGGCACGGTGACCAGCGGGCAGCCCAACTTCTCGTCGCACCTCGAGTTTCTCGAGCCGGGAGCTCTGCTGCACCTGGACCGCGAGCGCATGATGGCCATCGCGGCGCGCAGACCCGAGCTCGCCTTGGCACTGATCGACGAGCTGGTGGGAAGGCTTCGCTTGGCGTATCGAGCGCTGGCGGCCCATGCCTTCATGAGCGTGCGCGTCCGGGTGGCGAGGGATGTCGTGGAGCGAGGCAACATTCGCGGTCCGCTCCGCAGCGGCCAGCAGATCGACGTGACCCAGCAGTCGCTCGCGGATGCCACCGGCTCGGTCAGGGAGGTGGTGTCCCGCGCTCTAGGCGAGCTTCGCCGAGAAGGCGTCCTCGCCACCAACGCCGATGGGATAACCGTGCTTGACCCCGAAGCCCTGGAGCGCGCTGCCGCCCTGTGACCTAAGTCGATCTGACCCATGTCCTTAGTCACTGCAGGACCGGATCCACCCGGTCAGTGTCGAGGAGATGGATTTCGACAGCGCCGCACGGGACGAAGGACTCGCCGCGGTGAGTCGAGATCTCACTGACGTCCCGCCTGATGTGTCCTCCATCTTGGCGACGGCGCTGGCGAGCTTGAGCCGGATCAAGCCGGCAACCTGGGTGGCTCTGGTCATGAACACGGATCCGGTGACATCGCGCGTGGTTGCGGCGGATGTTGCGGCACCTGCGATGGCCGAGTACGTCGACAGATACACGACCGCCCTTTATGGCTCTGGGCGCGCGCCGACGGTGGGGCTCTCCCAACAGGTCATCGAGGCGGGCAGCCCGATCTTCAACCCGGGCCTACCCTATGAGGAATTCGTCCGCACGTTATCGGCGGAGGGCCAGGCATTCCTCCGAGACAACCCGATGCCTGTCCGTCTTGAGTCGGTCGGCGTAGTGATCGTTCCGATGCGGGTGGGCGGCGCGACGATCGGAACCCTGAGCATGCTCGACTGGCGTCGCGACCCGGTTCTGGTCGAAGAGGACGTGGCATGGGTCCAGGCGGTGGCCGACCGCGTCGCGCTTTCCGTCGAGCACGCAAGGCTCGTCGCCTCGACGCACGACCGGATCGAGCGCATGGATCTCATCAGAGCCATCGCGCTGGCCAACCGGTACGGCCAGGATCTGCGACTGACGTTGAGGGTGATCGTCGAGCAGGTCACAGCCCGGCTGGCGATCGACGCGGCTGACATTCTCCTCATGACCGAGTCGGCCGGAGAGCTCGTCGTCGCCGCCAGCGCGGGTTTTCGTTCACCTTCGCTCCCCGACTATCGCCTCTCGGTCGACACCGACCTGCCCGCCCAGGCTTCCTCGCGGCCGCACGTCGAACAGCTCGCGGGGCTCGATCGCGCGAGCCGGAATCCCCGCCGGTCCCTGTTTGCGCGCGAGGGCTTCCAGACCGTTCTTCGCGTGCCGCTCCACGCTCGCAACCGGCTCCTGGGCATGCTCGAGATCTACAACCGAGCAATCGTGGAGTGGGACCAGGACTGGCTCGGTTTCTTCGAGATGCTCGGCGACCTGGCCGGAGTCGCCATCGACTACGCGGTCCTCACCGCTCCCACGGAGGCAGGGCGGCGTGGGCCAGGCACACCGCAGCCCGAGCTGAGTGAGCTGGAAACGGAGATGCTGCGGCTGATCGTAGAAGGGTTCAGCAACCGGGAGATCTCGGAAAAGCTCCATCGCAGCGCCAACACGATCAAATTCCACGTCCGGCGCATCCTCGAGAAGACCGGCACGGCCAACCGCACGGAGCTGGCGCGCCGGGCGACCCGTGAGGGCTGGCTTTAGCCCCCTAAGCGCGCCATCGCTACTCGACCTGCAGCGGGACGAGCTCGAACCGGTTGACGTCCACGAGCCCGCGGTCCGTGATCTTGAGCTCGGGGATCACCGAAAGCGCAAGGAAGCTCAAGCACATGAACGGCGCGTCCCACGTCACCCCGTTGTGGCGGAGGACGTTCTCCATGCCGAGCATCTCCTCGTGCACGGCGCCCAGCGAGGCGTCGCTCATCAGGCCGGCGACGGGCAGCGCCAGCTCGCCTTTCACCTCGCCCCCCTCGACCACCACGACCCCGCCTCCCAGCTGCGCCAGCCTGCGAACGCAAAGGAGCATGTCCGCATCGTCCACGCCGAGCACCACGATGTTGTGGGCGTCGTGCGCGACGGTCGAAGCGAAAGCGCCCTTCTTCAGTCCGACGTTGGTGGCGAAGCCGACGCCGATGCGCCCGGTCGCGTGGTGGCGCTCGACGACCGCGATCTTGACCAGGTCACGAGCAGGGTCTGATTCGAGCAGGCCGTCGTTGCCGGCCGGTTCCATGACCTCGACGCCGGTCACCAGCTGTCCGGGGATGACCCGGATGACCCGGATGTGGCGGGCCCGGGCGCGCACCGCGAAGCAGCCGTCGGCAAGGGCGCCGACATTCACCGTCTGCCGCACCCATTCGGGGATCTCGATCGGCTGATGCACCGGCTCGACACCGCGCTTCAGCACGATCCGGGGCTTGAAGGCACGGAGATCTTCCAGGACGACGATGTCGGCCTGGTACCCCGGGGCGATCGCGCCGAGGTGAGGCAGGCCATGGTATTGCGCCGGATGCAGCGTCGCCATGACGAGCGCGTCCTCGGGCCGGACTCCGTGTGCCACGGCCACGCGCAGCATCTGGTCCAGGTGCCCCTCGTCGACGAGAAACACGGGCTCGCGGTCGTCGGTGCAGAACATGCAGCGTTCGGGGCCATGTTCGATGACCAGCGGAAGCAGGTCGACGAGGTTGCGAGCCGCCGATCCCTCGCGCAGCATGATCCACATTCCGAGCCGCCGCTTCTCGAGCGCTTCGGCGTAGGTCGAGCACTCGTGGTCGGAGCCGATGCCGGCCGCGACATAGGCGTTGAGCTGATGCCCGCGGACGCCCGGAGCATGGCCGTCGACGTGAGTGGTCAGCCCCGTGTCCAGCTTGGCAAGCTCGGAGGGCCGGCCGGCGATCACGCCGGGGAAGTTCATCATCTCGGCCACCCCGATCGTCCGGTGGCGCCGCAGCAGCCCCGCCAGGTCACCCTGCGTGAAGGGCCGGCGCGGCGATTCGAGTGGCGAGGCTGGGACGCTCGACGGCGCCATCACAAAGACGTCGAGCGGCACGCGATCGCACGCGTCGAGCAGCCAGTGCACTCCGTCGGTGCCGAGCACGTTGGCGATCTCATGCGGATCGGCCACGACCGCGGTCGTTCCGTGCGGCATGACCGCGCGCGAGAACTGGTCGACCATGAGCTTGGAGGACTCGATGTGTACGTGGGCGTCGATGAACCCAGGCACGACGTGAGCGCCTCGGGCGTCCACCTGCTGGCGCCCGCGATAGGTCCCGAGACCCGCCACGAAGCCGTCGGCGATCGCGATATCGGCGTCGATCCACTCACGAGTGAACACCGAGAACACCCTGCCGCCGGTGATCACGAGGTCGGCGGGCTCATCTCCTGTAGCCACCGCGAGCCGCCTTGCGATCACCGGACTCAAGCCTCCGATTCCCAACGCGGTCTCTGCTCGGTGACGACGGTGTCGACTGCGTCGATGAACTGCTGGATGTCCTGCTCTCCCATCGGCGTCGACAGCGCCCCCATCCCACGTGGCGCCATCAGCACGCCATGGTTCAGAAGTCCGAGGAAAAAGTCGCGTGTCCGCGCCTTGTTCGATCCGGCGACCCCACGATAGTCGACCACCGGGCGAGCGGTGAAATGCAGCGCGAACATCGAGCCCGCCGAGTTGATCTGCACCGGGACGTCATGCGTTGCGAACACCTCGGCGAGCAGCTCGGCCACCCGCGCGCCCTTGCGGTTCAGCTCC
>JACXTT010002939.1_pt1 | contig 26676 bp, 20 predicted proteins | sample 9270951 | NCBI WGS metagenome assembly JACXTT01 (sample SAMN15532306, study PRJNA645909) | rock metagenome | isolation source: weathered quartz diorite | place: Puerto Rico | collected 2017-06-21 | reverse complement strand
GATCGAGCGGCGGTGTCTGTCCTGCGTCGACGCGGATCTTCGTCTGGCGGGCGAGCTCCTCGGCGAGCTCCAGCGATCGCTCCTGCACGGTGACGTTGGCGCGAGTCGCCTCGAGCGTCCAGTACGCCTGCTTGACGGCAGCCGTGGTCTGCACGGCCGATTCACGGAAGCGGAGATCCGAGCTCTGCTCGTTGCGTTTCGCGATCGAGTACTGATGCCGGGCAGCATCAATGCTCCGATCCTTCAGCAGCGGCTGTGACACTGCGACCTGGAAGCCTGCCTGCAGGCTCGGATCGAAGCTGCTGAGCGGATTGTCTGTCGTCGTCCGCGCGCTGTCCCATGAGGCGTTCCAGGTGCCGCCGCCGAAGGGAAGCCGCTGGCGGACGCCGGTGGACCAGAACGAATCGTTGACGCCCACGCCCCCATCGCCAGTCAGGAAATTGGACGAGGGGGTCACGTTGCTCGAGTGGCCGAGGGTCGTCGAGAAGACCGGTGCGAACGCGCCGCGGCTTTCGCCGACTCGTGCCGCGTCGACTTCTGTTCCGAGGCGGACAATGGCGAGGTCCGGATTGTTCTCGACCGCGCGGCGGACAGCTTCGTCGAGCGTGAGCCGCAGCGTTGCGGAAGGGACGCCTTTCTCGTAGGGGCCGACCTTAAGGTCGGCCCCTGCAGGCGCCGCAGGTGCCGCCTGTGTCTGCGCCGACGCACCCGTTGCGAAGAACACGATGCCGAAGACCACCGAGACGGCGGCTGCCAGCTCTGGCAAGCGGGAGGTTCGGCGCGCTTCGGCGACGACAACTCGCCTGCGGGCGAGCAGCACGTAGATCGACGGCACCACAAACAATGTGAAGAGCGTGCCGATCATCATTCCGCTCACGAGCACGATCCCGATGCTGTTGCGTGCACCCGCCCCCGGTCCCGTTGCAAAGACGAGCGGCAGATGGCCGACGACGGTAGCGGCGGTCGTCATCAGGATCGGTCGCAGGCGCGTTCCCGCCGCCTCAATCACGGCGGCGAGCTTGTCCTTGCCGGTCTCCTGAAGGTGATTGGCGAATTGAACGATCAGAATGCCGTTCTTCGCCACGAGGCCGACGAGCGTGATCAAGCCGACCTGGCTGTAGATGTTCAGCGATGTCAGGCCGAGGAACGAAAACATCAACGCGCCGGACAGCGCCAGCGGCACCGAACCCGCGAGGATGATGAACGGGTCCCGGAAGCTTTCGAACTGCGCTGCAAGTACCAGGTAGATCAGAATCGCCGAGAGCAGGAACGTCGTCAGGAATTTGCTGCCCTCGGTGCGAAGCTGACGCGACTCACCGGCGTAATCCACTGTGAAGCCCTGCGGGAGAAGCGCCTTCGCTTCGTTCTCCAGAAATCCGAGCGCCTTGTCGAGCGGTACCGGCGGCGGGATCACGCCCTGAATGCGGACGGCGTTGAGCTGCTGGAACTTCTTCAATTCTCGTGGCTCGGCGCTCGTGCGCAGACTCGCGAAGGTGGAAAGCGGCACCAGCTTGTCGTTCGATCCCGTGATGTACATCTGCGAGAGTTGATCGGGCGTCAGCCGCTCGGCGCGCTGCACCTGCGGAATCACTTTGTAGCTTCGCCCCTGGATGCTGAAGCGGTTCACATAGTTGCCGCCGAGCAACACCGACAGGTCACGTCCGGCCTGGCTCAGGTCGACTCCCTGCGATCGCAGCTTGTCGCGGTCGAACACGACTTCAGCCTGTGGCTGATCGAACTTCAGGTCCGCATCCGCGTAGATGAACATGCCCGACAGCATCGCCTTCTGCACGAGCTGCGTGGCGATTTCGTTGAGCTGCTGCGGTTCTCCCGCCGACCCGATGACCAAGTCGACGGGGAAGTCGCCGCCACCCGGAAGGGCCGGTGGCGTCAACGGAATCGCGCGAATGCCTGGAATCTGCGAGAGCGGTCCGTATGTCTCCATCAGCAGCTGCTGTGCCGTCTTCTTCCGTTCACTCCACGGCTTGGTGACCATGCCGCCGAACCCGCCATTCGGCGAAATGAGTTGGAACGTCGCCGCGGTTTCGGGAATAGAGCTGTAGACGTCGAGAATCTGCGATGTGAACAGCTTGGTCTGCTCGATGGTCGCGTTTGGCGCCGCCTGCACGACCGAGAAAACGACCCCCTGGTCTTCGGCCGGCGCAAGCTCACGCTGCGAGAACATGTAGAAGGGAACGATCAACAACGCGACGATCACCCAGAGCGTCAGCACGACAGGTCGATACCGAAGCGTCGATGTCAACGCGCGCGTGTACCCGCTGCGAACACTCTCGAACCGGCGGTTGATCCAGGCAGCGAATCCGCGCTCGCTGACCGCCGGCTTCAGCAGCTTCGCGCCCATCATCGGCGACAGCGTCAGCGCGACGACGCCGGACACGATGACCGCGCCAGCGAGTGTGAAGGCGAACTCCCGAAAGAGCGTGCCCGTCAGACCGCCCTGAATGCCGATTGGTGCGTACACGGCAGCCAGCGTAATGGTCATGGCGATGATCGGCCCGACCAGTTCGCGGGCCGCGTCGAGTGCCGCCTGGTGTGGCCGCTTGCCGTTATGTATGTGCCGCTCGATGTTCTCGACCATCACGATGGCATCATCGACGACGAGGCCGACGGACAGCACGATGGCGAGCAGCGTCAGCAGGTTGATCGTGAACCCGGCAAGCAGCATCAGGAACACGGCGCCCACCAGCGATACCGGAATCGCAACGACCGGGATGACGACCGATCGGAACGAGCCGAGGAACAGGAAGATCACGAGGATGACGATCAGCAGCGTCTCCGTGAGCGTTGTCAGCACCTCGTTGATCGCGTCCTTGATGTACTCGGTCGCGTCGTACGGGATGCCGGCTTTCATTCCTACGGGCAATTGCGCCTGAATGCCGGGAAGGGCATCGCGCACCTTTCCAATCACGTCGAGCGAATTGGCGGTGGGGAGCACCCAGATACCCACGAACACGGCGGTCTCACCATTGAACTTGACGTCAGTGTCGTAGTTCTCCGATCCGAGCACGACGTCCGCGATGTCGCCGAGGCGGACGACGACGCCGTTCTGTTCCTTGACGACGAGCTGCCGGAATTCCTCCGCCGTCCGGAGGTCCGTGTTCGCCACGAGGTTCACCGAAACCATCGAGCCTTTCGTGCGGCCGAGCGCCGACAGATAGTTGTTGCGAGCGAGGGCATCACGGACGGCTGCCGGCGAGATCCCCTGCGCGGCCATCTGATCCGGCTTCAACCAGACGCGCATCGCGAAGGTTCGATTGCCCAGAATGTCGGCGCGCTGGACACCGCTGATGGCGCTCAACTTCGGCTGTACGACGCGTGTGAGGTAGTCGGTGATCTGCGTCTGATCGAGATCGGACGAAGAGAACCCGAGGTACATCGACGCGAACTGGTTCTCAGCGGTCTCGAGCTCGATGATCGGTGCCTCGGCCTCGGGCGGCAGGTCATTCCGAACCTGCGCGACCTTGGCCTGGATCTGGGTCAGCGCGGCATTGGTGTCGTAATTCAGCTTCAGGTGCACGGTGATCGTGCTGGCGCCCTGCGCGCTGGACGATTCCATGTAGTCGATGCCGTCGGCGCTCGCGATGACGCGTTCGAGGGGAGTCGTGATGAACCCGCGCACGAGATCCGCATTCGCGCCGACGTACGCGGTCGTCACTTTGACGACCGCGATGTCGCTGCGCGGGTACTGGCGCACGCTGAGCGCGCGGATCGACTGCAGGCCCGCGATCAGAATCACGAGGTTGACGACGATGGCCAGAACGGGCCGCTTGACGAACAGATCCGTGAACTTCATTAGCTGTTCTCCGGTTTCGGGGCGGAGTTGTTCCCCGGCTTCACCTTGTTGTTCACCCGGACCGCGGCGCCATTCCGAAGCTTGAACAGGCCTGACGTCACGATCTCGTCGCCCGAATTGATGCCCGAGACGACCGCAATCTGATCGCCGCGCGTGGGCCCGAGCCTGACGATCTGTTGACGCACCCCGCGATAGGTGTGGCCCTTGTCGTCCTTCATGTCGGCGACGATGAACACGGAGTCGCCATATGGCGCGTAACTGATTGCCGATGCTGGAAGCGCGATCACCGGCTGATTCGCGCCGAGGACCATTTCGGTCTGGACGAACATGCCGGCCCGAAGCTTGCCGTCAGGATTACCGAGCGTGGCCTGTACCTGAATGTTGCGCGTCGTCGCATCGACCACCGAGTCGATGGCCGTCACACGTCCGTCGAACGTGACATGGCCCAGACTCTCGGTGCTGATGTGCACGGCACGACCGACGCGGACCTGGGCGATTGCCTGCTGCGGGACACCGAAATTCACGTAGATCGGATTGAGCGACTGCAGCGCGACAAGCGGATCGCCGCCGGCGAGGTACTGCCCTTTGTTCACCTGCCGAATGCCGAGCATGCCGGAGAACGGCGCGCGAATCGTTTTCCGTTCGATGGCCGCGCGAATCTCGCCAACCCGTGCTTCGGTCTCACGCGACTGCGCGGTGGCGCTGTCGTATTCAGCCTTCGAGATGACCCGCTGATCGAGCAGCTCCTGCATGCGGTTGAAGTTCAGCCGCGCCAGCACGCGCTGCGCTTCGGCGGCCGCCATCTGCGCCTGCTCCTGCCGCGTGTCGAGGATCGCGAGCGTCTGACCCTCGCGCACCGCATCGCCCGACTCGAACAGGATCTGGTCGACGATTCCGGGCAGATCCGCGCTGACCGTGACGCCGCGCACGGCCGCCATCGTCCCGATGGCATTGATCGTCGACGGCCACTGCTCCTGTGCGGCGATGATGGTCGTCACAGCTTCGGGGGGCGGCTGATATGCCGCCCCCTGGGCGATGGCTGTCTGGATCTGCTTGAACTTCACGAAGCCCAGTGCCCCGACGAACAGAAGCGTCAGGGTGAGCATCACCAACATCCGTTTAGCCATGAATTTCTCGTCCTCCACTTGGACAGTCGAACGGTACGCGTCGCGATCGACCTTACCGGCCGACGTTCAACAGCACACCGCCATAGACGCGGTGACCGTACCGGGTCTCCTGACCGAAAAAGGCGGGTGCGTCGTCCTTACTCTTCAACGCGATGAATCGGTAATCACCCCGCAACCCCCAGCGGCCGGCGTACCAGCTCACGCCGCCGCCGACGTTGCTGGTGAGAAACGTCTGCGTGTTGCTGATGCCAAGCGACTGCTTTTCGAAGAGGCTCAGGCCACCAATGCCGCCCGTCACATACGGCACCACAGAGGTCTTATTCGGCGCTGAGACCACGAGGTTGCCGCTGTAATTCACGAAGTTCGGCGTTTTCAGGTTCGACGTGCCGTTGGCGAACTCGAGGTCCTGCGTGATGCCGAGTGCGCCGCTGACTTCACCCTCGACGCCGACGAATCGATTGAGGTTGACGGTGACCGCGCCACCGAGGTCGTAGTTGCCGAAGCTCGGACCGTTGGTGTCCTTTCCTTCGGTGAAGAACGTCGCGCCGCCCGGAATGATCGTGACGACGACGGGCCCCGGTCCCGCTGCATTAGTCTCCTGCGCATAAGCCTGGCTCGCACCGAACACACTCGCCGCGGCAACCAGGACTGCTATCACTCGTGTCATGACTTGTCTCCTTCCCTTTGGTTGGTCGTTGGTAGTTGGTAGTTGGTGGTTCATCTGGTTCAACCACCAACCACGAACCCTCACTAGGACCCTGCAACTATCGACTTCGGTGCAGGCAATTCCAATCAGGCAGGAGGTCGAGCGCGTGTTGCGTCGTGCGCGCGACTGAACCACATGTCAAACGAACGATCGTGATCTACGACTTTTGGACGATGTGGACGTCGCTCGAATCTGCCGGATAATGAGAGGCTGCAGGAAGAGGTATGACGAACAACGGCTCAGAATGCTCTGAACAGGTTCCGCCGCGCCCCGCAGACGTTGACTCGAATGATCCCGAGGTGCTGCGCGCCGCACTGCTGCGCGAGGCCACGGCTCGCGGCCGCGCAGAGTGCAAGGCGAAGATGCAGGCTGACGTCGTCAAGCACGCGCTCGACTTGCTCGTCCGCGAGCCGGACGTCGACGGATTCTTCGGCGCGCTCACGAAGACGGTCGTGGAAGAAACGGAGAGTCGTGCCTGCGGCGTCTGGTTAATCGAGGATGATGGGCAGAAGTGCGACCTGTGGATGGCGTATGTGAAAGATCGCCTGTTCACGCCACGCGTACCTGGATGGGAAACGAACGAGGCGGGTGAGCGGTTGGATGGTGATTATCCGTCCCAGACCATGGCGGCCCATCTGCTCGCGTACGGACCGGGCTGGACGCAGACGATCGAATACGCACCTGACGATAGCCGTCTGCCGGAGGCGATTCTCGGCTTCGCGAAGCGAAAGGGGTGCGGCTCCACCATCGCAACGCCGCTCGTGATCGGCGGACGCACATTGGGATGGCTCACGCTGACCAATGCCGCTTCGGAAGAGCGCGCCGAGGATCATTGGTGGCAGTTTGAACTGTTTGACGCCATCGCGCGTCAGGCCGCACTTGCGCTTCACCACGGTCGCGTCGTCGATCGCAGCCGCGTTGAGGAGCGTCGGAAGACGATCCTCGAAGAGCGCAATCGGCTGGCCCGCGACATTCACGACAACCTGGCGCAGGGGTTCGCCGCAATCCTGATGCAACTGCAGGGTGTCCGTCGCGAGGCGGTGTTCATGCCGCCAGGGCTGGCTGCGAAACTCGACACCGTCGTCGATCTTGCGCGCACGCACCTCAGCGAAGCCCGCCGGTCGGTCGGAACCCTTCGGCCCAACGTCAGCGACGGGGAAGAAGTCGCCGCCGCCCTCAAGCGCCTGGCTGGCGTCGCGCAGCGGACCACCGAGGTTCCGATTGATATCAACGTGGATGAACTGCCTCGCCTCGGCGACCTCGTGGAGCGCGAAATCATCGGCATCGCCCAGGAGGCGTTGAGCAATGCCGTCCGTCACTCCCGCGCACAGCGGATCACCCTCAGTGCGGCAAGTGTCCGATCGATTGGGGTGCGCTTGTCGATCGCAGACGACGGGCGCGGGATCGCGCACGGTCAAGCGTCGAGCGGCTTTGGCATGACGAGCATGCAGGAACGCGCGGAACGCATCGGCGCCTCGTTGACCATCGTGACGGCGCCGCGCAGCGGCACCGAAGTTGTCCTCGCCTGGGAGCCGTCGAATCTTCCAATGCAGGTGTACGTTGCCGGCTGAAGCGCTCGTCATGACCCAGAAGGCGACCGTGCTGCTGGTGGACGATCACGCGCTGCTGCGAACCGGTGTCGCCAACATCATCAATCAGGAGCCGGATCTCGAGGTGATCGCTGAAGCGGGCGACGGCATCGAAGCCATCGACGCGTACGAGCGGCACCATCCCGACGTGATCCTGCTCGATCTGCGGATGCCGCGGATGGAGGGCGTGGAGGTCGTCCGCCGGGTTCGCGAGCGCGATCCGCGGGCGCGCGTGATTGTCCTCACCACCTACGACACCGACGACGAGATCGAGCGGGCGCTCAAGGCCGGCGCGAAGGCGTACGTGCTCAAAGATATCTCCGCTGAAGACCTCGTTGGCTGCATTCGGACGGTGCTCGCCGGCAGGACCTACATCGCGCCCGCCGCGGCCGCGAAGCTCGCCGAGGGCGTCACGCGCGTACAGCTCACACCACGTGAAATGGCCACGCTCAGATTGATGGCCGACGGGAAAGCGAACAAGGAGATCGCGACCGCGCTCGAGATCAGCGAACGAACGGTCAAGACGCATCTTGGCCATCTGTTCGAGAAGCTCGGCGTCACCAGCCGTACGGAAGCCATCAAGGTCGCCACGCGCCGCGGCCTCGTCCGCCTCGAATAATCACGATCGTTCGAATCGTTCGGATCGTTCGGATCGTTCGAGTCGTTCCTATTCGTTCGAACCGTTCTTGTCGGCGAACATCTTGAACGTCCCGAACGTCCCGAACGATCCGAACGATCCGAACGACTGAATGCGTTACCACCGTCGGGTCTCGCCGTGGGCGAGCGTCCAGTTAGCGGAGGCCGGTAATCCCGCTTCGCGCCAGCGCTGGGCGAAGCGCAACGGTGGTTCTTCGATGGGCTCGTCGGTCAAGCGGAACGTTCCCCAGTGCATCGCGAAACACGGAGGAGCAGCCGGCCCTCCATTGACCAGTGTCCGATACGCCGCGACCGCATCTTCCGGGTTCATGTGCACATGGCGCATGAACCAGCGCGGTTGATAGGCTCCGATCGGCAGCATCACGAGATCGAACGGGCCGAGACGTGCGCCGATGTCGGCGAACGCGGGATGCAGCGCGGTGTCTCCGCCGAAATAGACCCGTGCGCCATCGGCCTGCAGAACCCAGCTGCACCACAGCGTGTCATTGCGGTCACCGATCCAGCGCGCGCTGAAGTGCTGTGCGGGCGCGCAGGTGGCGCTGAACGTTGATGTCTCGAGCGTCTGCCACCAGTCCCGCTCGATGACCTCCCGAACTCCGAACGACCGCAGCAATTGGCCGAGTCCAAGTGGACAGAGCCACGGCGTGTCTGGGAAGCGGACGGCGATGCGGCGGACCGTGCCCGCATCGAGATGGTCGTAGTGATTGTGCGAGAGGAGGACCACGTCGAGTGGCGGGAGCGCGTCGAAGTCCAGGCCAGGCGACATCAAGCGCCGAGGGCCGAGCCACTGCAGCGGCGACGCGCGTTCGCTCCAGACCGGATCCGTGAGCACGTTCACCGGCCCGAGTTGCAGCAGCGCGGTCGAGTGGCCGATCCATGTCACGGATCGATCTCCGTGTGCTGCACGTGGTGTGGCGATCGAGGGTTGCCGCCGCGGCAGCGAGTCACGTGGAGGGTTCGCAGCGATCGGGTGACGTCGCCGGTCGACCAGTCGCCACTGCAGAAAATCCCGAAAGCCCGAAATCGACGTATCCGGCCACGGATTTTGATATCCGCCACCGGGTCGATGATGCGACGTAGGATTGACCACCAGAGGGACTTCCGCCATGCACCCGCCGCCGCTTCTTATCATGGACTTTGTTGGACCGGTCATCGGAGGACTTGTGTTCGTTGTCATCATGTCGCTGGTCGGCGAGCCGGCTCGCCGGACGATGAACGCGCTGATTGTGGCCGGCGCCAGTGGCGCCTACCTCAGTGGAGGCGGGTTTGGGATTTGGGAAGTGCTGTTTCCCGTGGTCGCCATGCCGATCGCCTATCGCGGGCTTTCCTCGTACTCCTTCATCGGTCTCGCCTGGCTGATGCACTCCTGCTGGGACATCGTCCATCACCTCTGGGGAAATCCCATCTGGCCGTTCATGCCGACCTCGTCGTTCGGCTGCCTGATCTTCGACGCGGTTATTGCCATTTGGTTTCTGGCGGGCGCGCCATCGCTCGTTCACCGGACGCAACCGCGGGCGGCGGCGCTCGACTGAGACCAAGGTCGCATCTCGAACGAATCTGCTTGTCCTTGCCAACCAGCGGCGCATAAACTCCGAGGTTCATCCAAAAAGGAGAAGCGTATATGACGCGCCGACAGCATCTCGGGGCCGGGAAAGTTCTTGTTCTTTGTGCTGCTGTTTTTATCGGCTCCGTCGGCGTCCGCTCGCTGCGAGCGGCCGACGACAATAGTGACGAAGCGAAGGTTCGGATTGGTTTGGAGATAGCGCCAGTGCATCTGAATCTGGCGCACAAGAATCGGGCGCTCGTTGGTCTGGGCAGCTACATCGTCAACGCCGTGATTGGCTGCAACGGATGCCACTCGGCGGGCCCGCAGACTGAATACCTCCCCGGCGGAAACCCGTTCTTCGGCCAGGCGGAGGCGATCAATACGGCGACGTACCTGGGTGGCGGCCGGGTTTTTGCTCTGACACCGGCGATCAACATCATTTCGCGCAATCTGACACCGGATCACACAGGGCTGCCGATTGGCGGCGATACGTTCGAGGAATTTCGCGAAACCATTCGAACAGGGGTCGATCCGGACCAGCTTCATGCGAACCTGCCGCCACCTTTCGCCGGAACGCTCCTTCAAATCATGCCCTGGCCGGAGCTGCGGAAATTGACCGATCGCGATCTCCGGGCGATCTACGAGTACCTCAGCGCGGTTCCATGCGTTGCCAGTGCCGGTCACGTCTGCTGATCACGAGCAACAAGGTGAGGCGCGTCGCGCGCCTCACCTGAACGCCTGCCACGAATGAGCGCGCCGGCGACCGCCGCGGCGAGAGCGAGCACAGCACTCCCAATCATGACCCGGCGGAACGCCGACACGAACGCCTCGTCGATTGCGCGCTGAATGCCGGCGCGCCGGGCCGGTTCCGGCGCGGCGTCCACCTCCGCTCCCGCCAACTTCGGCAATTCACGATTGATGGCGGCCCGTGCGTCCGGAGGAAGTCGAAGTTGATCGAGCTCGGGGCCGACGCGCGCGTCGAAGGCACGTACCAGCGCGATTCCGAATACCGCGATCGCAATCAGCCCCGCGACGCGCGCGACAGCGTTGTTGACGCCCGACGCCACGCCCGCGTGCTGCGTCTCAACCGCGGTCATTGCCGTGGTGGTCAACGGTGCCACGACAATCGCCATTCCGAACCCCAGCACCGCTATGGCAGGAAAGAACGTCGTCCAGTACGAACCACCGATCCCCGGTCGCGCGTAGAGCGCAAGCCCCACGGCCGCAACGATTGGTCCGATGGTCAACGGACGCCGACTCCCAACCCTGGCAATAAGGCCGCCCGACCACCGCGATAGCGCAAACATCAGGATAGGCAAGGGCAGAAATGCCGCACCGGCAGCAGTTGCCGTGTAGTGCTGCACCTGAATCAGATTCAGCGGCACGAGCCACAACACGGTTCCGAGTGCCCCGTACAGAAACAGTGTCAGAGCGTTCGCGAGAGTAAAGGTTCGCGACCCGAACAGTCCGATCGGCAGCATCGGTCCCGACACTCGGCGTTCGACGATGACGAACGCTGCGAGCGCGAGGATGCCGCCACCGATCGCCGCGCGCACGATTGATGGGTTTGCCCCGAGTCGCGGCCACTCGAGAAGGCCGAAGACGATTCCACCAAGGCCGAGCACCGCGAGTACGGCTCCCGTCCAATCCACCTGGTTGCCTCGTGTTTCGTCGCGACTTTCGGTCATGCACCGCAGCGACAGCGCAATCACGATGATCGCGAGCGGGACGTTCAAGAAGAAGATGGCGCGCCAGCTGACGTGCTCAATCAGCCAGCCGCCGACGACGGGGCCGATCGCTGAGGTGATGGCGCTGAATCCTGACCACGTACCGATGGCACGGCCGCGCTCCGCGTCATCGAACGTAGCGCTGATGATGGCGAGGCTGCCGGGGACCAGGAACGCCGCGCCGGCACCCTGGATGGCGCGCGCGATGATGAGCGCACGCGTCGAGGTCGCAAGACCGCACATGACGGACGCGACCGTAAACAGCAGCACCCCCGCAAGGAAGGTGCGCCTGCGGCCGAATTGATCGCCCATCGACCCGCCGACCAGGATCAGGCTGCCGAGAAAGAGCGCGTACGCCTCGATAACCCATTGGAGATCGGTGATCGTCGCGTGCAGGTCCGCCTGAAGCGCGGGCAGCGCGACATTGACGACCGTCGCATCGATGAACGTCAAGCTCGACCCGATGATTGTCGCGACGAGCGTCCACTGCCGCGCGGATGGCATGCCAAGTCCCTCCGAAAGTATCTTGTAACGCCGCAACCGGTTCCGACGTCATAGGACCACGCGCCGGCAATCTCATCCGCGCACCATTGCCACAAGCCGGATGAGGATAGAGACTAGCTCCAACGACTGATGGATCAGGACAAACTCTTCCCCACATTGAACGCAGTGCAAATCGCCCGAATCGAGTCACACGGCCGCCGTCGCCCGATCGGACGCGGCGATGTGCTGATGGACATCGGCGACCGAAGCCTCGCGTTCTTCGTTATCCTCGGCGGGGAGATTCAGGCTCTGCGCCAGTCCGACGATGGTGAAACCCTGATCGTGACGCTTCGCGCAGGTCAGTTTTCGGGTGAAGCGAACGTACTCACCGGCCGCAGAGCGATCGCCAGGTTGCGGGTGAGCGAAACCGGCGAAGTCATCGAGCTCAGTCGCGACCAGCTCCTCGGCCTGATCCAGACCGATGCGGAGTTGAGCGACATCCTGATGAAGGCCTTCATCCTTCGTCGCACCGAGCTGATCAATCAGCACTCCGGCGATGTGGTGTTGATCGGGTCGATGCACAATCCGGGAACCCTTCGCGTCAGGGAATTTCTGGCGCGCAACGGTCACCCGCATGTCTACGTCGATTTGGATCGCCACGCCGACGCGCAGGAGCTGCTCGATCGCTTCCGGGTCTCCGAAGCCGACGTGCCTGTCGTGATTTGCCGCGGTCGGACAGCGCTGAAAAATCCGAGCAATCAAGAGATCGCGAGCTGCCTCGGTTTCAACGATGCGATCGATCGCACGCACCTCCGCGACATCGTCGTCGTTGGCGCCGGGCCTGCGGGTCTTGCGGCCGCCGTCTATGGCGCATCCGAAGGACTCGACGTGCTTGTCCTCGAAGCGAACGTCGCCGGCGGACAGGCGGGGTCGAGCTCGCGTATCGAAAACTATCTTGGGTTTCCAACGGGCATCTCGGGCGAGGTGCTGACCGCACGCGCCTACGCGCAGGCACAGAAGTTCGGCGCCGAGGTGGCGGTGGCAAAAGGCGCCACGGCCGTCGGTTGCACGGGGCATCCGTACGCCGTCACGATGGACGATGGCGCGCAGGTGCCGGCGCGAACGGTGATCATCGCAACCGGTGCGCGATACCGCAGACCGGCGATCGAGAACCTCGCGCAGTTCGAAGGATCGGGCATCTATTACGCGGCCACGGAGATGGAGCGTCAGGTGTGCGCCGACGAGGAGGTAGCCGTCGTCGGAGGCGGAAACTCCGCCGGTCAGGCGGCGGTGTTCCTGGCCGACAAATGCCGTCGAGTCCATGTGCTGATTCGCGGCAACGGACTGGCGGAATCGATGTCGCGGTATCTCATTCGGCGCATCGAAGAGAACCCCCTCATCGAGCTGCGGACGCAAACAGAAATCGTGGCGCTCGAAGGAAACGGGCGTCTCGAGCGCATCCGATGGCGCGCTGGCGCGAGCGGTGCCGCGGAGACAAGGGACATCCGCCACGTCTTCATGATGACTGGCGCGGTGCCGAACACCGGGTGGCTCAAAGGCTGTGTCGCACTGGATGACAAAGGATTCATCAAGACTGGTCCCAATCTGTCGCACGAAGACCTCACCACGGCGAACTGGCCACTGACACGTCCGCCCTACCTCCTCGAAACGAGTCGCCCCGGTGTGTTTGCCGTCGGCGATGTCCGCAGCGGCAACGTCAAGCGTGTCGCCTCGGCCGTGGGCGAAGGATCAATTGCGGTCGCGTTCGTGCATCAGGTGCTGCAGACCAACTAACAATCGGAGGCAACATGGCAAAGAGGACGACTGACGCTGACGCGCTCGCGAGTACGGCCATTGCCGCGTACCAGCGCAATCGCCAGAGGTCGCGCTTGCTGTTCGATCTCGTTACCGAGGACGCCTACTACAGCCGACCAATCAATCTGCGGCAGCCGCTCGTGTTCTACGAGGGACATCTGCCCGCGTTCAGTTTCAACACATTGATCAAGCGCGCGCTTGGGCGTCCCGGCATCGATGCACGCCTTGAGCAGTTGTTCGCGCGTGGGATCGATCCGGAGGAGGAGTCGTACTCACCCGATACCGCCGCCGCGTGGCCGAGCCGATCGGTCGTCCAGGCGTTCGCTGAGGAAGCAGACAGGCAGGTGTTGGACGCGCTGGCGCACGAAGATCTCGATCGTCCCGGCGACCCACTGCTCGAGCGCGCCGAAGCCGTGTTCACGATCCTGGAGCATGAGGCCATGCATCAGGAAACGTTGCTCTACATGTGGCACCGGCTTCCGCACGAACAGAAACATCGTCCGCGAGGTTATGCACCAATCACGCAGGGTGCGGCGCCTGCAACCGAATGGGTTGGCGTGCCGGCAGGACGCGCAACTCTGGGGGTCGAGCGCGGCTCGATCCCATTTGGATGGGACAACGAGCATCCCGGATATGCAATCGATGTCCCGCCTTTTTCGATCGAGACGCAGAACGTCACCAACGAACGCTATCAAGAGTTCGTCAAGGCCGGTGGCTATCGTGATGCACAGTGGTGGCGACCGGAGGATTGGGCGTGGGTACAGCGCGCCGAGCTGTCGCATCCGCTGTTCTGGGGGGAAATGGATGGAGAGTGGTGGTGGCGCGGCATGTTCAATTGGATTCCGCTTCCTCCGTCGTGGCCGGTGTACGTGAGCCAGGCGGAGGCATCGGCATTCGCGCGCTGGTCAGGCACCCGGCTGCCGAGCGAAGCCGAATTCCAGAGAGCTGCATTCGGCACGCTCGATGGAAGCGAGCGCACACATCCGTGGGGAGAGGCCGAGCCGGCCGTATCGCATGGCGTGTTCGATTTCTCCAGTTGGGATCCGGAACCGGCCGGCACGCACCCTGCAGGCCGAAGCGCATGGGGCATTGAAGATCTCGTGGGCAACGGCTGGGAGTGGACGCGAACGCCATTCGAACCATTCCCTGGATTTCACGCGATGCCGTCATACCCGGAATACTCGGCCGATTTCTTCGACGGCGAGCACTACGTGATGAAGGGTGCGTCACCGGCAACCGCGCGCGAGCTGCTGCGGCCATCGTTCCGCAACTGGTTTCGCGCGCAGTATCCATACGTGTACGCGACGTTCAGAGTGGCGAAGGACAGGCGGTGATGGACTCGCGAGCCACGAACCCTGTCGTCGCGCTCGATCACGCATCAGTCGAGCAGTTCGCGGCCGACGTCAGGTACTACCTGTCGCTCACGCCGCGCCAGCTCCCGTCTCGTTACTTCTACGATGATCTCGGCTCCGCGCTCTTCGAATCGATTTGCCGCTTGCCGTGGTACACGATCACGCGCGCGGAAACGCGTCTGCTCGCGGTACATGGCGACAGCGTATTCCGCCGCCTGCCGTCGTTGACTCAGGTCATCGAACTCGGTCCCGGCAATGGTGAGAAGCTGCGGACGCTTCTGCAGGCTGCATCGCGGCGGCGGGGGCCGATCGATGTACATCTGATCGACGTGTCGGCCAGCGCGCTCGCGATCGCTGCTCAGAACATCGGAAACGTCGGCGACGCACGACCGATCACTCATCAGGCGACCTACGATTCCGGGCTGCGCCAGGCGCTCACGCAGAGGACAGGACGGACGCTCGTGGCGTTTCTCGGGTCCAACATCGGGAATTTCGATCCGCCGGGCGCGTCCGCATTTCTGCAGAACATCCGGGCCAGTGTGAAGAACGGCGACGCCGTGCTGCTCGGTGTCGATCTCGTCAAGCCCGTCGACCGCCTGCTCGCCGCCTACGACGACCCGCTTGGTGTCACGGCGGCGTTCAACCGCAATCTGCTGGTTCGAATGAGCCGTGAACTGGGCGCCTCGATCGATCTCGATGGATTCTCGCATCGCGCCGTGTGGAACGCGGAGCAGGCGCGCGTGGAAATGCACCTGGTGGCGCGCACCGCTCAGACCATTCAAATTCTGCGCGCCCATGTCGACGAGCGCCTGCAGCCAGGTGAGACGATCTGGACGGAGAGCTCGTATAAGTACGTGTCGGAGCAGATTGACGATCTATTGGAGGCATGCGGCTTCAACCCGACGGCCCAGTGGATCGATCGCGATGACGGATTCGCGCTGACGATGGCCGAGGCGTCGTGAACGGAGAGCGCGCGATGAGTGCAAACAACCGATGGGACGATAGCAAGCTGGACGAGGCGCTCGAGGAAACATTTCCGGCGAGCGATGCACCCGCGAACACCGTCGAGACGGGCATTCGGATTTCGACTCCGCCGTCTACCGATACAGGCGCGGTGTCGGACAACGCGGCGAAGCGCCGGTTCGAGTTAGGGGTCGACGGCCACGTCGCCTATCTCGAGTACGAGCGGAGCCCCAATACCCTGACGCTGGTGCATACCGAGGTGCCCGCCGAAATTCGCGGGCGCCACATCGCCGACCGGTTGGTCGAGGCCGCGCTCGCCATTGGACGCTCTGAGGGGCGTCGAATCATCGTCGTGTGCCCATTCGCGCGCGCGTACATGCGACGACATCCTCACAATCTGGGCTGATTCGATTCGCCCACCTGTCGACGGCTGACCCCCATGCCAACGTTCGAGACGGAACCGGGCTGCGCGCATCCGCTCGGTATCACGGTTTCTCGCGACGGCACCAACTTCTCCCTGTTCTCCGAAGCAGCGACGGAGGTCATCCTGCTGCTATTCGATTCGGCAGCCGCCACCGCGCCGATGCAGATCGTGCGCCTCGATCCGTTCACCAACAAGACGTTTCATTTCTGGCACGTGTTTGTCCGCGGGTGCGGCAACGGACTGTTCTATGCGTTTCGGATCGACGGGCCCAATGACCCCGCTCGCGGCCACCGATTCAATCCGAACAAGGTGCTCGTCAGCCCGTACGCGCGCGCAATCAGTCGCGCACTCTGGAGACGCGCCGATGCCATCGGGCCGCGGGACAACATCGCCACGTCGATGCGGTGCGCCATCGTCGATCCGTCGTCGTACGACTGGGAAGGGGATCGGCCGCTGAACCTGGCGATGCATGCGTCGATCATTTACGAAATGCATGTGGGCGGGTTCACGCGGTCGCCGAGCGCGGGCGTCGCCCATCCAGGCACATTCGCGGCGTTGATCGAGAAGATTCCGTATCTGAAGGCGCTCGGCATCACGGCCGTGGAACTGCTGCCGATTTTCGAATTCGATGATTCAGCGGTTGCCCTGAACCCGGCGGGCGGGGCGGTTGGCAACTACTGGGGCTACAGCCCGGTCGGCTTCTTTGCGCCCCATTCGGGGTACGCAGTGACGGGCGATGCGGTTTCCCATCTGAACGAATTCCGCGATTTGGTCAAAGCGCTCCATAAAGCGGGCATCGAAGTGATCCTCGACGTCGTCTTCAACCACACCGACGAAGGCGGCGAGGCAGGGCCCACGCAGTCCTTTCGCGGCGTCGACAATCGCACGTTCTATCTGCTCGATCCGGCCGACCCGTCCAGATATCTCGACTACAGCGCCTGCGGCAACACCCTGAATGCGAATCATCCGTTGCCGCAAAAGCTGATTGTGGATTCCCTGCGGTACTGGGTGGAGCAGATGCATGTCGATGGCTTCCGGTTCGATGAGGGCTCGATTCTCGCCCGAGGTGAGGACGGCGCTCCGCTGGTGCATCCGCCGGTGATCTGGCAGATCGAACTCGATGAGGCGCTCGGTGATACGAAAATGATCGCCGAGGCATGGGACGCCGCCGGCCTGTATCAGGTCGGTCATTTCCCAGGCGATCGTTGGGCTGAATGGAACGGACGGTACCGAGATGACGTCCGGCGATTCGTCAGGGGAGATCCAGGATTAACCGGAGCGATTGCCGCGCGTCTTGGCGGAAGCGCCGACATCTACGAGGCGCGCGGCCAGACGCCTGAAAACAGCATCAACTTCGTCACCGTTCACGATGGATTTACGTTGAGCGATCTGGTTTCGTATAAGGACAAACACAACGAGGCGAACGGCGAAGGAAATCGCGACGGTATCAACGAAAATCTCAGTTGGAACTGCGGCGTCGAAGGGCCGACCGACGATCCCTCGATTCAGGCACTGCGCAACCGGCAGATCAAGAACTTCCTGACCATTCTATTGCTGTCGCGTGGCGTGCCGATGTTGCTGGCGGGCGACGAGGTCAAACGTACGCAGGACGGTAACAACAATGCGTACAACCAGAACAACGCGACGAGCTGGTTCGACTGGACGATGGTGACGACGAATCAGGAGATGCTGCAATTCGTGCGGCGGCTGATTGCGTTCCGCAAGGCTCATCCAGCGTTGTCGCAACCGATCTTCTACACGGGTCTCATCGACGAACGGGGGATCGCCGACATTGCCTGGCACGGGACCACACTCAATAACCCGGGCTTCACCGACCCCGATGCACGTGCGCTCGCCTGCACGATCGGCGGCGTACACAAAACGGCGGACCTCCACGTGATGATGAACATGTACTGGGAGCCGCTGACCTTCGAGCTTCCAGCCGGCACATGGCGTGTGGCCATCGACACATATGCCGCGAGTCCAGCCGACCTGCCGGAAGCCACCGCAGCCACGGCACCTATTCAGAATCTCTCGACGGTGCAGGGACGAAGCGTCATGGTGCTCGCATCGCCTTAGCGGCACCGTTGCGCGCGCTTCGCCGCAGATGTGACAGGTCGCACCAGGCGCTGGCGCGCGGCCTCAGCGGCGTCGCGGCTGAAGCAGCCGTCGATATGGTCGTTGACGAGTCCGACCGCCTGCATGAACGCATAGATCGTTGTCGGGCCCACGAATGTCCAGCCGCGCCCTTTCAAGTCCTTGCTCAACGCTTTCGACTCGGGAGTGACCGCGAGGTCCATCAGCGCCGCTCTGGTCATCCGGCGCGGGCGTGACTTCGCGTCCGGCTCCCACTGCCACACGTACGCCGCAAGCGAACCGAACTCGTCGATCAACGTTTCGGCGCGCTGCGCGTTGTTCACAGCCGATTCAATCTTGCCGCGGTGACGCACGATGCCGGCATCGCCGAGCAGGCGATTGATGTCGCGCGCGCCGAACCGCGCCACGCGCGAAATATCGAAATCACCAAATGCCCGCCGGAACGCGTCGCGCTTGCGGAGAATCGTCAGCCAGCTCAAACCCGCCTGAAAGCCTTCGAGGCAAATCTTCTCGAAGAGCCGGCTGTCGTTGGTGACGGGCCGTCCCCACTCGTCGTCGTGATAGCGGAGATACAGTGGATCGCTTCCCGCCCACCAGCACCGTGACAAGCCGTCGTCGTGACGAACCAGATCGTTACCGCTCATCGCCAGGATCGTAGTTCGGGTTGCCTACAGGTGCATCACGCCGGCGAGAAAGAGGGCAAGCTCGATGACGAGGATCACGACAACGGTGATTTCCAGAACCTCGCCACGCGCCATAGAGGTCTGCTCGACAGTGAACCGATAGATGTCGTTGAGCGTACGAAGCTTCTCCTGCACGCTGCCTTTCCATTGGGTCAGGCCAAGCCGCGCGGCCGCCAGCGAGAAGAGCCGCGCTGCGTAGACATCGCCGACGATTTTCAACGCATTCTCGGTCCGATCGGTCAACTCGGTCACGTCGATGAAGAGTGAGTTGACCTGGCGCGCCGCACGCGAATAGCGGCGTGCCACCCAGTTGTACAGCCACCCGTCGCGCTGCAACTGTGGATAGATCCGCTCGAGTTCGGCGTCGAGCAGTTCGTCGTAGTAGCGAAATTCGAGCAGCTGCGAGTTCGCGAACTCGAGGATTTCGATGGCCGCCTGTGCGCCAGACTCCGTATCGCGGATGAAGGCGCTGTTCCAGGTCGGAATGACCAGGTCGTCGGCGAAGTACGAAATGCGGTGGCGCAGGATCTCGTCGCGCTCTTCGGCGCTGAGCGGGCTTCGCTCGCCGCGAAGCAGTTGCGCGATCGTTCCGCCACGCGAGGCGAGGAGTGATTCCGAGGACTCGGCCCGATCGAGCTCCGTCGCCGTGAACACAAGATAGTCTTCGGCCAGGAACTCCGGCCGCGATCGTGTTACCGCGGTCGCAATCCGATTCACCAGCGTCCGCGCCAGTTGCTCGGCGGCGCGTGGCAAAACGGCGTTTTCATAGCACGACTGTCCCCAGGCCACCCATTCGTCCCACGTGCCCGAGACCGGCCGCGTCAGCGCCACCGAGATCACGCCGTAGTCGAACGCCTTGAACCGGACGCTGAAGCCGTCGGCTTCAGCCCTGTCGATGATGTGGCCGTCGATGGTGATCGGCGGCTGGCGGTACTGGACATACGGCGGGGTGGTGGGCTTCGGTGCGAGCCGCGACTTCACGCCGCCCAGCTCGCGCTGAACGCCGGCAAGGTCGATCGCTTCAGCGACGTCAAAGAGGAAAAACGCCGTGACATGGCCGGAAACGACGCCGTTCACACGGCCATGCTATCGCGCGTTCCGAGGTTTTACCCATCGGGATCCGACCCGTCACAACCTCGTTACATGCCACGCCTACGCTCGATTGGTCTGCTTTCAGGAGCTGTATGCCAAAACGATCGTTTCTAAAGCTTGTTGTCATTGCGGGACTGGCGATGGCGCTGACATGGCCCGGGAGCTCGTACGCCCAGGGCGAGGCCCGCTTCTCCGGTACGGTCCTCGATCAGACCGGCGCGTTCGTACCGGGCGCAATGGTAACCGTCAAGAATCAAAAGACCAGCGAGGTGCGCACCGTGACGACCACGGCTGAAGGGCGCTACGTGGTGCCCAATCTGAAGCCGTCGGTGTACACGATTACCGCCACCTTCGGCAGCTTTCAACCGCTCGAATACACCGACATGACACTGGCAGCCGGGCAGGAGCTAAGTCTCGATCTCGAGCTGCATCCGGCGGGTGTGTCGGAAACGGTGACGGTTGAAGGACGCGCCAATACCATCGATCTGAGCTCGGCCCGCATCGGTGCCAACGTCAGCGAGCGTGAGGTGCAGGAACTGCCGGTCAACGGGCGGCAGATGTCGCAGCTGCTCCTGCAGGCGCCTGGCTCTCAGAATGCTGGCACCGGAACCTGGCAGGACATCCGGTTCAGCGGCCGCGCCGTCGAGCAGAACGTCATCAAGTACGACGGCGTTGAAGGCTCGGCGATCATCGACGCGGCACCCGGCAACGTGAACGGCGAGAACAACACGCCCTTCAAGTTGCAGGCGAGCCTCGAGAATGTGCAGGAGTTCCGCGTCGAGTCGAGCAGCTATCCCGCTGAGTACGGCACCGGCACGGGCGGGCAGATTAGCGTCATCACGAAATCGGGCAGCAACGACTTCCACGGCGCGCTGTTCGATTACGTCCGTCGGGACCGCTTCGACTCGCGTAACTATTTCGACTCGACCCGCAACGCCGACGGCAGCGTGATCACGAAGCTACCGAAATCGGCGCTGAACCAGAACCAGTTCGGCGGGTCGATTGGCGGGCCGCTCGCGCGTGACCGTGCGTTCTTCTTCGGCAGTTACGAAGGGTATCGGCTGGATGCCGGTCTGAACTTCATCGAGGCGATTCCGGGCAACCAGGCATGGGCGAGGGCGGCGGCGGCGATTGCGCCGTTGCGTTCGGGCTTCCTCGCGCCCGGCGCGGTCATTCTGTCCGGTGCTTCGGCCAACCCGGACTTCGACATCGCGCAGCTGCAGACCAAGCAGCGGGTGACAGAGAACGCCTTCAGCGCCCGCCTCGATTTCAAGGCCTCCCAGAACTGGTCCAGCTACGTCCGCGTATTCCGCGATGACGGCACCAACAAGGAGCCGCAGGGTGTCACCGGGCGCATCTTCCAGACTACGGCCAAGCCGACCAACGCGGTGTTCAATCTGCAGGGCCTGCTCGGTGCGAGCATGACCAACGAATTCAAGTTCGGCTACAACGGAGCAAAAAGCACCGAACGCGGTGTTGCGCCCGCCGGCTTCGAGAACATCATCCTGAACCTGAGCGGCTCGGTGGCCAACACCGGCATCGCCGGTCAGGGCGCGACTTCGGGCCTTGCGATTCCCGGCGGCCTCGTGCGCGTCAACAGCGCCGGCAACGGCCGTTCCGCTCCCTATGACCCGTACTCGCTGACATTCGCGGACTCGTTGAACGTCGTTCGCGGCAATCACTTCTACAAGTTCGGCGGCGACACCCGCATGATCCGGATGACGACAGATCAGCAGGGCGGCATCACGTATAGCTTCGCCAACCTCGACGCGTTTCTCGCCAATACGCCGGCGACGGTCCAGTACTTCGGCGACCTGAGCGAAGCCAGCCCGTTCCATAACGGAGCGACCGGTCCGAAGCACATCAACCAGGAGTACTACGTCGGATTCGCGCAGGACGAATGGCACCTGAATCCCGCATTCACTCTGAACTATGGAGTGCGGTATGACTACTACTCGCCGCTGCACGAACGTGACAACCGGATCGTGAAGTTCAACATCGACAACGGGAGACTCGATCCGGACACGACACCGTTCTACAGTTCGCTGAAGACCAACTGGCAGCCGCGCATTGCCGCGACCTACACGCCGATGGGCAGGACCGTCATCCGCGGCGGATTCGGGATCTTTGTCGGCCCCGGCCAGACCGAGGATCAGATTCAGCCGATCGAGGCGGAGCGCGTCAGCACGACGCTGTCGGCCGGCGCCCCGGGCGCCGCTTACCCGGTGGATCCGAATGTGATCCGCGCGAACTTCATCAACAATCCGAACAATCGTTCGTATCAGCCGCGCGCCTACGCGAACGAGTATTCGCTGCCGGAGAAGGTGTATCAGTACACCGCGTCGCTGCAGCGCGAGCTGCCGGGCAACTTCGCCGCGACGGTGGCGTATGTGGGCAGCCAGGGGCGAAATCAGTTCCTCCGCAGCGTCGCCAACCGCACCATCGGCGTGCAGTCGAACGGTGCCGCAGCCGGAACGCAGGTCCGCGAGTTCGACATCATCACCTGTGCGAACGGGACGACCGGCACGGGGATCCTGTGCCCGGGGTCGACCATCGCGTCGATTCAGCGGCCGTTCGCCGAGGTGGACTACAAAACCAGCGGCGGCCACAACACCTATAACTCGATGCAGCTGTCACTGACACGCCGCTCGAGCAACGGGCTGACGATGAACGCGCAGTACACGCTCGGCTCCAGCAAGGGCAACACGGGCGGGTCGAACGAAGCGGTGACGGCGGGCAACAACGCCCGCGCGATATCGGAGTTCGACTACGACGACGGGTACAACAACTTCGACGTCCGCCACACGTTCAACCTGAGCGCGATCTACACGATTCCCGGCCGAGGCCCGCTGTTCAGCGGGTGGAACGTCGGCGGCATCATCAACGCGCGCAGCGGCATTCCGGTGCCTGTCCTCGTGCAGCGCAACGACATCGTCTACATCGACGGCGCGGGCAATGTGTTCAACAATCCGGCAGCGGATCGGACGGCCGTCGTCAACACGCCGGGCGGCGGCGCCTCGCGAAACACCCGGCGGCCGGATCTGATTCCGGGTATCGATCCCTACATCAAGGACGGCGGGTTGCTGTTCCTGAACCCCGCCGCATTCGCGACACCGAAGCCAGGGACGTTCGGCAACCTGACGCGAAACCAGATCCACGGACCGAGTTTCCGGCAGGTTGACGCCGTTGTGTCGAAGCGTATCGGATTCGGCGGAGGACCGAACGTGGAGTTGCGCGCGGAGATCTTCAACCTGTTCAACATCACGAACTTCGCAAACGCGGTCGGCACGCTCCCGAACGCGCTGCCGGGCGCCTCGTTGACGGAAGCGAACCGTGTGCAGCCTGGACAGCCGTACACCTCGGCCGCCGCGGGCACGTTCGGCCGTTTGACGAGCACAGTCGGCCGCACCGTCGGTCTGGGGACACCACGCCAGGTGCAGTTCGCGCTGCGGTTCAACTTTTAGCGGGGTTGAAGCCGCCGCTCGTGCATCGCCTCACCGCCGAAGGAGTAGGGACGGCCCTGCTCCTTGCGGCGGTCGTCGGCTCGGGCATCATGGGGGAGCGGTTGGCGGCGGGCAACACCGCCATTGCGCTCCTCGCGAACACGATCGCCACTGGCGCGGCACTGGTCGCGCTCATCTTCACCTTCGGTTCTGTCTCCGGCGCCCACTTCAATCCCGTGGTCTCGTTTGCCGACGCATCGCAAGGCGGTCTGAGATGGAGCGAAGCGGCCGCATATGCGGTTGCGCAAGTGCTAGGCGCATTCGCGGGCGTTGCTCTTGCGGATGCCATGTTTGATGAGCCGTTTTACGCGTGGTCGCAGCATGTCCGCTCCGGCGGGTCTCAGCTGCTCAGCGAGGGTGTGGCGACGTTCGGCCTGCTTGCCGTGATCTGGGGATGTGTCCGGCGTCGGCCTGACGCCGCGCCGTTCGCGGTCGGCGCCTACATTACGGCGGCGTACTGGTTCACTGCGTCAACGTCGTTCGCGAATCCGGCAGTCACGCTCGCGCGATCGGTTACCGACGCGTTCGCCGGCATCCGGCCAGTCGACGTGCCTGCGTTCTTGATCGGTCAGATTGCAGGAGCACGCTCGCCACGCTGCTGTTTCGATGGCTCACACCAGCCATGCCGGCTGGTGCTGAAGCACCCTTCAGTCCCCGGTCTTTATCCGTCCAATCGAGTCGAGCTGTCGCTGAAGGGCCAGCGAATCAAGGGAGTGAATGGGCAGGCTCGTGAACAGACGGAGACGGGCGTCGAGAGCGCGGAAAGCAAGATTGAAGGCGCGCTGCTGCTGTTCCATGGTTCCTTCAGCGAGCGCGGGATCCTCGATGCCCCAGTGCGCGGTCATCGGTTGACCGGGCCACACAGGGCAGACCTCCTGTGCAGCGCGATCGCACACGGTGAACACGAAATCGAGTTGCTGGGCGCCCAGCTGCGCGAACTCGTCCCAACTCTTGCTGCGTAAGCCGTCGAAAGGTAGATGATTTCGCCGGAGCGTCTCGAGCGCCAGTGGATGCACGGAATCACGCGGATGACTTCCGGCACTGAAGCCGTGGAACCGGCCTTTGCCAAGATGATTGAGCAGGACCTCCGCCATGATGCTCCGCGCGGAGTTGCCGGTGCAGAGAAACAACACGTTGAAGGCGCGATCAGCTTGCACAGATGTCAACTTATTCTTGCCAGGTAACGAATCGATGACGGTCGTGGGCTCCGGTATCGTGGGCGAGCGATTGGCGGCCGGCAGCACCGCCATCGTACTCCTTACCAACACGATCGTGACCGGCGCTGCACTCGTCGCGCTCATCTCACCTTCGGTGCTGTGTCCGGCGCCACTTCGATCGCGCGGTCTCGTTGCCGACGCATCGGAAGGCGTCCGATTGGCAGGCTCGTAAACAAACGCAGGCGCGCGTCCGATGCGCGGAACGCCAGATTGGACGCGCGCTGCTCGCGTTCTACCGTTCTCTCAGCAGCCGCGCAACCCTCTCAGTCCCCAATGCGCGCGCTAATCGTTTGGCCGGGCCACGCGAGACGGGTGGGAGGTGGTCCCTGACGGAATCGGATGCGAACTGCGGCTGGGCAAGCAGTCGTCGCGCACAAGCAATCGCCCAAAGCCCGACCGTGTCCCAGGCTGGCCGCAAAAATTTACATTTGTAACAAGTGTGACGGAGTCATACTGCCGTCCCTGTATGTACACACGACTGTTACGTAAGTCAGCGCACATCAAGAAATTCACGATCAGCCACGATCGGCAGGTGGGGTGGGAGGTCTCCGAGGAGGAAGACAGCCGCCTGATTTTATCTGTTCGTTACAGGGACTGGCATAGAGTCGAGCGTGCGATGCAGACGTTCGCCAACAAGGCGAAATCGCTCCGGCAGCGTGGTTGGGCGGATTACGTCGTCACTGCGTCGATTGAACGTCCGCCGGAGCGAGCCTCGACCGTGTTCCAGGTTCGAGAACCCGCGCACAAATTCTGATCGCAGTTTCGAACCCCAGGATCCTTTCCGGCGATTTCTCGTATTCGTTGTCGGGGGCGTTCTCGCGCTGGTGGTTGCGCCCATTGCCGCGGCCACCTTGCAGGATCGGACGGCGCGAGCGTTCACCGCCTACGCCGAGGGGGCCGCGCAGACATTTCTTCAACGCGCTCGAGCGGACGTCGCCTCGTCACCACCACTCCCGATGTTCAATCGCTGGCCGCAGGACGGAGAGGTCCTTGCGCGTCCCGCGAAAGGGGATGGTATCGACGGAGTTCCCGACGGCCTCGTGCACCACTGGATAGGAACCACATTCATCGCCGGCGTGAAGTTGGAGGGTGCGCTGCGCGTCTCGTACCGCTACGACGACTATCGCCGCATTTACGAGCCCATCATTGCGTCTAGAATCCTTCGTCACGACGTGAGCATGTATGAAATCCTGCTGCGGATCAGGGAAACCGCGGGCGGCATGACCGCGGTCCTCGATGTCATGTCGCGTGTCGAGTATTTCTTTCCAACCGGCAACAGCGCGTACAGCATTTCGACGTCAGAAGACATCCGTGAGATCAAGGAGCCTGGCGGTCCACGTGAGGAGCGACTGCCCGCGGGACACGACAGTGGCTATTTGTGGCGTGCGATGACGTTCCACCCATTTTGCCGAGCACGACGGCGGCGTGTTGATCGAAGTGGAGACGCTCGGATTGAGCCGAAGCTTTCCGCCGATGCTGGGGTGGGTGCTGGAACCGATCGCGCGCCGCCTTGGGCGGAAGAGCGTCGAACGCTCGCTCCGTGAATTCGCCGATGCCGTCCGCAGGTCTTAACGATTTACGGCGTTGTCGTTCGAATTGAACACGATCTTCACACTCGACGCGCAAGCTGCATCCGTAATGCGCCCGCCACGTCCCGCCACACTCGTCGAGCGCGCCCAGACGCCGACTCCACATTCGCCAGCAAGACGATGGAGGAGGCCACGTGAAGCTCGATCCGCATGTACATACGACCTTTTCAGGTAGGACATCGCTCTCTCCGCTTCGAGACCTGCTCCGCGAATCGTACAACTCACCCGAGCGCGTCTACCACGTCGCGAAAGAGCGCGGTATGGACCTGGTCGCGATCACCGACCACGACAC
>JACXTT010002938.1_pt1 | contig 26677 bp, 28 predicted proteins | sample 9270951 | NCBI WGS metagenome assembly JACXTT01 (sample SAMN15532306, study PRJNA645909) | rock metagenome | isolation source: weathered quartz diorite | place: Puerto Rico | collected 2017-06-21 | reverse complement strand
ATGGACGTCGCGCGGCGCATTATTCATGCGCGCCACAGGGTATCCATCGAAATTCGATTGCTGAATCACGCCGTTCTTGGCCGTGATTTCGCCGAAAAGTGCAAGGCTCGTGCTGAAAACCGCCGCGCCTTCAAATTGCTGCCGCGCCATTTCCGGATTCACGATGGTACCTGCGTCCACCGCTGTGTCCACGCGCCCGATTTTCAATTTTCCGTCCTTGCCGACCTCGACCTGGACCACGGTCGCCACGTAGGTCAAAAAGCTCCGGTGCATCGCCAAGCCCATGCCAAATCCGTTTCCATTCTTTTTCTTGCCCCAGCCGGCATTTTCCGTTGCGATTTCCATGATGCGCCGGAATCGAGCCGTGTCAATGGGATACTGAGCATAATCGCCGTCGTAATTCGCGTAATCCTTTGCCAGCTCTTCTTTCGGTATCTTGCGGTCCGGTCCGAGCAGCGCCAGCACGTATTCACGCGAATCTTTGCCCGCCGCGTGGGCCAACTCATCCGCGAACGAATGTTCCGCGAACGCATGAAATACGTTGCACACGCTGCGGAACCAGCCAATGCGGACGTGCGTGTTCGCTTCGCCGTTTTCCGCGCGATGATTAGGAATCGCGTAGGGCAGATCGCTCCAGCCAAGGCCGATTTCGCCGGCGTCCGCGGTTTTCGCATTTGCGTCAAAGGTTGAAGCAATCGGCGGAAACGTGCTGCGCTGGAGCCACGCGGTAGGTTTGCCATCTTGGCCAAGCGATGCTTTCAAGTACATGGCTGCGCAGGAGTGGAACGTATCGAACTGAATATCGTCTTCGCGTGACCAAATCACTTTTACCGGTTTTCCCGTTCGCTTCGAAAGTACCGCGGCCTCGACGGCGTAATCCGGGAATGACTTTCGTCCGAAACCGCCGCCCAGAAGCGTCACGTTTACCGTCACATTTTCCTTTTTTAAGCCCAGCGCGGATGCCACCGCGTCCCGAGCGCCCTGCGGATTTTGCGTCGCCGACCATACTTCCACTTTTCCATCTTTGTAATTCGCCAGCGCCGCAGGTGGCTCCATCGAAGCGTGAGCCAGCATCGGAGCGTAGTATTCCGCCTCTACAATCTTGCCGCCCTTCGCGAACGCTGTATCGACATTTCCAACTTCGCGCACGACTTTGCACGGCTTTCGTGAAGTCTCCTCGAGTTCCTTCCGGTATGCGTCCGAAGTGTAGTTTTTGTGTTCGGTCTCATTCCATTCAATCTTGAGTTTTTTCTTGCCTTCGATTGCGGCCCAAGTATTGTCGGCAATTACGGCTACTCCCCCCAGTGCCTGAAACGTGAGCGGCGGTTTAAAGGTGTCGAGGGTTGCCGTCTGCCTCACGCCCGCCACTGCCAGCGCAACTTTGTCGTCCACCGACTTCACAGTGCTCCCCAACACCGGCGGATGCGCGACGTTCGCAAACAACATTCCGTCCATGTGGCCGTCGATTCCATATCCCGCCTTGCCGGTCACCATGTCTTTCAAGTCAAAGCCCGATGTTCCTTTTCCGATGTAGCGCCATTCACTCTTGGATTTCAGCTTCAGTTCTTCCTTCTTCGGCACGCTTTGCTTGGAAGCCGACGTTGCCAGCTCTCCATATCCAATCTTTTTCCCGCTGGCCTTGTGCACGACCATGTGCATGTCCGTTGAGCACTCGCTTTCAGGTACACCCCACTGTTTCGCCGCCGCGCGCACCAGCATTAGGCGCGCTGTAGCTCCGGCTTCGCGCATCGCATCGAACGAGCCACGCACTGAATGTGAGCCATCCGTGTCCTGATCCCCATATTTTTCATCGCCGATAGCTTGCACGATTTTTACGCGATTCCAATCCGCATCGAGTTCATCCGCAGCGATTCGTGGAACAGCAGTGCGGCTCCCGCTTCCCATTTCGCTGCGATGGGCAATGATGTAAACGGTTCCATCCGTATCAATTGCCAGCCAAACATTCGGCGAGAGCGGTCCTTTCAATCCGGAGGCCGCTCCTTGCGCGGCGTGACTGCTGAGTCCACAACCAGCCATGATGCGCATGCTCAGCACAAACGCACCCGCCCCCAGCATTCCTTTCAGGAATCCACGACGACTCACGTCTTCGACGCCAATCTGCACCATGACGCCCTCCGATTTTTCGGTGATTTCCACGCCTAATCCTAGCGCGATTCCATATATTTGTAATCGCCGGCCACTACTCCTCCGGCCAAGCCCCAAGCGCTCTTCGCAAATCCACAATCTGCCCCAAGTGATATGCGTTGTGATCCGCCAACAATAGCGCTTCGCGCAAAATCGTCTGTCCATCTCCGTGAGGGATGGCTGCGTACAAATCCGTTTTCGGGTTTTTCACCAGAGCGATCATCTCCTTCAAATCAGTTTGAAAACTTTTCCAGCTTTTTTCCCATGCGGCCTCGCTCGGCGGAAGAGGCGTCTTGGGCCAATATCCACCCGGAAAATCCGGCGAAACGTGCTTTGCATTGCGGCTAAACTCCAGAATGTCCCATTGAGCAATTCGTGCATGCTCCAGTAACTGCCATCCGGTATGGGGAAGCCCTTTTGCAAACACTCCCCGCTTGCTCTCCGGAAACGCTGCAAGAGCATCTTCGAAATGCACGTGCGCGCCGCCGCCCTTCAGCAGGTACACCAAATGCTCGCGGAGCAATTTGTCCTGCCCCGGTTTTTTCGAAGATTTCTTTCTTTTCGCGGAGGGCATAGCTATTTCTCACCCATGACGAGCCGTTGTGGCAAATCGGGAACCTGCTGCAACGCGCAATTGCGGAAACCTGCGGCTCGATGCATCTTTTCATATTCTGCAAAGGTGTAGGCGTCGCCCGCATCGGTGTGCGCCAACATGACCAGGCTGAACGATGCGGCCATGGGCGGCGAAACGCGATCCTCGTTGGGAACAAATTCCACTGTGATTGTTTTTCCTCCGGGCTTTAACGCGGCGTGAAACCGTCGTAGGAGCATCTCACAGGTGGGAACATCGAAATGGTGCAGAAAATTCGTGATGAGGATGTAGTCGTAGCCGTCTCCGAGGTCCGTATCAAATGCACTGCCAGGACGTACCGAGTAACGCTCCGAGACCCCTGCTTTTTGAGCGTTTTCCTTGGCGACTTCGAGCACGGGCGCCCAGTCCACGGCGGTGACACGAACGCGCGGATTGTTCTTGGCTACAGTGATTCCGTACATGCCGTGCCCTGCCGCGATGTCGAGAACACGGATATCGGTCGCAGTGCTCGCGTTCACAATTTGCGAAAGCACGCCGGCCATCGGTCCCGCCATGGAAGCCATGGAGCGCGCAAAATTCACCCAGCGGTGGTCCACCGGCTTGCTGTTGTCGCCGATGTTGCTGACCGTTCCGCCTTTGCGCACGCAATCAGCGAACTTTGAAAAATTGTTGACATTTTCTTCGCTTGCCAGAAACTCAGCCATGCCTCCCATGTACGCGGGCGAACGCTTGTCGAGGAACAGCGCGGATTCGGGTGTCAGAGAATACTTGCCGTTCTCTTTGCGAAGGAATCCTTGCACCGTCAAGCCGTCGGCAAGGATCCGGACCCCGCGTTCCGAAGCTTGTAGGCGCTGGGCCAATGCGGCCGCGTCGTTTGTTCCTTCGGCAATCGCGGTGAAGAGGTCAAGTTCAATCCCTGTTTTCAATATGTAGGCATTCTGGTAGGCGATTAACGTCGAGAATATGATTTCAGGACTTGGTTTGGACGCAGCGCTGGTGGCCATCAATCACTCCTTTGTTTGCCGTTTCTAACGGTGTAATTTTGCCCATATTCTCGCCTAGAGCAAGCGCGAAAGCTACTCACTCGCTGCTCTCCAGGCCTACTTTCACGGGCAAATGGGCGAGGGCTGATTGCTTTGCGTGAGTTGCACTGGCATACTCTCGCCTGCCCGATTTCAACCTGCTGGTTTCCGAAAGGCTATTTCCATGCAACGCGATTATCACCGCTGGTATTCGCATCGCCTCGGCCTTGAACTCGGCGTTGTCGTTTACGGCCACTGGGGCTCGCCAGTTGTCGGTTTTCCTACCAGCGCCGGTGATGAATGGGAGCTCGAAGGGCAGGGAATGATCGGCGCGCTTGCCGATTTCATTGACGCGGGGCGCATCAAGTTTTATTCGGTCAACTCTATCAACGGCCTTAGCTTTTACAACAAAGGCGCGCATCCTTTCCATCGCAGCTACGTCCAGTCCGTCTTTGATTCTTACTTCCGCGAAGAAGTCGTTCCCTTTATCTGGAGCAATTGCCAATCGCAAGTCGCCATCGCCACGATGGGCGCATCTTTCGGTGCCTATCATGCGGCCAATTCACTGTTCAAGCACCCAGACGTGATCAAGCGCTGCTTCGCCATGTCCGGCGTCTACGACCTCCGCAATTTCATGGACGGGATGTACGACGACAATTTTTATTTCAACAATCCTGCGGATTACATTCAGAATCTTTCCGACCCGTGGGTTTACGGGCAGCTCGCCACCTGCGACACTCACCTCACGACCGGAACCGGCCCCTGGGAAAATTCCGGGCCGACGTATCATTTCTCCGGCATCCTCGCGCACAAGGGCATTCGCCATTCGCTGGACAATTGGGGCGAGATGGGCGGCCACGATTGGCCCTACTGGAAACACCAGATGCGCGAGTATATTTCCCACCTTTACTAAGAACCTTAACGAGGCGCGGCCTGCAATTGTTTGCCGTCAGAATCCGGATAGATGGGGTCTCTCGCGGACAGTAATCTCGTTGTTGTATGAGCCGATCCATTCAAACCAGGGTCAGCAACGTAGCGTGGGGAGAAGTAGAAACTCAGCTTTCTGAGACTGGTTTCGCCCACACCGGGCCGCTCCTAACTCAGTCTGAGTGCGAATTCCTAACCGAACTATTCTCGAAAGAAGGTGCTTTCCGCAGCCACATCGTCATGGAGCGCTACCGCTTCGGCAAAGGCGATTACAAATATTTTCGCTATCCGCTTCCAGAACTCGTCGAATCGCTTCGCACGGCAACTTATCCGCAGCTGGCGCAAATCGCGAACGAATGGGCATCTAAATTGGATTCAAAGGAAAAGTCCTTTCCGCTCGAGCACAAAGAATTTCTGAAACGCTGCCACAACGCAGGCCAGAAGCAAGCCACTCCGCTCATCCTTCATTACGAAGCCGGTGGCTATAACTGCCTGCATCAGGATTTATACGGAGAAATCGCCTTCCCGCTTCAGTTGGTCGTCATGCTCGGCCAGCAGGGCCGCGAATGGGACGGCGGCGAATTCGTACTGGTGGAAAATGTTCCTCGCGCCCAGTCCCGCGCGGAAGTCATCACCGCCGACCAGGGCCACGGCATCGTCTTCACCACGCGCTATCGGCCCGTCAAGGGTTCGCGCGGCAACTATCGCGTCTCGCTCCGGCACGGCGTCAGTCGCATCCGCCGCGGCACGCGCTATACGCTCGGCATTATCTACCACGACGCAAAATAGTTTTTGCGCGTTTCTTTCCGTAATCTAAGCCGCGCAAGCGGGAACACGGACTTAATCAGGCCTCGACGTCGCCAGTTCTCTTTCCAGTCTCTCTTTTAACCGCGCGTTGAAACCCAGCGGCAACTCCATCCGCCGTTCATCCGCAATCAACACCAGCACATTGTGCGTGCTGTCCAGTAATGCCGCGCAATGCCGGCATTGCGCCACGTGTGCTTCCACTTCCCGCCGCACTTCCTCCGATATGTCGCCTTCCAGATAGTTCGAGAGCTCGCGCCAAATGTGTTTGCAATCGAGCTTCATGGCGTCGCTCCTCTCTGCGACTGCGGTTTCCCCTTGCGGCTCGTGCGCTCCACAAACAAATCGCGCAAAAGCAATCGCGCCCGCAGCAGCCGCACCTTGGTATTCCCGACACTAATTCCCAGAATCTCTGCCGTCTCCGCAACGTTCAGTCCATTCACGTCGCGCAACGTAATGATCTCCCTGTATCGTTCCGGCAGTGCAGCGATGGCTTCCCGCACCAGCCTTCGCGTCTCCTCGCGAAGCAACGCATCGCTCGGGATCTCCCGCCAATCTGCGAGCATCGTCGGCGAATAGTCGCCCTCTTCGTCGTCCGGGAAGACCGCTTCAAGCGAAACTTCACGCCTCCGGCGCAGCCTCATCCGCGCTTCGTTCACTGCAATGCGAAACAACCAGGTCGAAAATTGCGACTCTCGGCGGAATCCCCGCAACGCCCGGAACGCCTTCAAAAATGTCTCCTGCGCCACCTCTTCCGCATCGGCAACCGTCTGCAGAATGTCGTATGCCGCCAAATACACGCCTCGCCGGTACGGTGCAATCAGCCCATGAAAATCTTCGTGGCGGCCGCCCAAGATATGATCAATGAGCTCGAATTCCTTCTCCTTCTTGTTTGCGGGGAGATTTGGCACAGTTAGACCACAGTGCTCCTAAAAGGAGCAGATGCAACTGCTTACGAAAAGTTACTGCAAAAAGTGGGCGCAGCGGACCACGCTTGGCGCCCTGTTGAGTGGCAAATCAAACTTCAACGGGCTGCGAGCCCATTGGCGCCCGCGGGAAGCCCGCTGGTAGTTCCAGCCACACTCAGACTGCCGTCCCCGGCAACAGCAAACCCGCTGATACTCCGATCTCCGGAATTCAAGACGTACAGAAATCGGTCGCCGAAGCTAAACGCTGCATCAATCGGGCCCTTGCCCGTAACGGCAGTTATTCCATTGCTGTCCAGAAGGGTCGGCACTCCGTTCGCATCAATGGAGTACCCGGAGACTGAAGCACTCCCCGTGTTCGTTGTGTATGCGAAGCGGCCGCTGTGTGTCGCGACAACCCAGCACGCCGCAGATTGGTTTGTGGGCACAGGTCCAGCTAGCACGCTTAGACCACCTTCGTCGAATCGGTAAGAGGTGAGGGAGCTGGCATTTGCCACACCGCCATTCGCGTTGGAAACCAGGATTGTGTCGAAGCGGCTTACGTCAAATCCAAACGGCGTCGCACCTGTCGAACTAAAACTTTGCGAAGAGCGAATCGCTCCTCTTTCGTTTAAGGAAAAGACATCAATGCGATTGGTATTTTTTTCCGTTACAAAGACTTCGTCCTCTTCCGTTCCAAAATGAATTTCGGCCGGGCCCGTATTTGCTGCGCTCAATGGCGCCGTGGAACCGGAGATCGGAATCAGTTGCCCGCGGCGCGTCAGTCGAAATCCGCTAATGTTGTCCGCGGCGCCTGTTGCTCCACCGGCATTCAGCACATACACGATTTTGCCCTTCGTCGCTATGCTGATGGGACGCCGGCCCCCCGATGCTTTTCGATCCGTCAGTTTCAGCGACCCTCCGTCGGCGTCGATCGCAAATACCGAGATGTCGTTGCTCCCGGCGTTCACCACCAGTAGCCATTCGGCATTGTCCGAAAGAACCAAACCTCCCTGATTTCCCAACCCTGCCCCTGTTCCAACACCGCCTGTATTGAAAGCTCCATCCGGTGTTAGGGTTCCATTCTCATCCCGTGCGAACTGGAGAACTCTGTTTCCAGTGGTTTCGTTGCTCGCCACGTAGACCCTGCCTTCCTGCAAATCCGCGGAGAAGGCTCGCCCCAACGGCAATAGAATCGTGAGGAACAAAGCAGCTGTTTGTAGCCGAAAGCGCATCTATTCACCTCTAGTTAGTGGACTGCGCGAAATTTTGTTCGCGGTGAGTCACAGATGAATGGCGCCCCACGAAGTTACGCTTGTCTTCTCTGCCTAAGCAGAATTTCTTGCAAGTTTCACAAAATATTGATGGGGTACGCGTGTAACTTCCGATTGCCTGGCGCATCTAGTCCGGGGGTGCAATTTGGAAGAACTGGCTAAGAGTCAGCAACTGGTTCGTCCTCCGCTGTCCGATCGCCGGCTAACGAGCGAATTGAGGCTCTCTTTCGCCGCTCTAAGCAGCGCTGTCATTCAGGGACTCTGTGTCTTCGCAGTCGCGGCCAATACTGCAAAGCTGCTCCTTGGAGTCGCCAGCGTGACGGCGGCCAGCGGATCGTCCCTGATCCATTCCGACGCGGTGCGCTATGCCCTTCGTTACGTTTCCGCATTTTTCGCCACCGCGACTCTCTGGGTCATTTGGAACGGCTGGCGCCTGCGTAACCGAACGGCTGCCCGCTGGCGCAAAGTTCCCCTCACCTCCCGCGAGAAGTGGACTATCGCGTTTGGCCTTTTTTCATCGCTTCTTTCCTGGGTGCTGATCGTCGCCGAAGTTTTCGCCCACCAGAAAATGCATCCTCGCTGACTCGCCCGTTTCCCGCTGTGTAACTTCCCTTGCTCGCGCGCATCTCTGGCTGGCCGGCATTTTCAGCGTCCGGCTGTTTCTCAAAAACCACAAGGAGAGGTTCGTCCTATGACTAAGAAATTCTTCACGGCTTTCGTGCTCTGTGCGCTGTCACTGCAGTTGCCTGCTATAGCTGCTGGCCAACCACAGTGCGGGGGCGGTTCCAAGCAGAAAGACTCGATGTCCCACGACGAGATGTCGAAGGACAAAATGGCCCACGATAAGATGGCCAAGGAACAGGTCTTCAAAGGCTGGGTCAGTGATTCGGAATGTGCTGCTCACGGCAACAAGAAATGCGATAGCAAGGAACACATTGCCCAGGGCGCGAAGCTTGTTCTGGTCAGCGATGCCGACAACAAAATCTGGACGATCGCGAACCCGGACTCGCTAGCTGCGCATCAAGGCCATCACGTCGAGGTGAAAGCCTCTGCCGACAATGGCTCTCTCAAGGTTCAAAGTGTCAAGATGTTGAAGTAACGCTCGATAGAAAAAAAGGCCGCCGAAATTGGCGGCCTTTCCAAATTTCGTTTGGTCGCAGGTCTAAGCCAGTCCCAAATGGTCGAGCTGATATTTGCCCTTTTGTATGATCTGGTCCTGATCAATCCAGACGTCGCACTTGCGCGTTAGAACGTCCACGTGCGTTTTTGATTTCCAATCCGCGTGCGTCTGGCTGCCGTAGGGATCGCCGAACGCGATGTGCACGCCCGGGAACTTTTCGTCTTGCAACAAGATGCCAATCATCTCGGATAGGCCGAGGTTCGTTCCAAACGCCAGCTCGCCCACTCGGTCGCTGTTTTCGTCCGTATGGCAATACTCCCAGAACTCTTTCTCTAATTCCTCGCGCTCGCATTCCACTTTGGTAAGACGGCCCCCCTCGATCGTCAGCTTCATGGGCGTCGCCTGCAAATCGCCGTACTTCCCATTGAAATAATCGCCGGCGGTGGCGTCGCAAACAAAGGTTCCATCCACTGTCGCCGGTGTCGTAAAAACTTCCCCTGCTGGCAAATTCGACCAGTATCTCGGACTGATTAGCCCACTCGTCTTTACCCAATCGAGGCCGCGGTCAAAATGCGCCGCGAACGAAGTCCCCGCCTCCGTTTTCACCGTCAGAGCTTCCGCGCGCAACATCCGTTCTCTCAACCGGTCGCTCAGTTTGTCCACCATCTTGTAGTCCGCGCGCATGCCTTGCTGCATGATTTGCGGCGTCACGCCAACCATGTGCGCATAGCGAATCCGCCGCCGCTCCACCAATTGGACGATAGCCATCCGCGCGCCTAATTCTCCCCGCTGCGGATTCATGCACAGAATCCCCACGTCCGCCTTTTCCAGCGCATCCAGCACAGGCTTCGGTGCGCCCTTCATGGGGCGAGGTCCAAAATCTTCCAGCAATAATCCGGTATAGGCCGCTTTCCGCTCGCCCAGAGCCGCGGCAAGACTCGCCGCCACTGCCGCGCTCGCTTTGTCCGCGATCAGCGCCACGTGTTCTTCCGGACGCACGGCAAGGCACGTCTCCACGGCGTTCTTCGCGCCAGGCATCAACTCTGGTTGTGAAGGACCAAATGGCATCTAACTATTTTACTGGGATTTTAATTCTCTGTGTAAATTCTTCGCTGCTTAGTTTCTTGCGTTGACTCGAAACGCCGGCACCTGGCCGCCGCCGCTGGTCACATTCGCGAGCCCCGTCGCGCTCAGGCGCGTCAAGAATCCGCACAGCTTTCCACGAAACATGTACGGCGCGAAATCCACAAGCATGTCGCGAAATTCCACTTCGCCATCCGCCTTCACCCAGGGATAGACTTCCCGCCGGATGGGAATCCGCTCCTGCACAATCCACGCCCCGCCATTCGGCGAGATCGCCTTTTCAATCGCTTCATCCCATCCCCTCTCGTCCGTTTCCCATCCGAGCGTCACACCGCTGCCGCCGTACTCATCGCTCGGTTTGAGCACAAGCCTGTTCCGCTCGCGCCGCACAAAAGCAAGCAGCTCGATGTGCTCTCCATAGTAGGCCGTTTGCACATCTGCCATCACGCGCGTCCACGGCACGTGTGCGCGAATCATCTCGCGCTCGTCGAAAGAAAACATCCCGGCGTTCTGCTCGTCGGTCAACACGGCAAAAAACACCTTTACGTGTGGAATCTTGCAGCGGAAATTGTTTGCCACGCACACTGCATTTGCCGCGTATGCGTCCACAAGTGCCTTGCACTCCGCAGGTCGGGCCACGATGTCGTTGATAAGAACGCGCCGGTAAACTAGGTCAATCTTCTTTCCATTTGCGCTCAGCGTTTTACCATCGAAAACCAAATCGCGCGGGTCCGCAATCTCCACGGGAACGCCCATCTTGTCGAATCGCGCCTTCAAAATTTCAAACTCGCCCCACGTCGGCACCTCGCGCCAATCCGTAATCAACATTTGCGGCCGCTTGGACGTCCCGCCCCAGTCGAGGTACGTCGCAATCAGCGCATCCAGCAATTTTGCGCTCAGCGGATAACTGTGGACCTCAAAACGGTTTGCAAATTCCTTCATCACCGGAAGTTCGCGAAAAATTTCAGACAGCGTCTCCGTGTATCCCGAGCCGGCAGGCGACTCCCCGTTGTACTCTGCGAACTTGAGCGAATCGGGAAGCAAAAACGCATCCAGCCGCGAAGCCGTGCTCGCCGGCCCGTAACCTGTATGCATCCGTACCAGCCGCTCTTCTCCCTCGCGCAAATGAAATTGTTTGAACAGAGCCGCCTCTTCCAGCGCCGCGGCTGCAACGCGCTCGCCGAGTTCTGCCATTTTCTCGGCGACGTTTCGAACGCGCTGCTCATCTTCGGGCGAAAGAAAAAACGGCCGAAGAAAAGGGCAGTGCACGCGGTTGCCAAACATCAGCTTCTCGCGCCGCAACTTTTCATAGAATTGTTCTGTGAATTTGCGCGACCCCGCGACCTGCGGCTTCAGCAACGCGTGCCAATGCTCCGCCGGATCAGTAGCGCCCGCCATCGGTGAGGTTCCGCTGCTCATCGCCCTGCCGGATCGGGTACAACCGCTTTCACATGTGCACCCGCTGTCTGCGCACTCGCCGTCTGCGCAACGGCCTTCGGCGCTCCCGTAAAACCGCTCGCAGCTCCTATGCCAAGCATCTCTTCCCATCTTGGCCACGGTTTCGATGGCGCTCCGTTGAGCGCGCGGTCAATCACCAGCCGCGACATCTTATCCAGCACTATCTCAAAGTAATATTCCGTAATCCGGTCGCGTTCGAAATCCGGCGCCGGATTCAGGAAGTCAATCGCATACGGCACATCGCCCTTCACGGCAAACTCAATCGTGTTCATTTCATAGCCCAGCGCCTGATTGATCGTCTGTGCGTCCTTCACCACGCGATGCGTCAGCGCTGCCGGCAGATAATCATGCTCCACCGAATATCTCCGCTCCTTCGGATCGTAGTGCACCGGCACGATGTCCATCTTTCCAAACGTGAAGCACCGCACATACTTGTCGAAATCAATGAACTCCTGCAACGTCATGCAATAAGGTGCGGTCTGGTCATACGCAGCCCATAATTCTTCTTTGTTGTTCACCTTATAGACGTGTTTCCATCCGCCGCCTGAAAAAGGCTTCAAAATCGCCGGCCGGCCCACGTAATCCAGCAATCCATCCCAATCGATCGGATACTTCAAGTTGTGCAGAGACTCTGAAGTGATATCCACATTGCTTGGATAGCCCTTCTGCGGCAACAGCACGGTTTTTGGAATCGCAATCCCCAACTTCGCGGCCATCGAATAGTTGAAATACTTATCGTCCGCCGTCCACCAGAACGGATTGTTGATGACGTATGTTCCCTGCAGCACGGCGTGCTTTAGGAATCCGCGGTAATATTCCACCTCGTGCGAAATCCGGTCCACGATCACACTGTACTCGGCCGGCTCATTCATCTTTGTACCGCCGAGCTTTACAAACTCACCTGCGACGCCATCCTTTTTCCCGACTTCGTTCACGCGCGCCAAAAACGCCGGAGGAAACGCGTACTCCCGCCCGCACAGCAATCCGATTTTTTTCATGACTGGCTCCTGAGGAGACTTCTAGAAGCTCAATTCACCGCACGCGCTGACGCCTGCCGCGACTCAGTCACGGCACCTTTCGTCTCCGCCACGATGTGCCGCACCACGGCTTTCAAATCGCCCGTCTGTTCATAAACGCGCAGTTGCCGCTCCGCACTCGTTCCTTCATGCAGAATTGTGTTCACGTACTCAACCGCGCTGCGGCTTCCCAAATCGTCCACCACATCATCCACCAGCTCGAGCAGCTCCGGCAAAAGCGCGCGCATCGGCACTTCTTCCTCCTTGCCCAAATCGATCAGCTTCCCTTCAATTCCATACCGAGCCGCGCGCCACTTGTTCTCTTCAATCAACGCGCGCCGGTAGAGCCTCCAACTCTGATTGCTCTTATACAGCCGGTGTAGCTTCACCACCAAAGCCTGCGTCAGCGCCGCAATCGCCACGGCCTCTTCCACTTTCGTCGTCACGTCGCACATCCGGAACTCCAGCGTTCCGAACGTCGGATGCGGCCGCACGTCCCACCAAATCTTCTTACCGGTATCAATGCAATTCAGCTTCACCAGCAAATTCACAAAATTTTCGTATGCGCTCCACGATTCGAACTGTTCGGGAATCCCCGTCCGCGGGAATCTTCGGAATACCGTGGTTCGAAACGATTTCAATCCTGTGTTTCTTCCCATCCAGAACGGCGAACTCGTCGAAAGCGCCAGTAAATGCGGCAGGAAATACCGCACCATGTTCATCATGTCGATCGTCGTCTGCTTGTCCGGCATCGCCACGTGAATGTGCATCCCGAAAATCAGCAGCGACCGCGCCAGCTGCTGCAGCTCTTCCACGATGTGCTGATACCGCTCGCCCGGCGAAATCACCTGATCGATCCAGCTCGAAAACGGATGCGTACCTGCCGCCGCTACTTGCAGTCCGGCCCGTTCGGCTGCGGCTACCAACTCTCCACGAGTGCGGTGCATTTCTACCCGCAAGTCCGCTACGTTCTCGCAAATATTCGTTCCAGTCTCCACGATGGATTGGTGCATCTCATGTTTCACCTGGTCCACAATCGCCGGAGAAGCCGCGGATACCAGTTGCATCACGTGCGAACGCAACTCGCACGTAGCTGGGTCAATGATTTGGAACTCTTCTTCGACTCCGATGGTAAAACGGTGAGCCATGGGGTGGCCCTCCGGGTCGTTTGGCTTTACTGGGGACTGCGCCGCGTATCATACCGCCACCTGCGCAAAAATGACACTGCACTTAGGTTCTGTTTATGAAGCTTTCGGAAAGAAATCCCCGCGAGCGGGGAGACTGCGCAACGTTCGTCTTATTTGTGGAACTCGCTTCCCTACGCCGCGCCTAGCGCGCGCCTTTGCTGGAAGCACTCCCTGCAAAACACCGGGCGCCCTTGGGTTGGCCGGAAAGGAACTGTTGTCTCCTTACCGCACTGCGAGCAGGACGTCTTTGTCTCCGCCCTCATCTGCCCGCCGCCACCGCCACCCTCTGCCCGCTTCGCTTTGCAGCCCTTACATCGCTTCGGTTCGTTCTTGAATCCTTTGTCCGCGAAAAACATCTGTTCCCCGGACGTAAATACAAACTCGGCACCGCACTCCGCACACTTCAGCACCTTGTCATGGAATTCCATCTGCCGCTTCCCCCTTGCCCTGCCTCGATCCGGGGACGCGCACAGTCTGCTCGATAGGCGTTCGAAATCGGGGTACCTATAGCCGTAAGAAACCGGGCTGGGGTCCCTTAAGCCTGCGGGCACGGAAGTGCCAACTACATCCTAACGTCTTGACCTGACCGGGGCCTGAATCACGGAGGCGGCGCCGAGCCGCAACACGAACGTGATTACTCCTGTTCGCGCCGCTGCTTTTTGCGCAAACGCTTCCGCGAAAGCGCTTCCTTTGCCCGGCGTTTTTCACCGGGCTTCATGTAGAAGCTGTGCTTCTTGATTTCCTTGATGATGTCTTCCTGTTGCACCTTGCGCTTGAAACGCCGCAGTGCGTTTTCCAGAGACTCACTCTCTTGGATAATGACTTCCGCCACTGTGTACCTTCACCCCGATTCCGGTTCAAATTGACTACGCTGCGAAGCCACGCCGTTGCGGGCTTTGCCCACATCTATTATCACATGCTCCGTCGCGCGCGGTCACTTCCTCGCGCTTTGCATGCCCGCATTTTCTGCGCTTTTCGAGGCACCTGCTGCGGTTTATGCGCTGAGTTCTATTCAATTCCGTCGGTTCTGTCAAGCAATCTTTACGTTTTTCCGTATATTTCGCTCTCAGTTCCAGAACTGTTGACTCCTCAACTACCCTACTGTCGCCCGCGTTACCTACTTCGAATCGCTCCTTGTTTGCGCAGCGGTCTCTCTGCTCCGCGATTTCCCGCCGCGCTCTTGCTTCCTGCTTTTCCCCTGCTAGAATGGCCGCGCCGCTAACCTTCCTCCCCGGAGGTCGCTCCATGACCGACATGCGCGATGCCCTTGTCGTTCTTCTCGCCGGTGGTCAAGGCGAACGCTTGTGGCCCCTGACGCGCGATCGAGCCAAGCCCGCCGTTCCTTTCGGCGCGGCCTATCGCATCATTGACATCACTCTCTCCAACTGCATCAATTCCGACCTCCGTCGCGTTTTCGTTCTCACCCAATACAAAGCGCTCAGCCTGAGCCGCCACGTTCGCGCCGGCTGGTCTTCCATCGTTGGCCTTGGCGAGTTCATCGAAATTCTTCCGCCGCAAATGCGTGTCAGCAAAGAGTGGTATCGCGGCACCGCAGACGCCGTCTATCAAAACATCTACTCTATCGGCAGCGAGCGCTCCAAACATGTCTTCATCCTCTCCGGCGATCACATCTACAAAATGAATTACGCCAAGATGCTCCAGCAGCATCTCGATTCCGCCGCCGACGTCACGGTCGGCACCATCCAAATCCCCACCGGCGAAGCCGCGCACCAGTTCGGTGTCATCGAAGTGGACAAAGAGTGGCGCATCGTCGGCTTCGAAGAAAAGCCCGCTCATCCCAAGGAATCTCCGCACAAACCCGGTCTCTGCAACGCCTCTATGGGCATCTACATTTTCAATACGCAGCTCCTCATCCCGATCCTCATCGCCGACGCCGAAGACCCCAAATCACATCACGATTTCGGCAAGGACATTCTTCCTCGCATCATCACCAAGCACCGCGTCTTCGCTTACGATTTCGTCGACGAAAACAGCAACACCTCCCAATACTGGCGTGACGTCGGCACCCTCGACGCCTATTACGAAGCCAACATGGATCTCGTTAGCGTTTCCCCGGTTTTCAATCTGTACGACAGCGCTTGGCCGCTTCGAACGTGGCAGCATCAATACCCACCGGCAAAATTCGTTTTCGGCGATCCCGACCGCATGGGCGTCGCGATCGATTCCATTGTCGCTGGCGGTTCCATCGTTTCCGGCGGGCGCGTTTCGCAATCCGTCATCGGCAACAACGTTCGCGTCAACAGCTTCAGCGAAGTCAGCGAATCCATCCTCTACAATCACGTCAACATTGGCCGCCACTCGCGCATCCGCCGGGCCATCATTGACCGCCACGTTAGCCTTCCCGAGCGCACAGAAATCGGGTACGACCTTGAAGCCGACAAGCGTCGCTATCACGTTACCGATTCCGGCATCATCGTCGTCGTCCGCCAGGAATCTTTGATCGAAGAACCCGAAACCGCTTAGCGAGGAGCCTATGTTTACTGCCACTGCAAATCTCACTCTTCCCAGCACCGTCACCGGCTCGTTTCCTCGCCCGCGCTGGTTTGACGTCAGCATGTGGGGACGCCCTCTTGACACTTGCATGCTTGATGTCCGCTTCCGCGAAAAATTTCAGGATGCTTTGGCCATCGTGATTGGCGATCAGGAACGCGCGGGCCTCGACATCCTCGGCCACGGCGATTTCCACGTGGACGAAGACCTCGCCGGCCGCGCCTGGCATCACTATCCGCTGCAACGCTGGGCCGGTTTCGAAGGCGACCATCTCCAGCCAGAAGAAACCACCGCGCCCTGGCTTCACTATCCACCCGGCACTCTCCTCAACGAAATCTACACCGGTTGGCGCTGGCCTCATGTCGTGGACAAGATCGAACACCGCCCTCTCGATTACCCGAAACTTTGGCGCATGGCGCAGGGAAAAACGCGCAAGCCCATCAAATTTGGCACCTGCTGTTCTCAAGTCATGGCGCTTTTTCTGGACATCCACACTCCCAAATACAAAGACAAACGCCAGATCATTTGGGACATGGCCGAAGCCATGAACAAGGAACTACTCGCCCTACGTGACGCCGGCTGTCGCTGCATTCAAATCGAAGAGCCAACCTTCCATTTCATGGCCAACACGTTCGGCAAGGATCACGACGAAGTGAAATTTATGGTGGACGCCTTCAATCGCGAAGTGCAGGGCCTCGACGACGTAGAACTCTGGATTCACACGTGCTGGGGCAATCCCAACATGCAGCGCGTTATGGAGGACACTGGCTACGCGAACTCCATCGAAATTTATCTCGAGCGCTGCCGCGGCGATGTCTGGACCCTCGAAATGAAGGACCGCAATCAAAAAGATCTGGAGCTATTCGCCGCTTACAAAAATAATCTCAAGAAGAAAGTCTGCATCGGCGTCGTCAGCCATCGCCAACTTCAGGCCGATCGGCCGGAAGATGTCGCCGCCGAAATTCGCAAGGCCCTGAAATACATCCCCGCGGAAAAACTCATTGTTTCGAACGATTGCGGTTTCGGCCGACAGGGCTGCAATCGCGAGATCGCCTTTTACAAGACCAGCGCCATCGCCCAAGGCGCCAACATCGTCCGCCGCGAACTCGGCCTGCCTACGACCTACATCCCCACTGCCGATCCGATTTTCCAGCTCGACGTCATCCCCGGCCGCACCAAAGTCGCGTCTGGCGACGACTAAACTCAAATGCGCTTCAATCCGTCTTTTGCTTGGTGTTACAACGCTTCAGATTCTTTGTAAATCGAGGACAAAACTTATGGCGAAAAAACTGCTATCTGCAATCTTGGCTCTGGCCGTTCTAGCAAGCGCGGCGTGCGCCCAAACTTCCACACAATGGAAACCCCACGATCGCAATCGTCCCGTCCCACCCGTCATCGATCCCGGTGTCTCCTCCACGCAGGACGCGCCCGGCAAAGCTCCCTCCGACGCTATCGTCCTCTTCGACGGCAAGGACCTCTCTGCCTGGTCCACAAAATCCGGAGAACCGGCCAAATGGAAAGTTGGCAACGGCTATTTCGAAACCGTCCCCAAATCCGGGTATATGTACACGAAGCAGTCCTTCGGCGATATGCAGCTTCACGTCGAATTCGCCACTCCCTCACCCGCCGAAGGTCAAGATCAGGATCGCGGCAACAGCGGCGTCTTCTTAATGGGTCTTTACGAAATTCAGGTCCTTGATTCTTACAACAACAAAACCTACGCTGACGGCCAGGCCGCCGCCGTCTACGGCCAATATCCACCGCTAGTTAACGCCTCGCGGCAGCCCGGCCAGTGGCAGTCTTACGACATCGTTTTCCATCCCTCTCACTTTGACAAAGATGGAAAACTCATCCGCCTCGGCCGCGTTACCGTTTTTCACAATGGAGTTTTGGTTCAAGACAACGTCGAAATTCGGGGCCCCACGGTCACTGGTGAACCAGATAAGCCGCACGCCGACAAGCTTCCGCTCGCGCTCCAGGACCACAATCATCCCGTTCGCTTCCGCAACGTCTGGGTCCGCCAACTCGCCCCCGCCTCTTGAACAGCACCAATGGGGTGCTGAGAGGTGCCGGACCCTTGGTTTGTATCGGTGCGGGTTTGCACTCAACTCGGCTGGAACACAGCGCATGTAGGGAATCAAAAGAGGGCCGCCTTTGCGGACGGCCCTTTTCATTTCAATTTCAATTCTGGTCTATTCTTTCGTCGGCTCTTTCTTTTCGCTCTTCGCCGTCGCCCCGCCTCGTTTGTACACGATCTTCTTGGTCCCGCCTTCACACGTACCAACCACTTTCCCGTCCGCGTCCGCATCTTTCGCCACAATGTCCAGTGTGTATGACTTCACGCCTTTCGCATCCAGTTTGGCGGCAATTTCTGTCTTCAGTTCCTCACAAGCTTTGGCTCCTTGTGCGTAACCACACGCAGGCACAAACAACACGGCGGCAACTGCAATCAGTGCTTTCATAGGGGATCTCCTTCGCTGGGAATGTGACCTGCGGCCAGCTTAGCAGGTTGAAGTTCGGCCAAGCGGCTCTCTTTATGCGTCGTCCCCATTTAGACAACAGTTTGGAGATCTGCCCTTTGGGACAGCTCTGTTTCCTTTGGTGGAACGGCGTGAATCGCGATTCAGTGTGGGTCCATGGTTTCTTTTTGTTCGATCAACGGAACTTTCCTTTCAACCGTCTTTTCCATCAGCACTGTAATACCCATCGCATCCCGGGTCATGCCTTTTACTTCGTAAGCTTTCCCACTAAGAAGATTGAGAAGGTCTTGCACTCCATTTCCATTCTTCTCTCGCAAAACTCTGTAGCGATACTGTGGGCCATCCGCCGGTACGTTCTCCATCACAATCTGGTATTCCGTGCCGCTCCAGAAGCTGGACTTCCTGGCCAACGTCTCGGGCACAATGCTGTATCCCGTTGCGGAATTCAATTTCGTCTCCAACTCAGACTCTGACTTGGCTGCCAGCGACGTGTATCCACCAAAGGAATCGGGCGAATCGTTTTTCACCAGACAGAGAATGTTCCCGCTCGCATGCGAAACGTGGAATCCCTGGGACACCGCTTCGGCCAACTCCTTCTGTCTTCTCTTGCTATCTGCGCTGGAGAGCAACCGGTAGCGCTCTTTCACAGTCGCCTCTTCCAATTCCATCGCGTCCTTTTCTACCTGTGCGGCTGCGTCCGTGCAGTTTTCCAGAACCAGCATCCTCTCGATCACCCCCGCAATCTGAAATCCCTCCGCGAAGTGATGCTTAGGCGAACGATTTTCGTGCCCTGGACTTGTTTCTTGCACTCGGTACCGGCACGGCGAGTTATCCTTGCTCAGTTCCAGCAGAATGTAGTTCGTGAACGTGTCGTATTTGTCGTGCCTGACGTGTTTTTCGCCAAAAACTGCCGTAGCCCAAAAATCCGCCCAGAAATCGTGACCTTTGTCGTGAATGCCGAATTGCGCACGTAACGAAAGCCGGCCCGACCGAAATTCAGTAAATGGTGGATCGCCGACCCATTTTTTTCCTCCGCTAGCATGTACTCGGGCGCCGTCGCGCCCTCCGGCAGCTTTTCCAGAATTATTGTCATCCCCGCGGGCCAGAGCGCACTTCCTGGCCGCGGCGCGACATACGTCGCCCGGTAGCCTTGCATCGCAATCAGCGTCAGCTCCTGCTTCACCGTCGTCAGACCGCGCGTATCGAGAACGATGTACTTCGCTGGCGGCGGCGGATGAGGGATGAATGTCTGTGCCGAAAGGCTTGGTGCTCCAGCCAGCGCAAGAAGGGGAATTCCTAGTAACCGAAAGTGCCTCATCGTGACCTCCCGCTCCGCGAGGTTCGCAATTTCTTCTGGAGCGTGTTGTCAAAAAATTTCCCGAGGTCGGTCCTGGCTCATCTGGATGCTCATCGTAACGCCGTATGTTGCATGCAATTCGAATTCCTCGAACACAAGAGACAATCTGTCCTTCTTTCCTTTCACTTTTCCTAGGCAGTCGCAACATCTACTGCCGAACTGTCATCCACATGCTGCAGTCGTTTTTGACCGCGCCGGATAAACACGCCACTGCCCGCCAACCCTACCTATCAACCAAATAAATACTCGCCCTACTTCTCGGCGGGAGCCTCGCGGCCCTTCGCATTTATGGCGGCTTTCAGGAGCTCTGCTACAATCTTGGGTTCATTTCTACTCAGGAGAACTCATAGCAATGTCCACGAAGATCGCCAAAATGCACGCCCGCCAGGTCCTCGATTCGCGCGGCAATCCCACCGTTGAAGCCGACGTTTTCGTCGGGTCCGGCTTTCTCGGCCGCGCTGCTGTTCCCAGCGGAGCCTCCACCGGCGAACACGAAGCCCTCGAACTCCGCGATGCCGACAAATCCAAATATCTCGGTAAGGGCACTCTGAAAGCCGTCACCAACGCCAACAACGAAATCGCCAAAGCCATCGCCGGATTCGACGCCGCCGATCAGCGCGGCCTCGATCACAAAATGATTTCGCTCGACGGTACGCCGACCAAGTCCCGCCTCGGCGCCAACGCCATCCTCGCCGTCTCCATGGCTGCCGCACGCGCCGCCGCCGGCGCCCTCAAGCAGCCGCTCTACAAATATCTATCGCGCTACTCCAGCGAAAAATCCGCCTCCATCCTTCCCGTCCCGATGATGAACATTCTGAACGGCGGCGCCCACGCCGACAGTTCCGTGGACTTTCAGGAATTCATGGTCATGCCCGTCGGAGCTCCTTCGTTTTCTGAAGCGCTTCGCTGGGGCGTGGAAATCTTTCACGCGCTCAAGTCCGCGCTAAGAAAGCGCGGATATAACACCGCCGTCGGCGACGAAGGCGGCTTCGCTCCCAGCTGCAAATCCAACGAAGAAGCCATTCAAATCGTTCTGGAAGCCATTTCCGCCGCAGGTTACAAACCCGGCGAGCAAGTTTGCATCGCACTCGACCCTGCTTCGAGTGAGTTCTACGATAAATCCTCGTGCAAATACATCTTCAAGAAATCTGACAAAAGTGAGCACTCCTCCGAACAGATGGCCGCTTACTGGACCAGTTGGGTCGAAAAGTATCCGATCGTCTCCATAGAAGATGGCATGGCCGAAGACGATTGGGCTGGCTGGAAAGCGCTCACAAACTCCGTCGGCACGAAGTCTTCAAAGAAAAAAATTCAGCTCGTCGGCGACGACCTCTTCGTCACCAATACCGAGCGCCTTTCCCGCGGAATCAACGAAGGCGTCGCCAACGCCATTCTCATCAAGCTCAATCAGATCGGCAGCGTCACGGAAACCATTGACGCCATCGAACTCGCCCGTAAAGCCGGATACAACTCCATAATTTCGCACCGCTCAGGCGAAACCGAAGACACTTTCATTGCCGACCTCGCCGTCGCCACTGGCGCGGGACAAATCAAGACCGGCTCCGCGTCCCGCACCGACCGCATCGCGAAATACAATCAACTTCTGCGCATCGAAGAAGAACTCGGCGCCGCCGCGAAATTCCTCGGCCGCTCCATCTTTTCGTGAGCTTGAGGAGGACTTAAACCGATTCGTGTTGCAGAAATTCCCGATGCCGATGCGCTCATGTGGCTTATCAACGAAGCCTTCGCTGTGGAGCGCCCTTTTATCGAGGGAGATCGTGTCGATCGCGTCGGAGTCCTCCAGTACATGTGCGCGGGTAAATTCTTGTTGCTGGAAGAGGCCAATTCGCTTGTCGGTTGTGTCTACCTGGAAAAGCGAGGCGATCGCATGTATCTGGGACTTCTCAGTGTGGCGGCCCCTCGCCAGGGAAAAGGATTAGGGCGCAAATTGATGGATGCCGCTGAAGAATTCGCCGTGCGGGAAGGATGCATTGCAATGGATCTACGCGTGATCAGCACGCGCACCGATATTCAGCAGTTCTACGAGCGTTTTGGCTACTCGGTGGTTGGCAAGGAAGAAGCCCGCCTTCGATTCCACGCAGAGTGCCGTTCCACTTTGTCGTCATGTCCAAACCGCTCTCTCCGCGGGAGGCAGCATGAAGCGCCTTACGGTTTTTCTTTCACTTGTTTTTTGTAGCGCAAGTGCGCACGCCCAAGCGGCGAAAGAAATCACCGCGAACGAAGTCATAGATCGCATCAAGAAAAACGTCGGCGTCGAGTGGCGCACGGAAACCGTCGACACCTTCAAAGCTGGAGATCCAACCACAAGAGTCACCGGTATCGCGGTAACCATGATGGCTACACTCGATGTCTTACAACGCGCCGCAGCCAAGAACGAAAACCTCGTCATCACTCACGAACCGACGTTTTACGATCATCTCGATACTTCCAATCAGTTGCCGCAAGGCGAAAGCGATGCCGTCCTAGTGGAAAAACGCAAGTTCATCGCAGAGCATCATCTCATCGTTTGGAGATTTCACGATCACTGGCATTTGCGAAAGCCCGACGGCATTCTCACGGGAATAATTCGCAAGCTTGGTTGGGAAAAATTTCAGGATCCAAACAATCAATATCTGTTTACGATTCCGGAATCAACCGTCGGCCAACTTTGCGACGAACTTCAGAAAAAACTCGGCATCCACGTGATGCGTGTCGTGGGTGATCGGGAAATGAAAGTGAAGCGCATTGCGCTTAGTCCCGGTGCAGCGGGATTTCGGCGCGAAGCCGGCGCGCTGGAAATGACGGACATAGAACTGCTCATCACCGGTGAATCGCGTGAATGGGAAACAGTTGAGTACGTCGCAGACGCTGTCGCCGAAGGCCGCCAGAAAGCGCTCATCATGTTGAGCCACGTTCCTTCCGAGCAGCCGGGCATGGAGGAATGTGCGATCTGGCTCAAAACATTTGTCACTGAAATGCCGGTCGAATTCGTCCCCACAAAAGATCCGTTTGCGCCGTTGAAGCCGCCGAAGAAATAGAGGTTTTTACAAGGTTATGGACGCAGCGAGCCACAAAGCAAAAGTACAACCCGCATGGAGGCGCATCGCAGCTGGTAGCCCTATGTCTCAGCCCATGCCCATCATACGTTTCTCATTAGCGACAATTCTGGCATTCGCGTTTCCCGGCAACGGTCCTTGGGACAGGCCCGCGGACCAGTGGACCGCCGCGGACGCCAACAGGATTTTTGAAGATTCGCCTTGGACTTCCGCGAAAATCACCATCGAAGCAAAGTTCACGCAGAAACACACCGAACCGCTCACCGGTCTGATTTCTGATTCCGAAGTCAATCTGAACAACACGAATAATGTTCGCGGCGTGCAGATCAGCAAAGGAAGCTCCACGCCTTCCTATTTTGTGAAATGGATGTCGGCGAAGACGATGCGGCTCGCCCTCGAAAAAATGCACCGGATGAGGTTGAATGTCGCGGGCGGTGTGCAGCCTCCGTTGAAAGTCGAAGAATCGCCGGATTACGTCATCGCGATCGAAGGCGACGAGCCGATGCGCATTTTGCGGAACGCAAAAGAAGATCTGCACGATACCGTTTTTCTGGAACTCGACAATGGGTTCGCGCTCGATCTTGCCGGTGTGCAATTTCTAGACGGCGCGGACGCGGATCCTCTTCGCACCGAATTTCATTTTCCGTGCGTAATCGAAGGCAAGCCGGCGATCGATCCCGACAGCGAACGCGTTGTTTTTCATTGCCGCGCCACAGCGAAAAAAGAGATGCCTGGCCGGTCAAACGCCATCGCCATCCGCGTTGAATTTCATCCCAAGGAAATGCGCGCCCAAAACCAACCCGATCTTTAGACTGTCTGCTGGTGGAAATTTGCTCAATCGGGCACGGCCCTGTCCTAAGGATTACACAGGTATTACAGAACGCCCCTTCCCCTCATGCTAAATTTTCGTTGAAAGTTGGCGACCAACCTTATCACCAGGGGAATTATGAGTATTTTCCAACACGACAAGACTTTTTCCCGCCCCGTCATTTGGGGCATCACCGCGTTCTTCATTGCTCTGCACATCATGGCGGTTGTGGCCCTCTTCTTCTTCTCATGGAAAGCTCTTGTTCTCTCCATCATCGTGTATTGGATCGCGGGCAGCCTCGGCATCGGCATGGGCTATCACCGTTTGCTCACGCACCGCGGTTTCAAGACTCCGAAGTGGGTGGAATATTTTCTGACGACGTGCGGAACACTCGCAATTGAAGGCGGCCCGATTGCGTGGGTGGCAACGCACCGCGTGCATCACCAGAATACGGATAAGGAAGGCGATCCGCATTCGCCGAACGACGGCGGATTTTTCGCGCACATGGGCTGGATCATTACCGGAAAATCCATGCACACACGCGCGGAAGAATTGCTTCCGTTTGTCCCCGATCTGCGCAAGGATAAATATTACGTTTGGGTTAGCAAATTCCATTGGGTACCGCCAGTTGTTCTAGCTGTGATCATTTATGCCCTGTTCGGTTGGTCATGTTTCTTGTGGGCCGTTTTTCTTCGAACGGTTGTAGGACTCCACTCTACGTGGTTCGTAAATTCCGCAACGCACATGTGGGGCTCGCAAAGATTCTTGACGGGCGATTCTTCCACGAACAGCTTTTGGGTTGCGATGCTTACATTTGGCGAAGGCTGGCACAATAATCACCACGCATCTCCGCAAGCCGCGCGCCACGGAATTGCCTGGTATGAGATTGATATGAATTGGTACGGAATCCGCGCACTCAAAGCGCTTGGCCTCGCTTGGGACATCAAGCTCCCGAAAGCAAAATTGTCAGCGGACGAACTAGGAACGGTCCCGGCCGTAATTCCCAAACCGGAGGAAATGACCGCCGCGATTTCCGGCGACTAGTTCCTGCTCCGCGCCGCAATTCTGTATTGGCGGCGATTTCTCATCTATCATTGGGATTGCTGGATAAAAGCAGGTCCCATGAAAATCACCAGCCGCGCCAAAGCGACCGCATTCTTCATCACGCTCGGCGCATGCCTCGTCGCGCTGACGATTGCGCTCAACGTCAGCTGGATCGTACTGAATTGGCGCGAAGTTGTTCCACTCGTTCTCGGCGTAATCCTTTTCGGCTTCATTACCGCGGGCGTGGTCATCAACACGATTTTTCTTGTGCGCGAAATCCGGCGCAACGAACAGCACGACAGTTTTCTGAATGCGGTCACGCACGAATTGAAAACGCCGATTGCGTCGCTGCGGCTTTACATTGAAACGCTGGAGAGCCGGCAATTGGATGAAACGAAGCGGCGCGAGTTTTATAACAACATGCTGCAAGATACGGACCGTTTGCTCGGCACAGTGGAACAAGTACTGAAGGCCAGCGAAGTCCGCCAGAGAAGTACGCGCAAAAACTGGCTCGAAGTAGACTTTGGAAAACTGGTTCGCGAAAGCGTGGAAGTCGCGCGAACACGGCATCGCCTGAAACCGGAAGAATTGCATCTGGAAAGTGCTCCCGGCGACGAAATTCTTGTGCGCGGAAATTCCGAAGAGCTGCGGACGCTCGTGCTGAATCTTTTCGACAATGCGGTGAAATATTCCGACGAGCGAAAAGATATAGCGGTGGAAATCACAACGCCAACGCTCGACTCAATTTCATTGAGCGTTCACGACAACGGCACAGGAATTCCAAAAGGCGAATTAAAGAGAATTTTCAGGCGCTTTTACCGCGCGCAGTCGCCAAAGACAAAGCAGGTGAAAGGCACTGGCCTGGGACTTTTCATTGTGCGTTCGGTTGCGCGGCGCTACGGCGGCGATGCGTACGCGGAAAGCGCGGGTGAAGGGCAGGGCAGCACCTTTTTTGTGCGCTTGCCAAGGGTGTATCGCGCATGAGCCGGATTCTGATTGTCGAAGATGAAGAACACCTAGCACAGGGGTTGCGTTTTAACCTTGAAGAAGAAGGTCATTCGGTGGAGGTTACCGACAAAGGCGAGATCGCGCTGAAGCGCTTGCTAAAGGAAAGACAAGAGTTTGACGCGCTAGTTCTGGATGTAATGCTTCCAGGAAAAGATGGGTTCACTGTTGCGCGCGAACTGCGTGAAGCGCAGAACTACATTCCACTGCTGATGCTGACGGCGCGCGGGCGGCAGGAAGATGTGCTGAAGGGTTTTGAGGCGGGCGCAGACGATTATTTGCCGAAACCATTCAACTTGAAGATCTTGCTGGCGCGTCTGGACAGCATGCTTCGGCGGAAAAAGTGGGCACGCAGCGAAAACGGCAACGAGGGAACGGAAGCGACCGAATCCGATGTGCCGCGACTCTACATTTTTGCCGACAAAACAATTGATTTTCAGGGATTGAAACTGCATGTCGGGAAAACGACGATGCAACTTACGCTGATGGAGACGGAATTGTTGCGGTACTTGATCCGGCGAGCGGGGCAGCCGGTTTCGCGCAAAGCGATTCTCGAGGACGTCTGGAACTTGCGCGAAGACACAGATACGCGTGCAATCGACAATTTCATTGTGCGGCTGCGCAAATATATCGAGAAAGAGCCTGCGCAACCGAAGCATTTGATTACGGTGCGAGGAGTCGGGTACGAATTCGTGCCGAATCCAAAGTAGCTGTTTTCCAGGAACCGATGCCGAGATTTACAAAACACATTTTCATTTGCATGAACCAACGCGAACCGGGGCATCCGCGCGGGTGTTGCGATCCGACGGGGCAAGGGGAGCTCCAGAGGCTCTTCAAAGTGAAATTGGCAGAGCGCGGCCTGAAACTTGTGCGGGCCAACAAA
>JACXTT010002937.1_pt1 | contig 26680 bp, 21 predicted proteins | sample 9270951 | NCBI WGS metagenome assembly JACXTT01 (sample SAMN15532306, study PRJNA645909) | rock metagenome | isolation source: weathered quartz diorite | place: Puerto Rico | collected 2017-06-21 | reverse complement strand
TATCTCAACCCGGCCCCCGAAGGCATCAACGCACCCTATGCCTGGCAGCGCCCCGGTGGCCGCGGCGCCATCCGCTGTATCGATATCGAGCAGGGCTGGCAGGCGCACCATGAGGCCCTTACCGTACGCACCCTGCCCGCCACCGGTATCAACATACACCGCTTTGCCAGCCATGGCGCCGCCGTACTGGGCCTGCTCGGCCTGCAACCCGGCTATGCCGGCCTTTCGGGCATTGCCCCGGGTGCCGAATGCTATATCATCTCGCAATGGCGGCCCGGCGGGACATTCAATACCGCCGATGCCATCATGGCGGCTATCGGCCACCTGCAGTTTGGCGATGTACTGCTGCTCGAAGCGCAAACCTTTCACAGCAGCACCGGTACCAAAACCTGGCCCATAGAGCTGCACGAGGCCTGCTTCCAGGCCATCCGCCTGGCAGATGCCCTGGGCATCATCGTCATTGAGCCGGCCGGCAACGGCAATGCTGCCGAACAGCAGGGCAACGACCTCGATCTGTTTATGATAAACGAACGGCCCGTTTTTGATCCGCTGTACGAGCAGTACCTCGATTCGGGCGCCATTATGGTGGGGGCCGCTTCCTGCACCGTACCGCATACCCGCCTGCCCCTGTCCAACTACGGCCGCCGCGTAAACTGCTATGCCTGGGGCGAAAAAATAGCTACCGCCGGCAGCTACCCGCACCCGGCCCCCATGATCATCAACAACTATACTACCGCCTTCGGCGGCACCTCCGCGGCGGCGGCCATCATTGCCGGCGCCGCCATACTGCTGCAAAGCATTACCGAAGCCGCGCACCATTTCCGCCTCGGCCCCCCGCAAATGCGCAGCCTGCTCGGGGGCGACAGCTACGGCACGCCCTCCGCCCGCGGCCGCTTTGCCGATAAAATAGGGATCATGCCTAACCTGCAAACAATAATCGACGCTTTTTAATTACTTTGTACCAATGCCCAAAAGGATAGTCATTGCCGTTTGCCTTGGTATACTGCTTGCCGGCAGCACGGCGGCGCAATGCCCCGACCGCGATGCGCTGCGCCGGCGGGTGCTCTTCCTGCGCAATAACGTGGCCGATACCGCGGAGCAAATCAGGCTATTGCTGCAATACGATAGCCTGGTAAGCCGCTGCCCCCTCGGCAATGATTCCTCCCACGAGGTGTTGCTGCGCCGCATAGCCTTCCTGTATAAAGCCCAGGGCGATCATGCGCGGGCGGCCGAATGCTATGCCCGGGCCTGCCGGCTTATTGAAGCCAATTTCAACAGCCTTACCACCAACCGCCGCCAGCTGGTTACCGATTATTATTATCTCTCCGAGCAATATGGCTTCCTGCACAACATACCCGAAAAAAGAAAAGCCGAAGACCGCTGCATCCAGGTGGCGTTGCAACAGCACATCAGCTCCGATATTTCCAGTATCCGCTGTCTCTATGGCCGGGTAGAATATATGTTTGATATGGGCGACTACCAGCATTGCGTAAACGATGCGCAGGAATGCGAGCGCCTCTCGGCCGAGTACATGGCCGCGCCCGGCAGCACGGTACCCACCGGCGAGGGCTTTATGGCCAGCAGCCATGGCTGGTGCATCGAGGCCTTGCTGCGCATGCAGCAGTTTGAGCAGGCAGAGCAGCTGCTCACCAACAATGCCGCCACCTACAAAAAAAACGGGCTTACCCGTTACCTCGGGCTTATATACGTAGAGCTGGCAGAAGTACAGCTGCACAAACACAACCATCAAAAGGCGCTCACCTATTTCAACATGGCCCTGGAAGCCGAAAAAGCGCCGGGCAGGGAGTTTTATTACAAACAAACGCTCAAAACCATTGGCGATGAACTCTATTTCACCTGGTTCAACAACCCCGCCCGGGCGCTGGACTATTACCGGGCAGCCCTGCAGCACAACCGCCCGCCCGATAAGCGGGAGCTGAAAGATTCTCTCGAAGACGCCAGCATACTCAACAATATCGCCAATGTATACGTGCAGCAAAACAACTTCGATTCTGCCTTCACCTATTTCCGGCTGGCCTTCAACCAGGTAAAACCGGGCAGCGATGAAACGGGTATCCTGCAGAGCGCGCAGGAAAACATTGTGTACTTTAAAAAAATACATTACCTCGCCAGCCTGCTCATCGACAAGGCCGATGCCTGGCGCAGCCGGTACCGGGTGACCGCCGATACAAACGCCCTTGCCGAAGCCGCGCGCATCTACCGCGTGGCCGACCAGCTGCTGGGGCGCATCGATGCCGTACAGTCCAATTTAGAATCGCGCCTTTTCTGGCGCGCAGATACCCGCCGCCTCTACGAACATGCCATCAACGTATGCTACCTGCAGGGCAACCAGCCCGGCGCGTTTTATTTCTTCGAAAAAAGCCGTTCTGTACTGCTTAATGATCAGCTGCTGGAGCAGCACCTGCAGGACGGGGAAGCCATTTCCCGCCGGGGTCTGCTCCTGCGCCGGCAGGCGGAGGAAGAAAGAGTCCGCGATGAGGCTGGCAATGATTTAACCCGGTATGACGATGCCAACAAAGCCCTCTTTGCCACCCACCAGGAGCTGGACAGCCTCGACCGGCGCATCAAAACCCGCGACCCCCTCTATTACCAGGGGTTTATAGACAGTTCGCTCATTACGCTGGCGGATGTACGCAAAGGCCTGCTGAAAGATCATACCGGCCTGCTGGAAATTTTTTATGGCGATAGCGCCGTATACGTGCTGCTCGTCACCACCACCCATACCTGGCTGCACCGAATCGATAAGCGGGTGTACGACGGGGCCGTGCGCAACTACCTGGCTTATCTTGGCAATATTGCCCTGCTCAACGGCAGCTTCGCCGGCTATATTGGCGCGGCGCACCAGCTCTACGAGTTGCTTTTCCGGGAGCACCCTGTGCCGCCCGGCCGCATCATGGTATCGCCCGACGGGCAAACCTTTCCTTTCGAAGCCCTGGTGGCTAACGCCAACCCGCAGTCGCCCATCTACCTGCTGCGCAATTATGCGCTCAGCTATACCTATTCCGCCCGCTACCTGCAAAACAGTTTTGCCGCCGCCGAAACCGCGCCCGCCGGCAACTTCCTGGGTGTGGCGCCCGTGCAATACAGCCCGGCGCTGAAGCTGGCGGCGTTGCAGGGGAGTGATCAGTCGCTGGAGTCCATCAGCGCCCGCTTTACCCCTTCGCTCAACCTGCTGTCGGGCGAAGCCACCAAAGACCGTTTCCGCCGCGAGTTTTTCAACTACCGCATCATACAGCTGTACACCCATTCCTGCGAAAGCAGCAGCCAAAATGAACCGGTTATTTATTTTGCCGATACTACGCTTTACCTCTCTGAGCTCATACCCGAAAACAAACCCGTTACCCAGTTAATTGTGCTCAGCGCCTGCGAAACCGCCAACGGCCGTTTTTTCCGCGGCGAAGGCATATTCAGCTTCAACCGCGGCTTTGCGGCCCTGGGCATACCGGCTTCGGTCAGCAATCTCTGGTCTATCGACAATAAATCCACCTACACCATCACCGAGCTGTTTTACAAATACCTGGCGCAGCACCTGCCGGTAGACCTTGCCCTGCAAAAAGCCAAGCTGGAATTCATCCAAACCTATGGCGGCGAAAAGCAATTGCCCTACTACTGGGCTGCTTCCATCGTCATTGGCAAAACCGACGCTATCGAATACCAAAAGCCGCTACCCTGGTTAGGCATAGCGGCCGGTATAGTGCTGTTAATACTATTTCTTTTTGCCTGGCGGCGGTACAGGAGAAAATAATTTTTATTTCACTATCAAACTAACTCCAAACGCTGCCTTGGCATTCCCCACCTGCAGGCGGTACATCCCTGCTGCCACGGTACCCGGCAGCCCAATAGCCTGCACGCTGCTGCCGTCGGCGCTCCGCTCTATGTGGTAGGTAGCCAGGTTTTCTTCTGTTCCTACCTTCCATTGCAGTTCGTTGCCATTGCTTTGCTGGTAGGCGTTAATGCTAATGAATTGTACCGGCAGGCTAGTGGCGGAGGTGGCAAACACCAGGGCGGCATTTACCCCGTTGTTCTGGTCGGTACCGCCGGTAGCCAGGGTGCCGTAGTAAATATCATAAATATACATGCCGCCGGTAGTTACCGCAGGCGTGCAGCAGGTTTGTGCGTAAGCAGAAGAAACAAAAAGCAGGGCTGCCAGCATGCCGGCAAGGGGTAGGGTACAGTTTTTCATATCCAAACAAACATCCTACCCACTTGCTTTAGTGTGTATTTCCGCATCAAATGTGCTGCAATCAGTATCCTTATTTACCCTTTATTGGTAAGCGTTTATTGTTTTTCTGGTAAAAACTTTTACACGCTATATAGGCAAGGGCTGGAATCTGGCAAAATACCTATTCAAACAACGCATCCATAGTAACCGAATTCTGCACAAAGCCAAGTGAATGCTTGTTCTCTTCCAGGCCGAAGGTAGTAATCATGGTCAGGAAGACCGATTTGCGTGTTTTTGTAGCCATCCTGAATGCAGCTATTTTTTTTTCCAGTTCTGCCCGGTAACTCTTTGTGATGACAAATGGATCCTTTGAGAATTTTATTTCACATAAGCTGATCACCTGGTCGCGCCGGTCAATGATTAGATCTATCTGAACGCCTTTTTCTGCATCCAGCCAGGAAGCTATTTCTGTGTATACCCCGCTTATACCAAGAGCTTTTTTTATATTGTTGATATGTATAAAACAAATATTTTCAAAAGCATACCCGCTCCATGCCCGCCATGCCGGGCTGTCTATCCGGCTAAGCCACGCGCCTTCTCCAAAGGCCCGCTTTTCTTTCATAAACTTTAAATAGAATAAAGAATACTGGTCAATGAGCCTGAATAAACCTGTTTTAACCTTCTTTTCAAATGGGTAGCTCTTTGTTATAAAGCCGCTTTGTTCCAGTTCCAACAGTGCTTTAGTGGTATTGCCGCCATTACTCAGGCCGCTTTCTTTAATAATTTCCTCGCGGGTCATGCCCAGGTTCTTTTTCGACAGGGCTTCAATGATGGCAATATGCCTTTCCGGGCTGTTAAACAGGGAGCGGTAAAGATTATCGTATTCGCCCATCAGCAGGCCGCCTTCGGTAAAACATAATCGGTCTATTTCCTGGAAGGCGCTTCTGCCGGGCGTTATTTCGTTCAGGTAAAATGGAATACCCCCCATTACCATAAATAGCTGGATAATCTGGTATCGGTCAAGCACTATGTTTCTCATCGCAAAAAAAACTTCTGTCTCCTGCAGGGTAAATGGCATTAACCTGATCCTTTTGGTTACGCGGTTATGAAGCCCGCCTTTATCGTTGATTACCTTATTCAGCATCCATGATGCTGCGCTCCCGCAAACTACCAGTACAATATCCGTTCTGGCAGAGGCCCAGGCATTCCAGAAATGTTCCAGTGCGCTAAGAAAACCTCCGCTTTTTGCATCAATCCAGGGTAGTTCGTCAAAAAAAATAACTTTCTTCCTGGTTGGGTTTTTCTGTAGTGAAAGCCGGAGTGCTTCAAATGCCTCAAACCAATCTTTAGGAAGCATATCGTTAGGATACTCCGCATTAGATGATTTCAGGGCAATAAAAAAATTCGACAATTGTTGGGCCATAGTAGCACCGGCGATGCCTGTCATCTGGAAAACAATTTCCTTTTGATACACATTCCGGATCAGATAGGTTTTTCCCACCCGTCTTCTGCCGTAAACGGCCATGAACTCCGATTTATCTGCCTGGAGTAATTGCTGCATCAATTTTTTTTCCTCGTTTCTGCCGGCAATAACATCCATTGTTTTTGATTTGGGCTAAATGTAGGTAAAATACAATAGATTTAGCCCAAAGGTAGTATTGTTTTAGGCTAAATCTCGATATTTTGGCATGATTTAGCCCAATTTAGCACTGGAGGCTATAAATTCGGTCCATTCCTATTGTCTTAAACCATCCTTCATGTACAAACTGCTGCTTATTGGCGTGGCTGTAATAGAAAAAGCCACCCCGGATAGTTAGGGGCGGCTTTTTTGTACAGTAAAGTTAACCGGCATGGGCCGGTTGCAAAATAAATTAATGCGTGTCTTTGTAAATGCGGAAATACAGCGCCTTTCTCAGGGAGATGTAAGCTGCTTTCAGGTCAGCTTCTGCCTGTCCCTTGCGACCGCCAAAATCATCCGGGGCTTCATGCAAGGCTCTCATAGATGCCTCAATGTCGTGCATGGCTTTGGTAATGTTGGGGTGTTTTTCCTCTTCGGCCCGCATCATTTGTGCTTCACGGGGGGCCGGGGCCCTGTTGCCGATAATTACATCGATGCTGATTCCTACCTGGGCGTGGCTAACGGTGGCGATTGTCATTAAAATGACCGCGAAAAGTAAGGCTTTTTTCATACGTTTAATTGTTGTTAATGAATCAAATTAGGATGTTGATAAAATAAGAACTCGTAAGCCGTAGAGTGTTCCTTTGTCAGGTTAGGGGACAATAGAAACGGTAAATCAAGACAATTTATTATACGAACAAAAGAATTCCCATTCCAGCCGCCTTATTGGGGCATTATGCTGGCGAGGTGCTTATGAAGCTTCGTGAAGTTGCCTTTTTCGTCAAGAATACCTGCCTTTACGAAAGTTTCGAGTGCTTCTTCTTTCGTAACTCCTTTTTTCAATATTTCAAGGGCCAAATCCTGTAGTTTTTTTATGTCCTTTTCGGTCATATAGATAGATTTAACAAGTTAGCAAAAATGGCGGATTTTAAAACACGAGGGTAAATAGCCGCTAATCTTTGTTGAATATCAATGGAAAACCAGTATTAAAGTAATGGTAAACTCCAGGCTGGCTGCGCAGGTCATAACCGTATTTTTTAAAGGATAAGAAATGGAGTCAAACATTTCAAATATGCCACCAATGGCTGGATTATCAATGGCACCATCTCTAGTACTGCTTCGATTGCAAAATTCAAGGATGTTGTATTAACAATTAGTTTTTACTCAGAAACGCAAACAGTTATGGATACTAAACAGGTGGTTGTCTATAAATATTTTACACCTAATAGCGTAATTTCTTTTGATATAAAAGTATATCCGCCAGACGGCATGAAGAATTTTGGTATTCAGGTTTCAAATGCCACGGCTGTTTACTAAACTTGATCTTACCGGGTAAAACTGTATTTTAGCCGATAGCAATGCAATGTATGCAGTTTTTAAAAAGATACCTGGCAGGTGAAACCGTAACGGTTTACAACGAAGTAGCCCAACTAGGCCCAAAAGCATTTGAACAGGCATGTTTCAATGATATATCAGCTGTTTTGAAGGAGACCTTCCGGCGAACTGCCCATAACCTGGATATTATTCACCATGAATTACTGCAACTGGACTATAATTTCAAAAAGGATAGTCAATACGATTTTGAACAACCCATTTTAGAATCGCCAACAGAAACCGAAAAATTGCTTGAAGAATTGCAAAAACAAGTAAAACCAATCGGCTATGTTCCTTTATCCATTCAATTTTTTTATTTGGACGTAGGTGCTTGCAATTTTGCCTGGGACTATGAGCGTATCCCTGCTATTCCCTGGGAAGGCAGCGATCCGCTACAGATTGCCCCCTTAAAATGGCTGATTTCAGAAACAAAAGAACTGTGGGACGATGATGAACCGCTGGAAGAAATTCAATTAGGCGCCGATTTTCTTCACAAAGACAATATTAGTGGCGGCCCGGCTTACGCTATTGAAATAACCAAAAATCCTTCTATTGATGGGCTATTACTCAATGAAGAACATGATACTACCTTTATAAATTACCTGCGTCTGGCGTTTAACTATGGCGGATTTTCAAGAGGAGAGGTATTAACGGACAATAATGACTTTCAGGCCTATTTAAAAAATGTCAGACCTAAACTTCTCCCAATATAGCCCGAATTTATAGTAACACCGGCTAACGCCTCCTTCACCTTTCCTTATTATTTCATTATTGATTCGTTTAGTGTTAAGTACTTTCTGGTGCCGGCAGCCCGGATTTAACGTACCGCTTACTTATCAGCATGGTAATTGCACTCGCATTGTATAGGTAAAGCAACCTATCACCATATTAACTGCGCACTTTTCTAAAAAACATACCTGTTTTTCGTAATGTATTCCCCCAAACACCCATCCCCCCCCCAAAAAAAATATTTCCCCTCCCTCCTGACATAGGGCTGTCACTCCCCCGTCTTTCCTTTGTAGTGTCAATCACTTTTTAACCATTCAAACACTACCAATCATGGAAAATACACTTATGGAGCCCGCTACACAAACCGCCATCACCGCCAACGCACTGTTGCAAACCTGGCAGGGCCACCGCCGCCTTACCCGCCGCGTCATCGAAGCCTTCCCCGACGATAAGTTTACTACGTATTCCGTCGGCGGCATGCGCCCCTTTTCCATCATGGCGCTGGAAATGATCGATATGGCCGCCCCCGGCATCAATGGCATCGTTACCGGTTCATGGACCAGCGCCGACACCATGGAGCACAATGCCCCCGGTGGCGCCGCACCGCTCTCCAAAAAAGAAATCCTCCGCCGCTGGGATGAAATAACCGAACGCATCAACAGCCAATGGCCCCTCATACCCGAAGGCCGCTTCCAGGAGTCCGACCTCGCCTTCGGCCGCTGGCAAATGCCCGTATATGCCACCCTGCTATACTTTATCGACAACGAAATACACCACCGCGGCCAGGCCTACGTGTACCTGCGTACCCTGGGCATCGAGCCCCCGCCATTCTGGGAGCGCTAGTACAAGAGATTGTTAATATTGCACGCCCGCACCGTGTTTTATTTTGAGCAGGAAAACCGGGAACTTATATTTACCGGGTAAGGACGAACGACCATCCTTACCCGGTTTTCCCATTACCCTTAAACCTGTTCCCGGTGCAACAACCCTACAAAACCATATTCTGGATTGCCGTTATCCTCCTGGCCTTGCTATTCCTGGCGCCCCTCTTGTCCGAACTCAGCCCCCTGCAATTTGCCACCAGCAACGATAAAGATGCCTGGGAAACATTCCGGTATATTGGCATACCCGTATGCCTCCTGCTCACCCTGTCGGGCACGGTAAGAAAACACGATAGTGCCGGCATTGTCCTGGCCAAATTTGCAGGCACCGTTATCATCACGGTTTTTGTACTCTATTTGATGGCTATGGCCTCCTTCGGCGATATGTGCGCCTGGTACACCGAAAAAATATTATTTGAAAATAAAAACGACCGCTCCCAAAAAATCCTGCTGCGCAACTTCGGCTGCGGCGCCACCGATAGCTCAAGCCCGCTCCTGCAAGTGGTGAAGGCCACCTACTATACCTCGCATTTCTTTCATCTTACCCCCATTGATACCACAAAAATCGACCGAACGGTTTGGCTGCCGGTGCCCGATAAAAGCGAATAGGGTGGCGCTGTCGCAATTGCCCGCCCAATTTGTCCTAATCACCCCCGCACTGCCAGTGCAGGAACCGGGATATTTGTACTCACATCCGTAAAATATATGCCGCAGGAAAATACCAGCACAGAAACCTTGCTCACCTCGTACGCCGCCAGCGCAGCAGAACTGCTCCGGCTGCTGGCCGCTTTCAGCGAAAGCGAAATCAATACCATCCCGTTTAAAGAAAGCTGGACGGCCGCCCAGGTAGCCGACCATGTCACCAAATCCAATTCCTCGGTAGAACAATCCCTGCAGGCCGAAGGAACACCCACCGGCCGAAAACCCGATGAAGGAGTCCCGAAGCTGAAAGCAATATTCCTCAATTTTGAAACAAAACTCCAGGCGCCCGACATCATATTACCGGGCAGAGGCACCTACCAGAAAGACATCCTCCTGGCCCGCCTGGAGCATTCCATCCACAGCATCCAGCGCACCGCCCGCGATAAGGAGGTAACCGAAACCGTTACCCATCCCATCCTCGGCCCCGGCACCCGGCTGGAAATGCTCTATTTTGTATGGTACCACACGCAGCGGCACATATACCAGCTCAAAAACATCCGTCAATTCCTCACCGCGCAGCGCGCCGATGCATAAGCCGGCCGCGTTCGTTGTATAAAATCATCTGCCGTTAGGGAGTTAATCTGCCCCGGCATAAAAGACAGTCCGGGTAGAAGCAACCCACAGGTAGCCGGCCATCGTATCATAATACATATAAAATCTCCGCCAATCAGGATAAGTTTAATCCCGGCCAGTCCTTCTATGTATAAATACCTGTTTTAATATGATGTCCCTAAAAGAATAAGTTATGTTAACCTTCCTGCTGCAACGCCTGCGCTTCACCCGCGGTCACTAACTTTAGTTGGCACCCATAGCCAGAAACTATCGCCATGTTGTCAAAAACCTTCCTGTTTGCCGCCTGCCTGCTTGCCGCCGTTACGGTAAAAGCACAACAGGTATCCACCGAAGGCCGCGAATTCTGGTTGTCCTACATGCTCAATTTCACCATCGATACCGCAGGCCGTAATTTTGAATTATCCGTGTACGTTACCGCAAAAGAAAACAGCACCGTGGTGCTCAGCAATGTGCAAAATACTTACCAGGACACGGTACTCCTTTCGGCCGGCGAAATAAAAAAAGTAGTGCTTCCTCCCGCCCCCTTTTACGTTACCGATTCCAATACCATCAGCCGCAAAGTGCTGCACATACAATCCTCGGCCAACATAAGCGTATACGCGTTCAATTATAAACAATACAGCGCAGATGCCACCATCATTTTGCCCGTACCGGCCCTCGGCAGCCAGTACATCCTGTCAAACTATGCCAGCCGCGGCGAAGAATTTCTGTTTACCGCCGCGCAAAACAATACCGTGGTAAACATCACCCCCGCCGATACCCTTACCCGCCCCTTTTCCATTACGCTCAACAAAGGAGACGCCTACCTCTATGTGCCGCGGAGCGACCAGAGCGGCGCCCTGGTCAGCACTGCCAATCCCTGCTATAAGCTGGCGGTGTTTGCGGGCAATAGCTGCACCAATATTCCCGCTCCCTGCCTCAGCTGCGACCACCTCTACGAACAGCTAAAACCCATCAACACCCTCGGCACCCAATACCTGGTTACGCCCACGCTCTCCCGCACGCGCGACCTCCTGCAGGTAATGGCCATTAAAGACAGTACCCGCATTCAGCTCAACAACAGCGCCCCGTTCTATTTGAAAAAAGGGCAATACCACGATACCAGTATTAATGCCGCCCAGTACATCCGGTCCAGCTATCCCATACAAACCGCTCTCTATGCCGAAGGCTCCAGCTGTGCCGGTATCTCGGGCGATCCGTTTATGATTATCATTCCGCCCGTAGAGCAAACCATCGATACTATACAGTTTGCCCTGCCCGAAACATTTGTTATCAACACCCTCTTTGCCAACGTGCACATACGCACCCGCGATATCGGCCGCTTGTATGTAGACGGGCAGCTTTCGCAGGGCCCCTTTACGCCATTCCAGGCTAACCCCGCCTGGTCCTACATCCGCCTGCAGCTATCGCCCGGCGCGCATACCCTCGTCAATGCCGGCGGCCTGCTGGCTTATGGTTACGGCTATGGGCAGGCCGAAAGCTATGGCTATGCCCTGGGCAGCAACGTAACCATTGTGCGGCAAAAAATAACCGCCAACCAACTGGAAATACCCAACCGCGATACCGTTGCTTTTTGCCTCGGTTCCACTGTGCAGTTTGCGGCCGAAATAGAAGACAGCACCTACACCTCCGTACAATGGCAGTTCAGCGATAATACCAGCTACACCGGCAGCAGCCTCACCAAAACCTTTCCTACGCCCGGCATCTATAAGGTGCTGCTCATGGTGTCGTATACAAATACCGGTTGCGTGCAACCGGTAGATACTTCCATTGCCTGGGTCTTTATCCCCACGTCCAACAGCCTCACGCTGGGCAACCCCGCCTTCTGCGATACCAGCGCCACCATAGCGCCTATTCTGCTTACGCCCAATATCTTCCTGCAGGATGCCCAATACCGGTGGAGCACGGGCGATACCACGGCTACGGTGCAAATAAGCGTACCCGGCACCTACTGGCTTACCGAAACAAGCCCGCAGTGCACCCTCTCCGATACCATCACCGTCAATATAGAATCAGTAACCGTTTCCGCCGGCCCCGATAAAACCGTGTCCTGGCGCGTGCCCTTTACCCTCGATGGCAGTGCCACCGGCAGCAACCTGGCCCTGGCCTGGGCGCCCGCGGCGCACCTGTCTAACCCCGCCGTATTGCAACCCGTGGCGGTGGCCGATACCAATACCGTTTATTACCTCACCGCCGTTACGCCCCATGGCTGCCGGGCGGTTGATTCGGTGCACATTATGCTGAAAGAAATAGACGAAGTATACATGCCCTCCGCCTTTAGCCCCGACGGCAACGGCCGGAATGACATTTTCCGGCCCATCATCCCCACCGGCCAGCTCCTGCAGTTCAGCGTATACAACCGTTGGGGACAACTGCTCTTCAGCACGCAGCAAAGCCGCGCCGGCTGGGACGGCAGGTTAAACGGCCATCCCCAACCGCCCGGCACCTACGTATACATCGTCCGCGCCCGCTTTCCAAATGGCACCGTTAAAACCATTAAAGGAGCATTTTTGCTGGTAAATTGAGAAGGGTAAATTTTTTATACGAAATATGCAGCACTGCTATGACTTCAGCTGAAAGACTTCATGGATGGCATAGAGGGGTAAATTCGTCATCCATTCTTCTTTTCGATAATCAGACATGGACGTTCTGATAGCCGTTTTCGGTTTATATTTCTGGTAATATACCTGCAGGCTTTTGGCTTGCAGGTTTTCCGCTGCCTTTACCTCTATAGGGACCACTTCTCCTGAAACCTGTACGAGGAAATCTATTTCTGATCTGGCATTGTCCGGCGACCAATAATAAACGCTGCTTTCTTTTTGTGCCACCAGTTGCTGCAGCACGTATTGCTCAGTCAAAGCGCCCTTGAATTCTTCAAACACAGCGTTGCCTTCCAGTAGTGATTTTACATCCAGTTCAGTCATGGCTGCCAGCAGGCCCACATCAGCGAGAAATAATTTAAAAGCGCCAAAATCTTCGTATGCTTTCAGTGGAATAGCAGGCTTACTTACATTATACACCTGGTGTACCAGGCCGCAATCGATTAACCATGACATGGCCAGTTCATAATCCCTGGCCCGCGCGCCATGCCGGATAATACCGTAAATAAATTTCCGGTTCTCCTTTGCCAGTTGAGCGGGGATCGAGTTCCAAAGCATTCGTATCCTGGGAATAATTTCATTAGGGGCATGTTTGGAAAAATCCTGCTCATAAGCAATTAATATGCGCTGTTGAATTTTTCTTACCTCTGTAAAGTCCGCGTGTTGCGAAAAAGATAATACCGCTTCCGGCATGCCGCCAACATAATAGTATTGTTTTAGCCGCTCAATATACTTTGCTTTGAAGCTTTTGATCAATGGCCAATCCTGGCCTTTTAATAAATCCAGCAGGGGCTCTTCGTTTACTGCCTCCAGGAATTCGGTAAAATTGAACGGGTGGAGATCAAGAAATTCCACCTTGCCCACAGGAAAAGAGGTATGGCTGCTAATCGCTACTCCCAGCAGCGAGCCGGCAGAGACTACATGATATTGCGGCGCATTTTCCTGGAAATATTTCAGCGAGGTTATAGCCCCCGGTGCTTCCTGGATTTCATCCAGGATAAGCAGGGTATTTTCAGCCTCAATTTTTATTCCTGTGGCTATCTGGATGGCTGTGAGAATTCGCCCGATATCAAAATTATCCGTAAACAGGGTTTTCAAAGCAGAGTTGCTCTCAAAATTCACATACGCGCATTTTTCATACGCTCTGCGGCCAAACTCCTTCATGAGCCATGTCTTGCCAACCTGCCGTGCACCTCTGATTATAAGTGGTTTACGATTGGAAGACAGCTTCCATTTTGCCAGGTATGACATCTCATTCCGCTTCATTTTTGCCCAGGGGTTTACATTTTTACGTACGACTTTATGTACAAAACTACATTTTTATGTACGACTTTTTGTGTTTTAGCACACTTTTATGTACGACTTTTTGTAAACCGGGCAAAGCACCTCCCTGTTTAATACTTCCACTTCTGCCCCAAAAACAGCCGCAACCCCAGCTCCACTTCTATCCCATTGCTTTTTTCCTTCACATCGGTGCTGGTATTCTTAAACGTATTACACTCATACCCAATCCTGGGCACAAACGCCAGCCGCCTGGCGATAAAATCATTGTACCCCACCAGGGCATAATAGCTGAAAATATTATCCGTTACCGAGCTGGAATTGCTGCCGCTGCCCGAGGTGCTTTTTTCACTCCCAAACCCAACCCCCAGTTTTAAAAAACTATTGTTCCAGCCATTGTCCACCGGCAGGTTAAACTCCAGCATCGGCGTTATCATCCAGTTGCCCGTAGTTACCTTGGCAGAACTGTTTTTATCTTTTTCCGACGTGCCGCCCACGGCTATAGAACCGCCAACGGCAAAATTGGGCAGCACATAAATGCTGTAGCCGGCATCCAGCATCTCGCGCGAATGACTTTCTTCCTGTACACTGCTGCTGCCCGTATACGTTGTTTTAAGCGTGCCGAAATCAAAACCGCCATGCGTGGAAAAATCTATAAAGCTCGTGCCCGGCTGGTACACGTTGTGCGAAAGACTAAACCCATGATGGCAATCGCAGCTGAACTGGTTGCAACCCATATACGCCTCCAGGCACAACCCCAGGCGCAGACCGTTGTCGTTTTCATGCCCGCCGTCAAACGAGGTGTGCAGGTAATCCCACGATAGTTCCGGCGTTACAAAAAGCGGCCCCTTGTCAAACAGCCGGATGGGCGCTCCCACGCCAATGCGGTAGCCAAACAGGTTGTCGGTAGTACTGCTGCTGGTACTGCCCGATTTATAGGTAGCCTTTTCCGTACCCAGTCCAACTGATAGCTTGCCGTAAAAATCAATATCCGGGCTCAGCGGCAGGCCATACATAACATCGGCCCAGCCCATCCACTTGCTGGTAGTATTGTCGGAAAGATAGTGGTTGCCAGTCCATTTCGTATTCAGTTCCAGGCCCACGCCAATATGGTCGGCCACAAAATAATTCGCGCCCAGGTTAAAGCCCAGCGAATTTTGGTGGCCAAGGCTTTGCCCGCTTTCGGAGTTCTTCATATAACTATATTCCGCGTTTTGCCGGATCTGGTATTCCCAGTTGCCCCTGGCAAAAGGCAGTTGTTCTATGTCCCGGGATGAAATGGTGCTGCTTCCGGTAGCAGTAGTTTGTTCAGGATGCCTGGATTGAGCAGGACAGAAAAGAACGGGAACCAGCAAACCAATGGTGCTGAGCATAGCAGGCAGTGCTTTCATACTAAATCGATTTAATAAATGAAAGATGGGGTTAACGGCTTACAATAGAGAACGGCTATCATGAAGACTTGAGAGGTAAGAAATATTTCGCTTGGGAGGATGGCCTGTGATTGCGGCAATAAAAGTAGGCAATATTTGAATAACAGGGAATAGTAGCATCAAAATGCCCCGGCTGCACCAAATGGTGGCCGGGGCATTACAGGGGTACAGGTCAGGCAAATCAGTACAAAGAAAAACGGCATTAAAAAATATAGCGCAACCCAAATTGCATCTGCCAGCGGCTGGGCAATTCGGGACTGCTGATAAACGTACTTTTTAACGAAGGATCAAAAACGTACGTGGGACTATTGCTGTTATAATTTACCGTCAGCGGCTGGTAATAGCTGGCCGTGCTGGCATACTTGCGCACGCCCCAGTTGCTGTTCAGCAGGTTGCCCAGGTTTACAATATCAAGGCTCAGCTGTATGGTACGGTAACTGTTTTTACCGGTCTTGAATTTCAGGTCCTGCAATACCCGCATGTCCAGCTGGCTGAACCACGGCGTTTGCCCGCCGTTCTTCTCGGTATATTGCCCGCGGCGGCTGCTCAGGTATTTGTCCTGCGCAATAAAATTCTTAAACGCAGTTTGCTGGGTGGCGGCCGACTGTACCACGCCATTGGCATCGGTAAACGCCACAAAGTTCATATTGCTGATTTCGGCATCCGTGGGCACATACAGTAAATCGTTTAAAGAAGACCCGTCGTTGTTGATATCGCCGTTATAGGTATACGAAAACCGGTTGCCCGAGGTCCAGGAGCTGAAAAACGAAATGGTAGTGCCCCATTTATTGTCCTCTCCATAGCTGAACCGCTTGGTGCCCGCCAGGAGAAAACGGTGGTTATTGCCGTACAGCGAATTAGACAATACCGCTTTATTGGCATTGCCCACCACCTGGTTGCGGTCAAACGCATCGCTCGAAATTTCGGCCGATACTGAGCTGGCATCTTTTGCAATAAGATAGTTGTACCCGAACATCGCAAAAAAACCTTTCTTAAACGAATGCTGCGCCTGCAGCGAGGCATTGAACTGGTAGCCCAGGTTGGTATTGGTAAACACGTAGGCCGTAGTGCCCAGGTTGGCAGGCAGGTACACGTTCCGCGTATCGCCGGTTTTTGAATTGAGCACACCGGTAGGCGTGCCCAGCCCATAGTTGCGCACCATCATGGCGTTGACGTCTTTGGTATACGAAACATCCACGGTAAACAGCGTGCCCCAGCCCGCTTTAATATCCGTGCCCAGGTTGCTTCTCCACACCTGCGGCCATTTGAAATTGCGTGCGGTAACTTCATAAAAGCTGGAATAGGGGTTGCCTATCTGGTTGCCTACCCATACAAAAGGAAAGCGGCCGGTAAACAAACCCGTGCCCCCGCGCAGCACCAGCGTTTTATCGCCTTTAATGTCATAATTAAATCCTACCCGCGGCGATACCATTACTTTTTTATCGGGCAGCTTGGTATTGTCTACATCCTTGCCCACGCCGTTGCTTACCTTGTTGCCATTGGCATCGTACAAGGTAAGGTTATCGTTATTGGCAAGGGTGGGGCTGCCTTCGGTATACGAGCCCGCGTAGCTGCCATCCGCATTCAGCTTCGGGTCTTTAAAATGCGTATTGTAGTACTGCGGCACATCAAACCGGATGCCATAGGTTAGCCGGAATTTATTGGTCACCTGCCATTCATCCTGCAGGTAGGTGCCAATCTGCCCCACGGTCAGGTAATACCAGGTAAACTGCCCCGATGCCGCATGTTTTTTGGCATAAGCTACATCTACATCCAGCGGGTAAGCGCCAAACACGTATGCGCCACCCACGGGCACGCTGTCTTTAAACGTTTGTATATCGGCATCCGAAAAAATGGCGGGCCCATAACCCACCAGGTTAAACGAATTGCCGAACTTAAACGATTCAAACGAAACGCCCGCGGTAAGCGTATGCTTGTTCAGGAACACGTTGAAATTGTCCGTAGCCTGGAACGCATCCTGGTTCAGGATGTTATTGATGGAAAACGGCTCATGGCCGGCTACAATATACCGCAACCCGTTCTTATCGATATTCACTACCGGGAAAGGCGTGGAGAAGGGCTCGCGCTTATCGCGGAACGAGGTATACACCAGCCGCAGCTTATTGGCATACGTGCTGTTGAAATTGGATTTCAATTCTACGTTGAAGGAGTTGAGCTTGTTGATCATCTTATACCCGCTGTTGCGGAACTGCAGGGTATAATAGTCCGGTCCCCGCCGCCCGATGGCGCTGGGATGCGCAGGCTTGTCCAGGCTGGCATCCAGCCCGTTGTAGGTAAACGACAGTTTATGGATGGCATTGATATTCCAGTCCAGCTTGGCCAGCCACTTGTAGTTTTTCTGGTCAAACGTAAAACCCTGGTAAGGGCCGGTATCATAACCGAAGCGTTGTTTTAAGATATTACTTACCGCAATCAGGTCCGATTCCAGCACCCGCGAAGTATTCGACTTGCCGATATTGGACGCATTCTGCGCCACATAGCTGGTGGCCTCGTCCTTGCGCTGCTCCGTTTCAAAATTCACAAAATAAAACAGCTTGTCTTTTACAATCGGGCCGCCAAACGAAAACCCCGTTTGCAGGTGGTCCAGCGAAGGCACTACCAGCGTATTGCCCGATACTTTTTTACCCGTAAGCGCATCATTGCGGTAAAACCCGAAGATGGTGCCGTAAAACTTATTGGTGCCCGATTTGGTCACCGTATTCACGCCCGCGCCGGTAAAGCCCGCCTGCGTTACATCGTAGGGGGCGATATTGACTTGTATCTGGTCGATGGCGTCCAGCGAAATAGGCTGTGCATTGGTTTGACCGCCGGGAGTAGGAGCGTCCAGCCCAAAGGGATTGTTAAAGACGGCCCCGTCCAGCGAAAAATTATTGTACTGGCCGTTCCTGCCGGCAAACGACATCCCGTTGTACGTGGGCGATGCCGATGGCGTCAGCCGCAGGTAATCATCAGCCGAACGCGCAATCGTAGGAAGGTCCCTGATAAGCCGGCTGCTGATATTGGTAGACGCCCCGGTACGCTTGTTGTCAAAGCCCCGCCCCGCGGTAACCGTTACACCGGCCAGCTCTTTTGCCTTTTCGGTCAGCGTAAGCTCCACCGCGTTGTTCTGGCCCAGCTCCAGGAACAGGTTGCCCACCGTCATGGGCTCCAGGTTTACAAACGAGGCTTTTACTTCGTATGGGCCGCCTACCCGCAGGTTGGGTACGGTAAAATGCCCGTCGGCACGGGCTATTACTACCTGTTTAATACCGGCTTCGGCAAAACTAACAGTCACGGTAGCCCCGCCAAGCGGTTCTCCTTTGGCGTTCTTAATCATACCGCTGAGCGTGGCGGTGGTAACCTGGCTGAATAATGGATGGGCAATAGCAATGAGCAGGAAGGTCAATAAAATGCCTGCTGCATTTCTGGCAGAATTTCTCATGGCTGTTGTATTTGGTACATATTAAATGTAACAAAAAAATCACAAACTCTGCGCCGGTTTCTGCGAAAAATATGGTACTGGAGTATTTTGTAGTTCAGCTACTACCGTGTTTTCAATGCACACGCTACAGGAACATACCCCCCGATGCTTCCAGCCGTTGAGCAGTTACCCACCGGGCATCGTCGCTGCACAGGAACGCCACCACGCCGCCAATATCATCCGGCAAACCCACACGCCCAAGTGCAGTTTGAGCGGCAATAGCTGCGTTCAGGCCGGCATTATCGCGCACCACGCCGCCGCCGAAATCGGTTTCAATAGCACCAGGAGCAATCACGTTTACCCGTATGCCCCTCGCGCCCAGCTCTTTTGCCTGGTATTTGGTGAGCGTTTCAATAGCGCCTTTCATAGCAGCATACGCGGCGTAGCCGGGCGTGCTGAACCGCGCCAGCCCGGTAGACATATTTACAATCGCGCCGCCATCGGCTATCAGCGGCAGGGCCTTTTGGGTAAGAAAGAAAACGCCTTTGAACTGGATGTTCATCAGGGTATCAAACTGTTCTTCCGTGGTGCCGGCAAACGGCGCGTGCACGCCCACGCCGGCATTGTTCACAAGAAAATTAATCTTATCGGTATGGAAGCTGTTGCTCAAAACAGCCGTTACGGCGGTAAAAAACGCGTCAAAACTTTTGGTATCGCCGGTATTCAGTTGCAGCGCCACGGCTTTGCGGCCCAGCTTTTCAATATCGCTCACCACGGCCAGCGCCTCGTCTTTTTTACTGTTATAGGTAAGAATAATATCCACGCCTTTCCGCGCCAGGCTCAGCACAATGTTCCTTCCCAACCCGCGGCTGCCGCCGGTTACCAGGGCTACTGTTGTTGTCTGTGTCATTGTCTTGTATTTTGAATAAGGATGTATTTACAAGACAAAATTAGACCGGCCCGGGCCTTCAAAAATGGTGTACTCTTCAGTATTTTCAGGAAGCGCCCGCCGGCCGTTTGCGGTATTGCAGCGGGGTAATGCCCGTCATGCCTTTAAAGAATTTGGTAAAATTGCTGGGGTCGTCATAGCCAAATTTGCTGCCAATATCGGCTACAGGCAGTTGCGTTTCCCGGAGCAGCTTTTGTACTGCTTCCGTTATCAGCGTTTCCATAATATCGCAGGGCGATTGGCCGGTAGTCAACGTTATAGTATTGGTTAAATGCCGCGGGTGGATAAACAGCAGTTTGGCAAAATCAGTGGCATGGTACCGTTTGGTGGCGCGGCCCTGGAGTAAATCGGTTACATGCTGCTGCGCCAGCCGGAGAAATTGGGAGGTAATTTCGTCTTTGCGCGATAAAATGGTTGCTGGCACTGGCATACAGGAACTACTAACAGCAAAAATACAGCTTTGTTCGCCAGCAACTTCCCTTCGGCGGGTGGGGCCCGCACGTTATCGATAACATCGGCGACCGGCGTAGAAAGGGCCGGTCACCGATTATCTGGGTAATGGAAAAACTATTTCACATGTTTGCTAACCACCTTGGCCAGTTCAAACATAGAGATCTGTGCTTTGCCGCCAAAAAGAACTTTCAGCTTGGCATCAGCGTTAATCATTCTGCGGTTCTTCTTATCCTGCAGGCCGTTCTTCTTAATGTAATCCCAGATCTTTTTTACGATTTCTGTTCTGGGTGAAGGTTTTGGCCCTATTACATCTGCCAGTGCGGGGCTAAGATTCATTGCGGCCATAAAGGCGGCATTGGGTTTGCGTTTTGCTTTTTTAGGAGCTGCTTTTTTAGCGGCTTTCTTCGGAGCAGCTTTTTTAACTGCTTTTTTTGCAGCCTTTTTAGGGGCCGCTTTTTTGGCTGCTTTCTTAATTGTTTTTGCCATTTTTAATTGAATTTAAGAGTTAGTAATTAATAGTACGGATACAAACTTTAGCTAATATAAATGACTTGAACGAATTATGCGAATGGAATTTTCCCCGCACTAATCACACATGCCATTTACGAGGGCTGAAGTTAGTACAATAAATCATTTATCGGGAAGCGGAAAACTCCGAAAGGCGCGTCTGTTGACATAATAAAAGGCTGCCGGGCCCCACTGCTGTTGGGCCGGGGTTTGGCAGTTATAAACGCTGTTACCACTTGATATGTGCTTCTATAAACCGGATCAGTCCATCCGCCAGCACTTGTTGTTCGGCCGTCTTTGGGTGTCCTCCTGTGTCTTTAAAAGGGGCTACGTAGGTATATACTTTATTGTCGTGTAGATAGTCAACGGCCTTCTGTACATATCCCGGCCAGGGAGAGCCCTTGCGGCTGATGTCCATATTGCCCAGCATACAGATGATAGCTGCTTTGGGGTACTTGCTGCGAACGCTTTGTACAAAGTTTTTGTACGCCTGTATAATAGCATCTTCGCCCGGCGGCGTTGTTCCAAACCGGTGTTTGAATTCCGGGTGCCCGGGGTTATTGACCAGCCAGGAATCGTTTTGCAGTAAATTGATCACTACCAGGTCAGGCGTATAGCGGTTAAAATCCCATTTGCTGTCGGGGTCAGTAGGGTCCAGCCGGTCGTACATTTCCGGCATCAGCAGCGGAAACCAGCTGATGGTAATGCCAATGCCGCTTTTGGCAATGCAATGGTATTGCGCATTAAAATGCCGGGCCGTAATGGCGGCATAAGCATCATAATTGTTTTCGTAATAGCCCGTGGGCGAATCATGCACGCTGTCCTCAATGGCATACCCGCAGGTAATGGAATTGCCATAGAACTCTATCTTCCGTGCCGGCGGTGGCGCAGGGGGCAGCAACTGTGTGCCGGCTGGATATTCAAACCCGTAAAACCAGCTATTGCCCTTGTCCCATTCCGTACGCTTAAACAATTGCAGCGAATGCTTGCCGGCGGGCAGCCCTGCTGCCAGCGTATACGTTCTCTTCGCCGTATCCAGGTGCAGGTTATGTATGTACTTATGGTCTACAATTACATTGTAGTAGTTAGACGTGTCGGAATCCCTGAACCGCCCCAGCATACCCGTTCCCGTAAAGTTAATGGTTACCGACACCCCCGGCCATTGCAGCTCCGCCGCATCCGCTGTAAACAATATCCTTCCCTCGTAAGCAATATGCTTATCGCGGCAGGGAATAAAAGAAGTTTGTGAAAACACACCTGTATACAGCAGGCAGCATACAACAGTGAAATAGCAGGAATGGTTACGCATGAAATGAAGATACAACTCATTCGGTTATTTCCCCCTTTCCTTCACCACAAACGCCACCACCCTTACCTCCACATCATACGCCGTATTACCGCTTTCATTGCTGATGCCCAGGTTAAGATCCGCCTGGTGGTTGATCATAAACGAGTACTCCGTGGTAATTTTTTCGGCCGACTTAAACGTATAAAACGAATACTGCTGGTTGCTCTTAAACGCCGTAGCATTGGGCGTATCCATAAAATGATAGCTAATCAGTGCGCCCGGCGGCACCATGGGCAGCGCGGAAAGATATTTCATGCCGTACAGCACCAGCGGGTTGGCAGAAGGGTAGAGCGCACCCACTGTAGCACAGCTGGCGGTAAACGCATTCATCTTTTCTTTGGCGTCCTTGCCGGCGCCTATCCAAAATGTCCAGTACGCCGTATTGGGTGGCAGGCTAATGGTCAGCACGGCTTTGTTAGACTGTGGCGAGTTTTTGGAAAATACCCGCGTGGTTGTATTCAGCACTTCGGTACCGGTAGTATCGTACACTACTTTGGCAGCTGTTTTTACCGGGGCGGCGGCATGAGGCGAAGGCACCCGGTCTACCGTCAGCTGAACATCCTTGTCCAGCAGCGAACCGGTTTTTAATTCCACTACGTAAATACCTTTTGCCGCAATGGGGATGGTTTGCTCCTGCAGGGTATCAAACTCTTTTTTGTACAGCTCCGTGCCCTTATTGAAATCTTTAACCGAAACCGAAGCACTGCCTTTTTTGCTCAGGCGGGTACAGTTAAGCACAATTTTATCTTCCGCTTCCAGGCCAATAAAATACTGCGCAGTAGCGCTGCTAAGCGTGCCCGAAAGGTTCACTTGCTTGTCAATTAAACGAATGGGCTTGACTGTTTTGGCCGGGGTTTGCGCCGGTAAGCAATGTACTAAACACAGGGTAATAGGTAGCAACAGGTATTTTTTCATAAAAGTCTTGGATGATTGGCCTTTGTTTATCAACAATCCTGCCAGTCTGCTCAGGCAAAAAGTGAAAATTAAATTCAAGTGTAACTTGCTGTAAATACATGATAGGTTTTAACCTGCTCAAACATTTTCCCGCCCGCCATTGTTACCCATCCACTATGGCCTTACAACTAAGCATACTGGATCAAACCCCCATCCGGCGTGGCAGCACCGCGGGTGAAGCCCTGCAGGAATCGGTACAGCTGGCGCGGCTGGCAGACCACCTCGGCTATACCCGCTACTGGCTGAGCGAACACCACAATACAAAAACACTGGCCGGCGCCGCGCCGGAAGTGCTCATAGCCCGGCTGGCAGCCGAAACACATACCATCCGCTTTGGCTCCGGCGGCATCATGCTGCCCAACCACAGCGCGCTTAAGGTGGCCGAAAATTTTCGCCTGCTGGAAGCGCTCTACCCGCATCGTATTGACCTTGGCGTGGGCCGCGCGCCCGGCGGCGACCGCCTCACCTCGCGCCTGCTCAACCCCTCCAATACCTTCAACCCGCAGGAATACATTCAGCAGGTAAACGACCTGCAGGATTTTTTGACCGATACCCCCGGCGATAATAACATACAGGGTAAAATACGCGCCATACCGCTTATTAACTCCGCGCCTCCTATATGGATACTCACCAGCAGCGGCGAAAGCGCCTACCTCGCTGCACACATGGGCATAGCACTCAGCTATGCACAGTTCATCAACCCCGTTGGCGGCCCTGAAGCCATGGCCATTTACCGCCAGCGCTTTAAACCATCGGCCGCGCTCAGCGCGCCGCAAAGCAACGTAAGCGTGTTTGCGTTTTGCTCGGAGAGCGAAGAAAAAGTAGCGCAGGTACAGGCCGTCATGGACTATCGCCTGCTGGGCTTTGAACAGGGCCGTTATGATGAAATGCCTTCTTACCAAACAGCTTCGGCATACAACTACTCCCCGGCCGAATGGGGCCGCGTGCTCTACAACCGCCAGCGCACACTGTTTGGTACACCCGGCAGCATGAAAGAAAAGCTGACGGCGCTGGCCGAAAGATTTGGCGTAAACGAAATCATGCTGGCTACCTTTGCGGAAACCCGCGAAGACCGCTTTGCCAGCTATGAACTGCTGGCGCAATTGTTTGAACTTAAAGCAACCACCGGTTAATTCGTTTTCCGCACCCTGTAGTGCCGATGATGAATGATCGGTGGCATTTTTTCGGCGCAGGGATCATTACCGTATGGAAAAGCGGCCGTTTTTCGTTAAATTAGCAGGGTGAAATCACATCGTCACCTACTTTCCAAACGGGCGCGCATGCTGCACCGCGAGCAGGTAAAAGGCCAGGGCCGCCTGGCCGGGCTGCCGGAAAATATAACTACCGGCGATACAAAAGCGGCCGGCTTTGCACCTACGCTGTTCAAAAACATTACCGACAAGGCAAGGCGCCGGGTGCTCAGAACGGCTTCCCGCATCGCTTCATGGTATAAGAAAGAAGGAAAATAAACCGCTTAGAAATTGCCGATATAACGGCTCACCGGGCAACCTACCTTTTTATCTTTCCGGTAAGACGGCAAACCCGCTATACGTTTGTACTCATCGATAAACGAACGCACGGTAACCGTAAACCCGAAATAATACCAGGCGTCTTTACTGCCGCTGTTGCCGCGGTCTGCTCCCGTTGGGTAAGTGCCTGTGCCGCGCCAGGCAAGGTCTACCGCCGTTTGCCCCTTGGCATGCAGCAGTACCGTGGGGTCGGCATAAACGCCGCTGACATCGTCCAGGTAATCAGTAAATAACTTATGATAGCTGAACTCAAGGCCCAGCCGTATATCTTCATTCAGGGCATAATCAAACCCAACGCCAATGGGAATGGCCACCTGTGTAAGGCTATAGCGTTGCACCCCGGGCACGATGCCTTCTCCTTCGGTACTCAGCGGTTGTAAATAGGTTTTGGCGCCCGCATTGGTATGCGTATAAGGATTGAAATGATAAAGACTCACACCCGCAAAAACATACGGCGTCCACCACTTATCGTTCAGGCTGAAAATATTGTATTGGCCGGTCAGCTCCCAGTCGAACAGGCTGGTTTTAAAATTCAGGTTGCGCGCCTGCATGGCGGCATTGCCCTTTTTATCGTCGGCCTGTAAAGAAGTAAGGGTAAAACTGGTGCGTGCCGCAAAATGCTCGCTGATATCATACCGCAAACCCAGGCTGCCCAAAAACTTAGCCTGGCTGAACGTAATGGAGGAAGCCTGCAGCTCGCCCTGGTAATTAGCGAGGCCTGCTTTTGCAGTAATATAAATATCCTGGGCCAATGCTGCATAGGGGAGACAGCACAGGAGTATCACAAATTTTTTCATTTATATTGGATTAAGGATCAGATTCACAGAGACATAGGCCCTACGGGGCCTTTCTAAAACGCAGTTTGGGCAAAATTATTTTGAATACTAATTGGGCCTTCCAAATTCCTGCACCCAGTAATCGCTTTCCCGGGCGGCGCCCATCTCGGAATAAAGACTGTCCATCATAGCCTGGCAATGGTCCTGGCTATTTTGCCAGGCGGTCATGACCAGCGAAAGATCGGCATACCCGCGGGCAATGTTTTCGCCCACATACTGCCCGGTATAACCGGCGCTTTGCGCCCGCTGTATGGGAGAGCTCCCGTTGGGCGCAATATGACTGAAGTAATGATTGCTGTACATGTCTTTTACATGCGCTTCGGCCGCCTGCTCCAGCTGGGCATTCCAGGTTAAAGGCGCAACGGGTGGCATATAAACGCTTCCGCACTGGCAGCCCGTTTGCCGCAGCGCATTTACCTGGTCCAGCATGGTGCTGCTTTGCAGGTTCTCTACCGGTGGGGTCACCTGCCGCGAACAGCCCAGCAATAACAAAAGACCCGGTACAAACGTGAGGAGTTGCTTTTTCATATGGCGAATAGATGATCTCACTTAACGGTAAATGACATCACTTAATTTAACTGGCATGCTCAAACAAAAATAACCTGTAAAAAGGACAAAAACTACGGCTGTTAACATTCCGATACCCAAATAGAAACATTAGGGGCAGCTGCTCCCGCCCCAATCAGGCTAGCTTCCCGTTGTCCTTTACGATTGCATGCAGGTGCCCAAAGCCTGTATTTTTAAAATTAGTTCTGTCAATTTTAAAACTTGTTAGTATGAAAAATGTATGCTTGTTTGTCATGGCGGGCCTGTTGCTGGCCTCCTGTAAAAAAAGTGCCGATCCGGCACAGGTAGAAGCCAACTGGTCTTCTACCGCCAATTACGCTTCCTGGAGCAACGGAGGCTATACCATTTACAACGATGTGTGGGGCAGTGGCGCCGGCCCGCAAACCATCTGGGCCAATTCTTACAGCAACTGGGGCGTATGGGCCAATCATCCCAATACCAGTGGTGTTAAATCATACCCTAATTCCACTAAGAATGTAAATAAAGCGCTCAGCTCGCTCAACAGCTGCACCAGCAGCTTTAATGTTACCATGCCCGGCAGCGGCGCATGGGAAGCTACTTACGATATATGGGACAATAACAATGCTTATGAAACCATGTTGTGGATGAACTATACCGGTACTACTTCCGGCGGCGGCAACGTAAAGCCGATATCATACAACTGGAATTCCAGCGGCAATCCCGTGCCGGTATATACCAATGTAAGCGTGGGCGGCAGCACCTGGAACGTATTCAGGGGTTCCAA
>JACXTT010002936.1_pt1 | contig 26681 bp, 38 predicted proteins | sample 9270951 | NCBI WGS metagenome assembly JACXTT01 (sample SAMN15532306, study PRJNA645909) | rock metagenome | isolation source: weathered quartz diorite | place: Puerto Rico | collected 2017-06-21 | reverse complement strand
GCCCACACTGGCGTCCGCCAGGCCCAGGCGTTCGGCCAACCGGGCGGCGACGACCATGCCGATGGCGACGGCCTCCCCATGCGTGTACCGACGGTAGCCGCTGAGGGTCTCCAGGGCGTGGCCGACCGTGTGTCCAAAATTGAGGATGCGCCGGCGATCGCCTTCCCGTTCATCCTCGGAAACCACCGCGGCCTTAATGGCGCAGGAGGTCCGAATGACCCGGTGAAGCGCGGCAGGTTCCAGCTTTAGGATCTGGTCCATGTCCCGTTCCAGAAACTCGAAGAATTCGGCGTCCGCGATCACCCCGTATTTGATGACTTCCGCCAGGCCCGCCCGGTATTCGCGCGAGGGCAACGTCCGGAGGGCGCCGGGGTCGATGAGTACCAGCTTGGGCTGATAGAATGTCCCGATCAGATTTTTCCCCAGCAGGTGGTTGACGCCCGTCTTGCCGCCGATACTGGCGTCCACCTGCGCGACCAGCGTCGTCGGTACCAGCACGAAGGGGAGCCCCCTCAGATAAATCGACGCGGCGAACCCGGCCAGATCGCCAATCACGCCCCCTCCCAGCGCAACCAGCCAAGCCTTGCGCTCGTAACGGTGCCGGAGGAGTTCGTTGAGAACCCGCGCGACCCACCTGAGCGACTTAGTCCGCTCGCCGTCAGGGAGCGCCAGAACCGTCGGGTTCAGGCCGACCGCCTTCAAGCTGCGGCCGACGCGGGCTCCGTAATGCCGCTTGACCACGGGGTTTGTCACGATGACGGTTTCTGGCCCCAGCTTGAATGGCGCGAAGAACTCCCCGACATGATCGAGAAGCCCATCCTGAACCACGACCTCGTAGCCGCGTTCCCCTAAGTCCACGCGTATTCGGTCACAGACTGCAGGCGTGCGGTCCGTCTCGTCTCGGTCGGTGGTCATTGCACGAAAGCTCTCGGAGGGACCGATGGTCGCTTAGAAGTCCCTGACGTACGCTTGGTAGGCGTCGAAGTTCCGCCGCATCTCCTTGAGGGTGTCCCCCCCGAACTTCTCCACCATGGCGGCGGCCACCTCGTAGGCCACCACCGCCTCCCCCACCACGCCAGCGGCCGGGACTGTGCAGATGTCGGATCGCTCGACGGTGGCTTCGAGGGGCTCTTTCGTCAGGATGTCCACGCTCTTCTTTGGCGAATACAGCGTCGAGATCGGTTTCATCGCTGTCCGCAGGACGATGGGCTGTCCAGTGGTGATCCCGCCTTCCAGCCCCCCGGCATTGTTCGAGCCGCGAATGAACCCGGTCTTCGGGTCGTAGAAGATCTCGTCATGCACATCAGACCCGAACCGGCGCGCTGCCTCGAAGCCCAACCCCACCTCCACCCCTTTCATGGCCTGGATGCTCATGAGCGCCATGGCCAGCCGGGCCGTGAGGCGGCGATCCCACTGGGCATAGCTCCCGAGTCCGATCGGGGGATTGGTCACGACCACTTCGAAGACCCCGCCGAGCGTGTCGCCCTTGTGCTTCGCCTCCCGGATCCGCTCGACCATCTTGGTTGAGCTTTCCGGATCGGGGCACCGGACTTCCGACTCCTCTGCCTGGCGAAAGGCCTGTTCCGTCGTCAAGCCTGCCAGCGAGGCCCGCACCCCGCCGATTTCAAGCGTGTAACTATACACCTGGATTCCGAATTCGGCCAGCAGCTGTTTGGTGACGCCACCGATCGCCACCCTGATCGCCGTTTCGCGCGCGCTGGCCTTCTCGAGCACGTTCCGGATATCGCGATGGTTGTACTTGATGGCCCCGACCAGATCGGCATGGCCGGGCCGCGGACAGGTGACGACTTTTTCCGTGACCGGGGGCCCCGGCTCAGGGGCCATGATCTCTTTCCAGTTCTCCCAGTCCCGATTGGCTACATGCAGGGTAATAGGGGTGCCGAGGGTGAACCCTTTGCGGACGCCCGAGAGGAACTCGACGCGGTCTTGCTCGATCCGCATGCGGCCGCCGCGGCCGTAGCCCTTCTGCCGTCTGGCGAGGTCTCGATTGATGTCGTCGGCGGTGAGAGGCAAACCCGAAGGCATCCCTTCCAGGATGGCGATCAGACCCTTCCCGTGGGATTCTCCCCCGTTCAGGTACCGGAGCATGAGGGAATCGTCCTTACGTTACTCCTTAACGATCGTAGGGGTAACGAAGACCAGCAGCTCCGTCTGGTTGACGGATACACCCTCGTTCTTAAACAGCCAGCCGAGGAAGGGGATGCGGTTGAACCATGGAATACCTTGAATCGAGTCGTTGCGAGTTTCTTCGAAGATCCCGCCCAGTACCGTCGTCTCGCCGTCCCGGAGGAGGATTTCCGTCGTGGCCTCCTTCTTGTCAATCGTCGGTCCTGCCGTCACTGTAACGGCCCCAAGGGCGTTCTTGGTCACCTTGATCTCGAGACGGACCGTATTGGCATGGGGAATCACATGCGGCGTCACGTTCAAGGTCAGCAGCGCATCCACGAACGTGGTCTGCGTTCCCTGCAGTGAGACAGTTGAGAAGGGAATCTGGCTGCCCTGTTCAAGCTTGGCCGGTTTGTTGTCCAACGTAATGATCTTGGGCGCAGAGACGACCTTGGTCTGGCCCAGGGCCTCCCCAGCCGATAGCCGCAGATCGAGCGTGCCGGTGGTCCCGAAAAATTTGCCAATGATAAAACCTGCCGTGCTTCCAGGAACGCTGACGCCTGACGCTGAGGCCGGGAGGTTGATCAGGAAGTCACTCGCTTGTGCGCCAAAGGCGGAGGTGCTGGTCGTGCCAAGGTTGACGGTAATCGGGTTTTGCCTAGTGCCATGGATATTGCCTATCGAGCTGATCCCCCACTGGACCCCGAGCCCACGGGCGAAGGACTTACTGGCCTGAACGATCCGCGCTTCGATCTGGACCTGCGGCGTTCGCTGGTCTAAATCACGGACGATCTTTTCGACCCTGGTCAGGTTGTCCGGGATGTCCCGGACGACGAGCGAGTTGGTTCGGGCATCAACCTTGATCTCGCCCCTCGTGCTAAGATTGCTCTTAGCGACATCGACAGTTTTAGCGGCGTCGGCGAAATTGAGGTAGATGATGCGCGTCACGAGCTCTTCGGCTTTCAGCGTCGCTTCTTTCGCCCTGGCGGCATCATCCCGGAGCTTGGTGATGTTGGCCAGGGTGTCGATCCACAGGATGTTCCCTTCGCGGATCTGCCCCAGGTTGTTCAGCTTGAGAATCAGGTCGAGCGCCTGATCCCACGGCACGTTCAACAGCTTCAACGTCACCTTCGACTTGACCGCTTCCCCCACAACCATGTTGAGACCGCTGACATCGGCGATCAGGCGGAGCACGCTGCTGATTTCTGCGTCCTGGAAGTCCAGAGAGATGCGCTTCCCGGTGAATCGCTCGGTGCCGCCCAGCGTGGCAATATCTCCCGGTTGATCCATTTTCTGTTGCGCCAGTGGCGTCATGGGATCGAGGAATTTGAGTCGACCCGGAACCGGCACCGGCACGCTGCGCCGTGGGCTCATGCTCGCGATCTTTTCGGCCGGGGCAGGTGCGGAACGAGTCGCCGATTGCGTCCCTGGAGGAGCTTGCACCGCTAGGGCCTGTTCCGACAGCGTCACCCGGAGCTGCGCACCGGTCTTCTCGATGATATAGGGGACGGTCCGACCGAGATCGAGCACCAGTCGTACTTTCGCCTGCGGGAACTGGTGCACGCCAATCCGAATCTGCCGCATGAATTGGTGTCCAACCGGGACAGCCTGGCGTTTGGTGCCGTTGATGACATTCATGAGGTCAATGACGAGCCGATTCCCGCTCAGTTTCGTGACGTCGTAGGTCAGCTCGCCGTCTCCGGTAATGAGCACGATCAGGCGGTCCTTGGTCCGCTGCACGGTGAGGTCCGTCATGGATTTTGCGGGCGGCAGCGATTTATCGTTGCGTGGCCCGGCGGCGATAGGGGAAGACGGGACTGCCTCGACTGCGGCCTGCACCGCCGGAGATTCGGGCGCCGACTTCAACGCGTCAGCAGGAGGGGGCGCCATCTCTCTCGCCGGCGCTTCGGCACTGCGCGTGGGCGCGGTCTCCGCGACGGTCGGTTCCATTATCGGCTCGGTCGGCGCGCAGGCCTGCAGGGTTCCTACCATCACCCCTCCTGCCACGAGAACCCCAAGGCTGGTCATTTGAATTTTCATTCGGTCACCTCTCTGGGACGGAGAAGGATTTCGACCTCCTTCGTGCTTTTTCTTCCTGCGATATCGATGGTGGGTTCCGACACGATGATCGCTTTATCGCTAATCGTTTTGATGACCCCGTTGTTGGTGCCCAGCAACATGCCTTCTTTCACCGTGTATCCCTTGCCGTCTGGGGTTTGGATCAGTCCGTAGTAGCCGTACCCTCCCCACATGATGCCAAGGAGTTTCATGTCGCTGATCTGGACCCGTTGCAGAGGAGGCATCTGCGACTGCAAGGAGGCAGTTTTGATCATTTTTGTGAGTGACTGGAATGGATCGCGTCGGCTTTTCGGATCATAGGAATAGCCTTCAGCACTGTCCATGGGCGGAGGGGGGACCCCGGGCGTGGTTGCCGTCGTCATCGCTGGCGGAGTCGCCGCAAGAGGAGGCGCGGGAGCGGCAGGCTTCGCGCCAGCTTGTGGCGTAGCTGGCGCGGCAGGAGTCGGTGCAGGCGTGCCGGCTGCGGGAGCAGGCGTTCCAGGCTTGGCTGGCGCGGCAGGAGTCGGTGCAGGCGTACCGGCTGCGGGAGCAGGCGTTCCAGGCTTGGCTGGCGCAGCAGGCGCGGCGGGCTGGGCCGGAACCTGTCCGGTACTGCCAGGAGGCGGCGCTTTGGGTTTCTGGGGCGGCGGTACCGGTGGCTTCTGGTCTTCCCCGGTCAACAGGCTCATGGCCACCAGCGTTTGCGTGGTCGTCGGTTCAGCAAGCGCATTTCCTACGCCTAACAGCGCGACGGCTGTCAAACCAACAACCATATAATAGAGGGTGACCATTCTCATGGTGTCGTCTCGCTGGCTCACTTCCCTGCCGGCTTGGCCCCTCCAGGTGAGGGCGTGACGGATGCGGATGGAGACGCGAAAGCCGTGATCTGGAACGATGTCTGGACGGACACACGGCCCCGCTCTTCCTTCCCGCCTCCCATCTTGATTTTGTTGACGTTGATGATGCGTGGGAGTTTACCGATCCGGTCAAAGAAGAGCGCCAGGGTGTGGTACCCGCCCGTCATCTCGACATCCACGGGAAGCCTGACAAAAAGTTTGGATGAATCTTCTATACGGGTAGACGGACGCCAAAGTTTGAGGTCCAGACCGATGCGTGTCCCGAGGTTGGAGAGTTGCTTGAGCAGTGTCACGGCCTCCTCCTCAGGGGGCAAGTATTCCAGGTTCTTTGCAAGCTGGCGCTGCAAGTCCGCATTCAACTGCTTGAGCTCCTCGAGCTTTGCGATCCTGGCCTTGTTGGTGTTGATTTCCGTATCGAGTTTGGCAATCTCGGCCTTCAAGTTGGTGATGTCTGTCTGAAGCGGATCTTCGACATAGAAATAGAACCCTACGCCGATCCCGACCAAGACCAGGAGCAACAGGGCCACCTTCTGCTGCATCGGGATGGCCTTGAAGGCCGTGAGATCTGGAGCTTTTATCGCCATGCGTCAGCCCTTTGCCGCCATCTTGATTTTGAACGAGTAGATGATCAGGCCTTCTTCCCCCGACTGACGGCTCTCCTCCAGCAACACGCCGGCAAAGTACCCACTTTGCTGGAGGTTCCTGATGAACTCCACGATATCGTCGTTCGTCAACGCCTTGCCGCTGAGTATGACCTCCTTGTCGCCTTCGACGTTGGTTAGCCAGACCTTCAAGGGGTCCAAGCTCTGGCTGAGATAGTCAAGCAGCCGAACCGGCCCACCTTGATTCTTGCGAAGCTGCTCGATGATACGGTTCTTGTCCTCTAACAACTGCTTGTTCTTCTCGTAATCCTCGACCTCTTGGACCTTCTTCTTGAGCGACTCGAGTTCCTTCATCTTGCTCTCCTTGAGTTGGCTCTGCAGCGCGACCTCATCAACGAGCATCTGCCAGCGATACCCGCATGCCCCAACAAAGACGAGCATGATCCCTAGGCCGACCCACAACTGGAACATCGCCTCATCGACAGGAACCTTTGCTTTTTGGGCGGCTCGTTTGACAGGGAGGAGATTGATCTTGATCATCGGTCACCCTCACGCCGTAGGGCGAGACCGACGACGACGGCTGCCTCCGGCGCAACCCGCTCTATTTCTTCGTGACTTTTCTTCAAGGCCGTCGTATCTAGCTTCTTGAATGGATTGGCCACAGACGTTTCGATGCCCAAGTGTTCTGAAATCTTGACCGGCAGGCTCTTGATCTTGGAACACCCGCCACACAGGACGATGCGCACGATGTCTTCCTCGGGAGAGGTCGTCCTGAAATAATCGAAGGAGCGGCCAATCTCCGTTGCCACCTCCTCATCGACTGCGGCGATCGCTTGGTGCAGCGCGGCGGAGTTGACATCTGGTAAGTGGCCTTTTTTAGCCGCTTCGGCATCTTCCAGACTCAGCCCAAGGTCCTGTTGGATCCGCTCAGAGTACCGGTTGCCGCCGATTGTGATGTCTCGGGTGAATGCCGAGACCCCGCCCTTCAAGATATTAATATTCATGACACTGGCACCGATGTTCACGGTCGCAGTCAGCTCAGCCGGCGAGACGTCGTAATTCACGCAGTACATGTTTTCAACGGCGAACGCGTCGACATCAACCAATTTGGGCGTCAAGCCGGCCTCGCGCACCGCGTTGGCGTAATCGTTCAGCTTGTCCTTTTTGGTAGCGACCAGCAGGACTTCCATCTCTCCCTGCGCGGCGGAGGACTGCTCTTCCTGTGAAAGAATATGGAAATCCAGATAGACATCGTTAATATCGAAGGGAATGTATTGCTCCGCCTCGAACTTGATTTGTTTATCCAACTCCTCCGCCGGCATTGGCGGGAGGGTGATTTTCTTCACGATGACGGACGTCCCGGATATCGACAAGGCAACGTTCTTGTTTTTAAGCTTCTGCTCGGTGGCGAGTTCCTTGATGGCCGTCACGACCCCCAAGCCGTCCATGATCGATCCGTCGACGATCATTTCGGCGGGAAGCAGCTTTATGCCGAACCGCTCCACCTTCAGCTTTCCCGTGGACTCCTTGAGCTGCAACATCTTGATGGACCCAGAACCAATGTCCAACCCCAGCAGGTAAGCTTTCGAACCAAATCCAAACAACGGTCGCCCTTTCTATCTTCCCAGTGTCTAGCTTGATGCACGCCGACGAATGATGCGCTTAATCTCTTCGAGATTTGTCGTCGAGTACAGACGCCAATTCCGCCAATCGCGCGGCGGCGTTGAAATCAGGCCTTCGCGCTCCCAGCGATAGAGCGTCGCCTTCGAGATATCAAACAAGTGACACACTTCCAGGGTCGAGAACCGCCGTGATACAGGCTTGCGACCGGCGGGCCGCACGCTGTGCGTTTTCCTTTTCGCTTCAACGGCCTTCATCACGCGCGGCTCATGAAATCGATTGGACACATAAATGTCGTAAGTATAGTTAGTATAATTTTGATGTCAAGAAGTTTTTTACAAGGAGATTGTGAACTAACGCGCGGCATCCGCTTTAGGAGCGCGGCGCGACGCACGTAAGGGACTGGCCCTACCACGCCTAGCGGTGAGGAATGGTGATGCTGGTAGTCCTTGTGGTCGGGGGAGGAAAAGGAACGCAGGTAAAGTTAGACAGCGTTGTCCTAGTAGACGCGCTTACGTCGGCTGGCGGACGGGATGTTGAGTTCCATCCGGTACTTGGCCACGGTGCGCCTAGCTAGGACCACGTTTTGGACTTTCAGCCGCGCGACGATCTCCTGATCCTTCAAGGGACGGTTGGGGTCTTCCTCCTGCACCATCTTGCGAATCATCTCACGCACCGCTACGGAGGACAATTCGGTCAGCCCTTCCTGGGACCGCGGGATGCTAGTGGTGAAGAAAAATTTGAGCTCGAAAATTCCCTGCGTGCAATGGAGGTATTTATTGGAGGTGACGCGGCTGATGGTCGACTCGTGCATGGAGACGTCTTCCGCGACGTCGCGCAGCACCATCGGCTTGAGGTATTGAATACCGTGCTCGAAGAACGGCTCCTGGGCCTTGACGATGCTCTCGACGACCCGCACGATCGTCTTGTTCCGCTGGTCAATACTCCGAATCAACCACTGGGCGGATCGCAGCTTCTCGTCCAGGAACGCGCGCGTGGCGTCCGTAGGATCGCGCTTGCCAGCCAAAAATCTGCGGTAGTAGGAGTTGATCCGGAACCGTGGCATGCCGTCGTCGTTGAGCCTCACTACCCACTGCCCGTCGGACTTGAGGACATAGACGTCCGGGATGATCGGATGATTGTCTGAAGAGAAGAATGGGCGTCCAGGTTTAGGCTCGAGTCCCTCGATGATCTTGATAGCGTGCAGGACTGCGTCCACAGGAACACCGAGGGCCTTGGCGATCACCGGGTATCGCTTGTGCTCCAAATCCTGCAGGTGATGACGGATAATGGCCTCGACGACAGAGCCGCCAAGCCCCAAGTGCTCGGTCTGCGCCAGCAGACACTCCGGCAGATCACGCGCCGCCACGCCGACAGGATCAAAGCCCTGGATCACCTTGAGCACGTGCGTGGCCTGCACAAGAGATACTCCAGACGCTGAGGCCAGTTCTTCCAGTGGCGTGCGCAGATAACCATCCTCATCAAGATTCCCGATGATGCTCCGCCCAATGTCCTGTTCGGCCCTGTCGAGAGTGGCAAGGGCCAATTGCCACACGAGGTGATCTTCCAGGGAGGCAGTTTTGGTCATCGTCTGGTCGAGGGAGGGAAGTTCGTCACGCCCGTTGCGCGGCGCCTCGACGTCGCCCCACCGCCGATCGTCATCGAAATACTCGTCCCACGCTCCCGTCAACTCCTCCCGGCCGGTTTCATCTCCGCCGGTTTCTCCTGCAGCGTCCTCTTCATCCCGCTTGACCGTGCCCGTATCTTGACCCTCGTCAGAAGTACCGGCCTCCGTCTCCGAGTCTTCGAGCTCTGAACTGCCCTCTTCGAGGAGGGGGTTTTCTTCGAGTTGTTGCGTGAGGGCTTCCTGCAATTCAAGGCGGGACAGTTGCAGCAGTTTGATGGCCTGCTGCAATTGCGGCGTCATGATCAGCCGTTGCGACAGGCGGAGGTCAAGTCTTGGCTGCATAAATCCGTTCCCCGACTATAGGCGGAATCCTTCTCCCAGATACACTTCCCGTGCGCGCTGGCTATTCACGAGGTACGTGGGAGACCCTTCTTCCAAGATCTCGCCTTCGGTGATGATGTACGCACGGTCGGTGATGGACAATGTCTGCTGGACGTTGTGGTCGGTGATCAACACACCGATCCCCCGTTCTTTGAGCTGGCGGATGATGCTTTGGATGTCGCCGACCGCAATGGGATCGATCCCGGCGAACGGTTCATCTAGCATCAGGAAATGCGGCCGCGTGACCAGTGCGCGGGCGATCTCCACGCGCCGGCGCTCGCCGCCTGACAGGGTGAAGGCCTTATTGGTCCGGATGTGATCCAACCCAAGGTCCTTGAGAGCGGTCTCCAGACGCTCTCCTCGCGCGCCTTTGCTCAGGTCCAGCAATTCGAGAATCGCCACCAGGTTCTGCTCCACCGTCATACGTCTGAACACTGACGACTCCTGGGGTAAGTAGCCGATCCCGCGACGCGCCCGCTGATACATGGGCAGGTCCGTGATCGCCTCACCACCCAGGAGGATGGCACCTTCGTCCGGCAGCGTCAAGCCCACCATCATGTCGAAGACCGTCGTCTTCCCCGCCCCGTTGGGGCCGAGGAGCCCGACGATCTCCCCAGCGTGCAGTGCCAGGCTCACGCCCCTGACAACGCGCCGCCCGCGGTAGGCCTTTTCGAGTCCCCGCGCCTCAAACGCGTAAGGCCTCTTCCCGTCCCTTGAGGTCCCGGTGACGTCCGTCACCGAGGTTTGGGTTCCCTATCGTTGATGACGACCCGACTCCCCTCGACGATGCTCCGGTCTTCCCTTAGGAACATGGTCATCTTCGTGCCAGTCACCCGGTACCCTTCTTCCCAGGCCTCTGGATCGCCCGTCAAGACGAGGGTCTCATCCTGCTGGTGATAGACCGCCTTCTTCGACTTTGCGCGCTTTTCGCCTCGCTGCATCACCACGTTGCCCGTCGCGTCGATCACGCTGACCGCCCGATTGCCGAACGTGGGCAGGTCGGTGGCGGCCGGAGACGATGGTGCGCCTGTTTTCCCACTTTTCTGGGCGGAGGGCGTCGGGGGAGTGCCGTCAAAGTGGACGATCATCTGGTCCGCGCGCATCACGAAGTCCCCTTTGGTCATCACTACCTTCCCCGTGAAGAGAGCAGTATTTTCATGGTCTCTGAACACGAGGGATTCTGAGGTGATGACGATTTCAGCAGGCGGGGTGGGCGAGGGCTCCGGCGGTGGTGCCGCGGAGACGATGGTGCTGCCCACGAGGAGAAGCGCGCTAGTGAATCCCCACGCGGACATTGTGACGGACTCTCATTTCTCGGGAGGCAAGGAACGCATCCATGCCTTGGCCCGTGACCTCCAGCCGGGGACCGGTGATCCTCACCGGCTCGTCAGTCCAGACCCGAAGTGCCTGGTTGTCCCACCTGATCAGCGGAGTATAGATCGTGAACCCGCCGTTAAGGATCAAGGCGAGGTTGCCGGATCGTTTGCTGATCACGAAATCTTTCGACGTGGTGTTGATGGTCCCCTCATCGCCGGCAACGGTCATGGTGACGCCATCGGTCCCCATCAGCGTCACGTGTATATCATTGAGCACCGCTGTGGCATCCGCCTCGAACAACTGCGCCTGTCGGGCCTGGATCTTCCAATCCACGAGCCCGCCTTTGCTTTGGGCGAACGAGAATTCCTGCAGGCCGGCATCTGCCCGCTGCGGCAAGATGGGGGCGACGGCCTGCGGGACTCGCCGCGCCGGCCCGGCGGCGACAAACACGAGAATCGTTGCCAGCAGGGCCACCATCGTGCCCAGGAGCGCGGCTCTCGCGACACGCAAAGACGATGGCGCCATCTTCGCTAACACGCGATGCACTATATCACAACGTCGCTGGGGAGTAAAGGCAGCAAGCGGGCCGTCACAGCGGCCCTGCGCAGGGTTGCGATGTACCACTCGGCGAGTCCTACGCGCCCGCGGCAGCAGACGCCTTTGCCGGTGCAGACCCGGTCTTCGAGGAGCTTCTGCCCGCGCTTTTCTGATCACCGGCGTGCCCTTTATCCGCCTCTTTCTTATCGACCGGGCGAGTTACCAATTCAATCACGGCCATGGGCGCGGAATCCCCCACCCGACGACGTGTCTTGATGATGCGGGTGTAGCCGCCATGGCGCGCGGCGAACCGCCCAGCCAGGTCCTTGAAAAGCTTGGACAAGACGCTTTTGGCGCGTATATACGCCGCCGCACGGCGGCGCGCATGCAGGCTCCCCTCCTTGCCTAACGAGATCATGCGCTCGGCCAGGATGCGGAGTTCTTTCGCTTTGGCTTCGGTCGTCTCGATCCGTTCGTGTTCCAGCAATGAGGTGACAAGGCTTCGAAACAACGCTTGCCGGTGATGGGTGTTCCGGCCGAGTTGTCGGCCGCTTTTCCGATGTCGCATGCTCGCGTGCTACTCCTCTCGCGTTTCCGAACCGGTCCTTTGCGGAAGATGATCGAGTTTCATGCCGAGGCTCAAGCCCATCTCGGCGAGGATCTCCTTGATTTCGTTGAGCGACTTTTTTCCGAAATTCTTGGTCCGCAACATGTCGGCTTCTGTCTTTTGCACGAGATCCGCTATGGTCTTGATGTTCGCGTTCTTCAAGCAATTGGCGGCCCTGACCGAGAGCTCCAACTCATTGACGCTCCGCAGGAGGTTCTTGTTGATCTCCGTGAGGGCTTCCTGAGCCACCGGCTGCGCGAGCGTCTCTTCCATGTCTTTGACCTTGATGAAGATATCGAGATGGCCACGCACGATGAGCGCGGCGGACGACAGCGCGTCCTCGGGCGAGACGCTCCCGTCGGTCCAGACTTCCAGAATCAGTTTGTCGTAGTCGGTCATCCGTCCAACACGCGCGTTTTCCACCAGGTAGTTCACACGGGTGACCGGAGAGTAAAAGGCGTCCACGGGAATCACGCCGATGGGCATGCCTTCTTCCTTGTTGCGTTCCGCTGAGACGTACCCGCGCCCATGCTTGACGACGATCTCCATGTCCAGCACGGTACCCTTATCCAGGGTCGCAATGTGAAGGTCGGGCGTCAGGATCTCAATGTCCGCATCGTGCTCCACGTCGCCGGCTTTGGCAACCCCAGGCCCTTTCTTGCGCAGGCGAATGGTCTTGGTCTTATCGGCGTGCAGCTTGAAACGGATCTTCTTGACGTTGAGAATGATGTCAGTGACGTCTTCGGTGATGCCAGGAATCGTGGAGAATTCGTGCAGGACGCCCTCGATCTTGACGGAGACGACGGCGGCACCTGATAACGAGGACAGCAATACCCGACGCAGTGAATTGCCGACGGTTGTGCCGAACCCGCGCTCGAACGGCTCGGCGGTAAACCGCCCGTAGGTCGCGGTCAAGCTCTCTTTATCGACTTCGACTTTCGTCGGAATCTGAAAATCACGCATTCCCTTCAACATACTGGCTCCTTATCGCCGGGTTGGCGCGGTGAGCGCCAGCGGGCGTGGCCCGGTCGGGGCGTCACGCGTAGCTCACCGCGAATAGAGGTCCACCACCAACTGTTCGTTCACGGGCAAGGCAATGTCGTCTTTGGTCGGCAGGCCCCGCACCGTGGCTCTGAAGTTCGCCTTGTCCAAATCCAGCCAGGGCGGGATGCCTCGCCCCTCGACGGCGTCGAGCGCCGAGATGATTGGAACGATGGACCGGCTGCGCTCCTTGACCTCGATCACATCACCTTCCTTCACCAGGAAGGAGGGCCGGTTGACCTTCCGACCGTTGACGCGGTAGTGACCGTGATTCACGAGGAGCCGCGCCTCTTTCCGGGAGGCCGCAAAGCCGATGCGGTAGACCACATTGTCCAAGCGTCGCTCCAGGGTCCGGAGCAGGTTTTCGCCCGTAATGCCCTGCTGGCGTTCGGCCTTGGCGAACGTGCCCCGGAATTGGCGTTCCAAGATCCCGTAAATGCGTTTCAGCTTCTGCTTCTCGCGAAGCTGCGCACTGTACTCAGAGACACGCTGGCGGCCCTGCCCATGCTGGCCGGGCGGATAGGCGCGCCGTTCCACCGCGCACTTTTCCGTCATACAACGGGACCCTTTCAAGAAGAGCTTGACCCCTTCTCGACGGCACAATCTACATACCGGTCCACGATATTTCGCCACTGCTTCCCTCCTTAACAGGCGTTAAACGTTAATCCTAAAAATGATTCCACTGTCCGCCACGTTTAACGAATGACGATCAACGGTCATCTCAGACGCGACGCCGTTTCGGTGGACGACAGCCGTTGTGAGGGATCGGCGTCACGTCCCGGATCATGTTGATGCGCAGGCCGGCAGCCTGGAGCGCCCGAATGGCAGACTCGCGCCCGGCGCCAGGACCCTTCACGTACACGTCGATCTGCCGCATGCCGCACTCCATCGCTTTCTTGCCCGCCACTTCACCGGCCCGGGTCGCCGCAAACGGCGTGCTTTTGCGGGACCCTTTAAAACCCTGATCGCCAGCGCTCGCCCAGACAACCGTGTTTCCGCCCATGTCCGTGATAGTCACGATCGTGTTATTGAAAGAGGCCTGGATGTGGGCCACGCCGCTCTGGACGACCTTCTTCTCCCGCTTCTTGCCTTTCTTCACCCCCATGCCGCCCCTCCCTCACACGACCTTGGGCGTCTTCCGTGCCTTGCCCTGGCCCTTGGGCCCTTTTCGTGTCCGTGCGTTTGTTTTGGTTCGCTGCCCTCGCACCGGCAGCCCCCGGCGGTGCCGGAGCCCGCGATAGCACCCGATGTCGACGAGCCGTTTGATGTTCATCGACACGTCCTTGCGAAGATCTCCCTCCACCTTGTGCTCCCGTTCGATGATCTCGCGCAGCTTCACGATCTCATCCTCGCGGAGATCCTTCACGCGCGTGGACGGTGAGACTCCAGCCTTGGCCAGGATCTGAGCGGCGAGTGGCCGCCCGATGCCGTAGATGTAGGTCAACCCGACGTGGACCTGTTTGTCCCGCGGCAGATCAACTCCGGCGATGCGCGCCATAACTCGTCTCTCCTCTCTGGAGGCTCACTACCCTTGCCGTTGTTTGTGTCGGGGATTCGAGCAGAGCACTCGGACAACCCCGCGACGCCGGACCACTTTGCATTTCGAGCAGATCGGTTTGACCGACGATTTCACTTTCATGGCCGCTCAGTACCCTCCAGGGATGGTTGCTGTTATTTGAACCGGTATGTGATCCGCCCCCGCGTCAGATCGTAGGGCGAGAGCTCCACTGTGACCTTGTCGCCGGGGAGGATGCGGATGAAATTCATGCGCATTTTGCCGGAAATGTGCGCCAGGATCTTGTGCCCGTTGTCTAATTGGACACGGAACATGGCATTCGGCAATGTCTCGGCGACGGTCCCTTGCGCTTCGATCACATCTTCCTTAGCCATTGTTCCTGTGCACTCCGTCTCTTACAGTTTCGTCAGTATCCGTGGACCCGTGTCGGTCACGACGATCGTGTGCTCGAAGTGGGCCGACAGACTTCCGTCTCGGGTCACGGCCGTCCAGCCATCGGCCAGTAGCCTGGTCTCCGGCCGCCCCATGTTCACCATCGGCTCGATCGCTAGCGTCATCCCCGGTTTCAAGCGAGGTCCTTTTCCGGGCTCGCCGTAGTTCGGCACCTGTGGCTCTTCGTGCAGACACCGGCCAATTCCGTGTCCCACGAACTCTGTGACGACGGAAAAGTTCGCCCCTTCCGCGTGGCTCTGCACGGCGTGGGAGATGTCAGAAATCCGATTGCCGACGACGGCCTGGGCGATCCCTTTGTGGAGCGCTTCTTCTGTTACCTGTAACAGGCGGCGCGTCTCGTCCGAGACAGCGCCGACCGGAACTGTAATGGCAGCATCTCCATAATATCCGTCCACGATGACCCCGAGGTCCAGTCCCACGATGTCGCCCTCTTTGAGCACTCGGTGCGAGGGAATACCGTGCACGACCTCTTCGTTGACCGACACACATAAGGTGTGTTGGTAGATCTTGTCGCGGACCCGGTAGCCCTTGAACGCCGGTTTGCCGCCTCGCTCGAGGATGAACTTCTCCGCAAAGTGATCCAGTTCTTCCGTCGTCACCCCGGGCTTGATCTGATGGCGCAGCGCTTCGAGGACCTCGGCGACGATCCACGACGCACGGCTCATCTTTTCGATCTCTTCGGGGGACTTCAATTCGATCTCGGTCATGCCACCCTCGTCGCGTGCACGACGGTTAGGAGTTGCTTGTAGACCTCATCGATCGAGACGGTGGCGTCCACCCGACGCAGGAGCCCCTGCTTCTGATAATACTCCGCGAGCGGGCGGGTCTGCTGGTCGAACACCTTGAGGCGGGCCAACACCGTTTCGGGCTTATCGTCGGCACGCTGTGCCAGCGCTCCGCCGCACTTGTCGCAGACCCCCTCCCGCTTGGGCGGATCATGCTCGATGTGATAGACCGTTTGGCACGCGGAGCAACTGCGACGACCAGAGAGACGGCGGACGATCTCCTCAGGGGGTACCTCGAGGCTGATCACATGATCGAGCCCCGGGGCGCCCGTCTCTTTGAACATCCGGTCCAACGCTTCGGCCTGCGCCACTGTCCGGGGGAACCCGTCGAGAATATACCCTTGCGCGCACTCTGGGTTCGTCAATTTCTCCCGGACGAGCCCGATGACCACCTCATCCGGCACAAGCTTGCCCGAGTCCATATAGCCCTTCGCCCGCAGCCCGAGCGGCGTGCCGCGCTTGACGGACTCCCGCAAGATCTCTCCGGTGGAGACCTGGGGGATCTTCTCCTGCGCAGCCAAGCGCTGCGCCTGTGTCCCCTTGCCCACACCGGGCGCTCCGAAAAAGACCAGGCGCATCGCCTTACCCGCTCCGTCCTTTCAGCCGTCCCTTGGCCAAGAACCCCTCGTAGTTGCGCATGAGCATGTGCGACTCGATCTGCTGCGCCGTGTCCAAGCCTACGCCGACGGTGATCAATAATGAGGTGCCACCGAAGTAGAACGGCACGCCCAGTTTGTAGATCAGGATTTCCGGGATGATGCACACCCCCGCCAGGTAGAGCGAGCCCGCAAAGGTGATGCGGTTCAGGACCCGGTAGATGTAGTCTGAGGTCCGCTGGCCCGGTCGAATGCCCGGAATGAATCCTCCATACTTCTTCATGTTGTCGGCGATGTCCACCGGGTTCAGCACCACCGCCGTGTAAAAATAACAAAAGAACACGATCAGGCTGACATACAGGATCGTGTAGGTCACCGAGCCTGGAGCGAGCATAGTGCCTGCCTGCTGGACCCAGGGGATCTGGATGAACCCGGCGATCGTCGCTGGAAACGCGATGATCGACGAGGCGAAAATCGGCGGAATCACACCTGCCGTGTTGATCTTGAGCGGAATGTGTGTGCTCTGTCCGCCGAATACCCGCCGCCCCACCACGCGCTTGGCATACTGCACCGGGATCTTACGCCTGCCGGTCTCCAGAAACACGATCGCCGCGATCACTCCGACCATCCCGCCGCTGAGCATGACGAGCCAGAACCCCGTCAACTGACCGACCTCAAACAATCGATAGGTCTCCACCACCGCAGCCGGCAGGCGGGCGACGATCCCCGCGAAGATGATCAGCGAGATGCCATTGCCGATCCCCCGCTCGGTGATCTGCTCTCCGAGCCACATCAAGAAGGCCGTGCCGGCGGTCAGCGTCAGCATGGTCATCAGGCGGAAACTCCACCCGGGAGCCTGGACGAAGGCGCCGCGGTTCATGCCCTCAAGCCCGATGGCGATCCCGAACGACTGGATCAAGCCGATCGCGATCGTCCCGAATCGGGTATACTGCACAATCTTTTTCCGACCGCGTTCCCCCTCCTTGGCGAGCTTCGTCAAGTGGGGAATCACGACCGTCAGCAGCTGCAGGATGATCGACGCGCTGATGTAAGGCATGATGCCAAGCGCGAAGATCGTCAGCCGCGAGAGTGCCCCACCAGAAAAGATATCAAGAAACCCGAGAAGCGCGCCGCCTTTGTCCTGCAGGAACTTGCCAAGTTCGTCGTTGTTGATACCCGGGGTCGGGATGTGCGCGCCGATCCGATAGACCGCCAACATCCCGAGCGTGAATAGAATCCGATTCCGCAGCTCCGGGATATTGAAGATGTTCTTGAAATTCGTGATCAGCCGCTCAAGCACCGTCGAGAACCTCTACCATCCCCCCTGCGGCTTGAATCTTGGCGATCGCTGCCCCGCTGAATCGATGCGCCTGGACACGGACCGCCCGCGACAACGAGCCTTCTGCTAAGACCTTGATCTTGGCCCCCCGACCGCGCACGAGACCGGCTTGCGCGAGGACTTGCGGTGTTACATCCTGGACGCCTTCGAGCCGGTTCAGGTCGCGGAGGTTCACGACAGCCCACTCCTGCGTGAAGATGTTCGTGAACCCGCGCTTGGGCACGCGCCGGGTCAGGGGCATCTGCCCGCCCTCAAACCCGGGCCGCTTGCCGCCTCCCGATCGGGCCTTTTGTCCCTTGTGGCCCCGCGTGGCCGTCTTGCCGTGCCCGGAGCCGATGCCCCGGCCAACGCGCTTGCACCGCCGCCGCGATCCTGGGGCTGGTTTCAAGTCATGCAGCTTCATGGAGCCTCTTTGCCTGCATCCCTGACTTCCAGTAGGTAGGAAAGCTTGTGCACCAGCCCCCGCACTTGCGGCGTGTTCGGCCGGATCACGGTGTGGTGGAGCCGACGGAGGCCGAGCCCGCGCAGGATGATCCGATGAGACCTTGGCGTGCCGATGGGACTGCGGACCAAGGTAATCGCGATCGTCTCGTTGGGTGTGGTCTTCCGCCCCATCGCCTACCCCGCCTGTTGGACGATCGTTTTGCGGATACGAAGCACTTCGTCTGGGTCTCGCAACTGGTTCAGCCCGGCAAGGGTCGCCTGCACCACGTTGAAGGGATTGCCGCGGCCCAGCGTTTTCGCCACGATATTATGGATCCCCGCCAACTCGATCACAGCCCGTACGGCTCCGCCGGCGACGATCCCAGTCCCGGCTGCCGCCGGTTTGAGCAGCACATGCTCGGCGCCGAACTGACCGTGGACCTCATGGGGAATGGTCCCGTTCTTGATCGCGACCCGGATGAGATTTTTCTTGGCGTGCTGCACGGCTTTGGAGATGGCCTCGGGTACTTCCGCCGCCTTGCCCTTGCCAATGCCGACCAGGCCTTGCTCATCGCCGACCACGACCAGCGCGGTGAAATTGAACCGTTTGCCCCCTTTGACCACCTTGGCCACGCGGTTGATGTAGACGACCTTATCTTTCAGGTTCAGTTCGTCCGGATTGATCTTCACGATTCAGCGATGCTCCTGTTTAGAACTTCAGCCCCTTTTCGCGGGAGGCTTCGGCCAACGCCTTGATCCGCCCGTGGTACTTGTAGCCGCCGCGGTCAAACACGACGGCCGTCACGTTGGCTTTCAGGGCCCGCTCGGCGACCAGCCGGCCCACGGCGACGGCAGCCGTCACGTTTCCTCCGTTTTTCACCTTGTCCTTGAGCTCCTTGTCCAGACTCGATGCGCTGATTAAGGTCCGCCCGGTTGTGTCGTCGATCACCTGCGCATAGATGTGCGCGTGGCTCCTGAACACGTTGAGCCGGGGGCGCTGGGCCGTCCCGAACACCCGGAGCCTGACCCGGTGGTGCCGGCGGACCCGACTGCGTTCCCGTTTGCTCACATCCAACATCGCCGGCGCCCCTTACTTGCCCGTCTTGCCTTCCTTGCGAATCAAGATTTCGCCCGCGTACTTCACCCCCTTGGCCTTATACACGTCAGGCCTCTTGAGGGCCCTTATATTGGCGGCGATCTGGCCAACTAGGTATCGGTCCCGTCCCCTGATCGTCACCACCGTCTGCTTATCCACCTTGGCCTCAATGCCCTCCGGCAGCGGGAACGCGATGGGATGGGTGAACCCGAGGTTGAGACTGAGCGTCCGTCCGCTCAGCGCGGCCTTGTACCCGACCCCGTTGATCTCCAGGACCTTCTCGAACCCCTTCGTGACTCCCTCAATCATGTTGTGGATTTCGTTCCGGACCAACCCGTGGAGCGCGCGGTGCTGGCGGGTATCGGCCGCGCGCTGCACCACGACATTGCTATTAGCCACAGCGACCGTGATGTCCGGTGGGAGCGGCCGTGTAAGGCCCCCAAGCGGGCCTTTCACGAACACCTTCTGGGTGTCGACCTTGACGTCAACACCCTGCGGAATGGGTACTGGCTTTCTTCCAATCCGTGACATCGAACGCTCCTACCAGATATAGCAGAGCACTTCGCCGCCGATCTTTTGTACGCGCGACTCGGAGCCGGTCATGACCCCTTTGGGTGTGGTCAGGATGGCGACTCCCAGACCGCCCCGTACTTTCGGAATTTGCGGGCGCCGGACGTACACTCGTTTGCCCGGCCGGCTCACGCGACGGATCCCCGTGATCATGGGGATCTCGCCCTCCTGGTAGCGCAGGTGTAGCCGGAGGACCGGATGGTCTCCTTCCTCGATGCGCTCCACGCCCTGAAGGAATCCTTCTTGATGGAGAACCCGGGCGATCTCGGCCTTGAGCGTGGAGGCTGGCACCTGCACAGTCGCGTGCCGCCGCCGCACGGCGTTTCGAATCCGGGTAAGCATATCGGCGAGGGGATCTGTCATCGCCATCGCGTCACCAGCTCGATTTGATCACCCCGGGGATCTCGCCCCGGAGGCTGAGAAAGCGAAAACAAATACGGCACAGCTTGAACTTGCGCAGGAAGCTCCGCACACGTCCGCAGTTGGGACAGCGGTTGTACGCCCGCGTTTTGAACTTCGGGGGTCTCTGCGCCTTTAATCGAAGAGCCAATCGGGCCACAGTCTCAACACCTCCCGTCGGATCAGGTTCGAAAGGGCATGCCCAGGTTCTTCAACAGGGCCTTGCCTTCATCGTTGGTGTTCGCGGTCGTCACGATTGTGATATCCATCCCATGGATGGCCTCAACCGCGTCGTACTCGATTTCGGGAAAGATTAGTTGCTCCTTGAGACCCAGCGTGTAATTGCCGCGTCCGTCGAAGGACTTCGGCGAAACCCCTTTGAAATCGCGGATGCGCGGTAGGGCCACGGTCACCAGACGGTCCAAGAATTCGTACATGCGCTTACCCCGCAACGTGACCTTTGCGCCGATCGGGAGGCCTTTGCGGAGCTTGAAGTTCGCGATCGCTTTCCGGGCGCGGGTCACCACGGGGTGCTGCCCGGAAATGGTCGCCAGTTCCTTCACGGCCGAGTCCAGCAGCTTGACGTTCTGTGTCGCCTCGCCCATGCCCACGTTGAGCACGATGCATTCAAGCCGGGGCACCTGCATCCGATTCGTATAGGAGAATTCGTTCATCAAGTTCGGCACGACCATCTTGTGATAGTGCTCCTGCAAGCGGACCGGGCCGCGAGGTTCTGGCGCTGCCTTGGCTGGCTTGCTCTCAGGCTTGGTCACCGGTTTGGGCTCGGGTTTTGTTGCCGGCTTGGGTTGGGGCTTGGCCATCGCTATGGTCGCTCGCTGATCTCAAGGGGTTGCGTGCATTTGCGGCACACGCGGACGCGGGAACCATCGGTCAGCGTCTTGATCCCCACACGCGCAGGCTTCTGACACGTGGAACAATACAGCATCACGTTCGAGAGGTGAATGGGCGCTTCCCGCTCCAGGATGCCTCCCTGTCGGTTCTGCTGGGTCGGCTTCGTATGCCGCTTGATGATGTTGATCCGTTCGACCGTGACTTTGCGGTCGAGATGGAACACGCCGAGGACCTTGCCGGATTTCCCGCGATCCTTGCCTGCGATGACGACGACCGTGTCGCCCTTACGCACGTGGCTCTTGGGCGGGATTTCCAGGGGGTGGTTGGCGCTCAGCCAGCCTCGACGTCTCATCTACAGCACCTCCGGCGCAAGCGAGATGATCTTCATGTACTTTTTCCAGCGCAGCTCGCGGGCCACCGGACCAAAGATGCGGGTGCCGATCGGCTCCCCCTGCGCGTTGATCAACACGCAGGCATTGCGGTCAAACTTGATGTACGAGCCGTCTTCCCGGCGGACTCCCTTCGTCGTCCGCACGACCACGGCCTTGCTGATCTCCCCTTTTTTTACGGTGGCCTGTGGGATGGCTTCCTTGACCGTCACCATAACGACGTCCCCCAGACTCCCGTACCGGCGCTTGGTTCCGCCGAAGACATGGAAGCACATGACCTTCTTGGCCCCTGAATTGTCGGCCACGTCCAGCATGGAATAGATCTGAATCATCGCGCTCTGGCCTTCTCGACGATTTGCACGACTCGAAAATGCTTGTCCTTGCTCAGCGGCCGGGTCTCAACCAGCCTGACCCGATCACCAGTCTGGCACTCGTTCTTCTCGTCGTGCGCCTTCAACCGCGTCACCCGGCGTAGCACCTTCCCGTAACGATGATGACGGACGAAACGCTTCAACATCACGACCACGGTTTTTTGCATCTTGTTGCTCACCACTTCGCCAACGAGCTCGCGGCGGTGAGCCAGGTCCTGGCGCCCGTTCTCACTCATGCAGCGCCTCGGGAGGATGTCGCCGCCTCGCTGCGCTGCGTTTCGCGGAGGATGGTCTTCACGCGGGCGATCTCCCGTCGTGTCTGTTTGATTTTGGCAAGATTTTCAACCCGGCCGGCCACAAACTGAAACCTAAGGTTGAATAATTCCTTTTTCAACTCCTTGACCTTTTCCTCCAATTCCACGGTCGTCAGGCCACGCAGGTTCTTGACATGGATCGCGTGCGTCTCCATGGTTACACGCCTTTCCGTACGACGAACATGGTCGCGATTGGCAACTTATGCGCCGCCAAGCGGAGGGCTTCCTGGGCCACTTCCGACGTCACTCCGTCCATTTCGTACAGGATGCGCCCCGGCTTCACCACGGCAACCCAGTATTCGGGATTCCCCTTGCCTTTGCCCATACGGGTCTCGGCGGGCTTCTTGGTGATCGGCTTGTCGGGGAAGATGCGGACCCAGACTCGGCCGCCGCGTTTGACATGGCGCGTCATGGCGATCCGGGCCGCCTCGAGCTGTCGGTTCGTGATCCAGCCCGGCTCGAGCGCTTTCAGGCCATAGTCGCCGAGCGTCACCTGACACCCACGGTAGGCCTTCCCCCGCATGCGCCCCTTGTGCATCTTCCGATGTTTAACTTTCTTGGGAGCGAGCATGAATCCCTCTCCTACCGCCGTTCCCGCTCACCCTCTGCCTTGCCGTGCGATGCGGCAGGCAGGATCTCGCCTTTGTAGATCCAGGCCTTGATGCCGATCTGTCCCATCGTCGTATGGGCCTCCGCGAACCCATAGTCAATATCGGCGCGGAGGGTATGGAGCGGCACACGGCCCTGCAGATACCACTCGGTCCGCGCGATTTCAGCTCCGGCCAGCCGGCCCGAGCACCGAATCTTGATGCCCTGGGCGCCCAGGCGAAGGGCCGACGCGACGCTGCGCTTCATGGCTCGGCGGAACGCGACCCGCTTTTCCAGTTGCACGGCGATGTTTTCGGTGACCAGTTGCGCATCCAGCTCCGGCTTCTTGATCTCCTTGATGGTGATGTAGACCTGACGGTTGATCATCTTTTCCAGGTCAGCCTTGAGCTTGTCCACCTCCGCACCCTTGCGCCCTATGATGATGCCGGGCCGGGCGGTATGGATGATGACCGTGGCTTGGTCTCCGGAGCGTTCGATCTCCACCTTCGACACACCCGCGTGATAGAGCTTGCTCTTCACCATCTTGCGGACACGGATGTCTTCGTGCAGGATCTTGGCGTAGTCGCGGTCCGCATACCACCGCGAGCTCCATGGCTTGACATAACCGAGCCGCAACCCGACCGGATGTGATTTTTGGCCCATCCCTCGCTAGCCCTTTCCCTTCTTGCTGACTTTGGCCTCGACCGGCGCGACAGTGATGGTGATGTGGCTCGTCCGCTTGTGAATCGCAAACGCACGGCCCTGCGCGCGCGGCTGAAACCGCTTGAGCGTGGGTCCGACATCGACCCAGGCCCGACTGACGCGCAGGCTGTCGGCATCCCCGAGTTCCTTGCCGGGCTGCTGGCCGTTCGCCACTGCGGAGAGGAGCACTTTCTGGACCACTTTCGCCGCGGCGCGAGGGGTGAAGCGGAGCAAGGCCAACGCGTCGCTGACCGGGCACCCTCTGATCAGATCCACCACCGGGCGTGTTTTCCGGGGGGACATTCGCACGTAGCGCAGCGTTGCTCTTGCTTCAGCCATAGTCTGCTCGTTCCTATTTGAGCGCCACTGCTTTTTCGCTCTTGACGGCCCCGTGCCCCTTGAAGAACCGAGTGGGCGCAAACTCACCCAGTTTGTGTCCCACCATGTTCTCCGTGATGTAGACAGGAATAAACTTTTTGCCGTTGTGAATGGCCAATGTGTGGCCGATCATTTCGGGCACAATCGTCGACCGGCGCGACCATGTCTTGAGAATCCTCTTCTCGCTGCCGGCATTCATCTGCTCGATCCGGTTTAGCAAGCGGGCATCGACGAACGGGCCTTTGGACACTGAACGCGGCATGGTCGTTCCTTCTGAACTCGACTACTGCTTCCGCCTAGCGATGATGAACTTCTGGGTTTGCTTGTTCCGCCGGGTCTTATATCCTTTGGCCTTCTGGCCCCAGGGCGACACCGGATGAGGATTCCCCGCCCCCGACTTCCCTTCTCCTCCGCCATGAGGATGGTCGACCGGGTTCATTGCCACTCCCCGAACGTGGGGCCTCCGCCCCTTCCACCGCGTCCGGCCAGCCTTCCCGATCGTGATGTTTTCGTGATCGGTATTGCCGACCTGGCCGACCGTCGCCTGACAGGCGGCCAGGACCTTCCGCATCTCGCCGGACTTGAGACGGAGCTGAACATAGATCCCTTCCCGTCCCATCACCTGAGCCGAGGCCCCCGCACTGCGGATCAGCTGCCCGCCCCGGCCGGGTTTGAGCTCCACATTATGCACCAGGGTCCCGGTGGGGATCTGCGACAGCGGCAGCGCGTTCCCCACCCGCACCTCAGCCTCGGCGCCGGATTGCAGCCGGTCACCGACCCGCAGCCCCTCGGGCGCCAGGATGTAGCGCTTGTCCCCGTCGGCATAGTACAGCAACGCGATGCGGGCCGAGCGGTTGGGATCGTACTCGATCGAGTGCACGCACGCCGGGATCCCCGCCCTGTCGCGCTTGAAGTCGATGCGTCGGTAGAGCCGCTTGTGCCCACCCCCGTGGTGCCGGGTCGAGAGACGCCCTTGGTTGTTGCGCCCCCCGGTGCCCTTGATGTACTCCAACAAGCGCTTCTCGGGCTTGACGGGGTTCAACTCATCGGCGGTCAGCACCGTCATCTGCCGGCGGCCCGGGGAGGTCGGCCGAAAGGTTTTAATACCCATCCACGTGCTCCACGACATTCAAGCTCAGACGCCCTCGAAGATCTCCAGCTTCTCGCCTGGCTTCAGCGTCACGATCGCCTTTTTCCAATCCGGCTTCTTGCCCACCATCCTCCCGATCCGCCGGATCTTGCCGCCGACGTTCATCACGCTGACCTTCTCCACCTTGACATTCAAGGCGCGCTCGGTCGCTTTTTTGATCTCCACCTTGTTGGCATCTGCACGCACCAGAAGGCCGATCTTGCGCTGATTTTCCCGCATGTCGGTCAATTTCTCGGTCAGCAGGGGGCGAATGATGACGTCGAGAGCCTCGCGGGTCATGCCCAGGCCTCCTCAAGCCTTGCCAGATCCCGCCGTGCAATCAGCACCGTGTCGTGCAGGAGGAGATCCCGGACATTGACCCCTTCCGGCTGGACGACCGTGACCAGCGGCAGGTTGGCCGCGGCCCGGCAAAGCAGATCCTGTTCGCCCCCGGCCACGATCAACGTCTTCCCCTTGAGTCCAAGCACCTTCAGCATGGCGACGAGCGATTTTGTCTTGCCATCGGATTCGGGTAGATCTTCCAAGACCAGCAACCCCCCGTCCCGAACTTTGGCAGAGAGGGCCGCACGCACGGTCCCCCGCGCCTTCCCTTGAGGGATCGAGTATCCGTAGTCGCGAGGGTGTGGCCCAAACACGGTCCCACCATGGCGCCACACCGGGGACCGGATTGAGCCTGCCCGGGCTCGGCCGGTATGCTTCTGCTTGTAGGGCTTCCTGCCTGTCCCGCTGACCATGCTGCGCGTTTTGGTGGAGGCCGTTCCCTGGCGACGGTTGGCCTCCTGCATAACGACCACTTCATGGAGGACGGATGTTTTGACCTCCACCCCGAAGACCTCGGGACGGAGTTCGGCTGCCCCTACCTTCCGCCGGTTCAAGTCGACGATGTCAATCGTGGGCATGGCTCTACGACTCCGTTAGGAGGCCTTCTTCGACTTCTGAACGGCAACCAGGCTGCCACGGGCGCCTGGGACGGCTCCTCGCAAGAAGAGGAGGTGCTCCTCAGGCCTTACGTCGATGACCTCGAGTGCCTGGGTGGTCACCCGCACGTTCCCCATGTGACCAGGCAACCGCTTGTTCTTCCAGACCCGCGAGGGGTAAGAGCTGCTCCCGATCGAACCTGGCGCGCGGTGGAACATTGAACCATGCGACTCCGGACCACCCGCGAAATGATGCCGTTTCACCACGCCTTGAAACCCTTTTCCCTTGGAGACCCCCACGACGTCCACCAACTCGCCTTTGGTAAACATGCTCACCGTGATGGTCGCGCCGACCTGCGTCTCTCCCGTGGCACGAAATTCGCGCACATGCCGGTGCGTGGGCAGATTAGCCTTGGCGAAGTGCCCTTTGACCGGCTTCGACGCCTTCCGGTCCAGTAGTTCCCTGAACGCTAACTGGACAGCGGTATATCCGTCCCGCTCCTTCGTCTTGACCTGTGACACACGGCAGGGCCCGGCCTCGATCACCGTGACGGGCACCGTCTGCCCGCCCTCGAGAAACACCTGGGTCATGCCGAGCTTCTGCCCAAGCAACCCGTTGGTCATAGCTTGATCTCCACGTCCACCCCGGCGGCCAGGTTGAGCTTCATCAGGGCGTCCATCGTCTCGGGCGTTGGCTCCATGATATCCATGAGGCGCTTGTACGTGCGGATCTCGAACTGTTCGCGGGACTTCTTGTCCGCATGGGTCGAGCGCTGCACGGTCCACTTGTTGATGCGGGTCGGCAATGGAATTGGCCCGACCACCTTGGCACCCGTACGCTTGACGGTCTCGACGATCTCCGCGACCGACTGGTCCAGGACCCGATAGTCAAAGCTCTTGAGTCGGATGCGGATCCGCTGATCGAGCTTGATCGCCATACCCTTCTTCGGCCCCTTCCCTTACGCCCTTACGCCAGGATGTCGGTGACGATGCCGGAGCCGACGGTCTTCCCGCCCTCGCGGATCGCAAAGCGCAGCCCCTGGTCCATCGCGATCGGCGAGATCAGCTC
>JACXTT010002935.1_pt1 | contig 26682 bp, 25 predicted proteins | sample 9270951 | NCBI WGS metagenome assembly JACXTT01 (sample SAMN15532306, study PRJNA645909) | rock metagenome | isolation source: weathered quartz diorite | place: Puerto Rico | collected 2017-06-21 | reverse complement strand
CCGCCGTCGCCGGGCGGAAGAGATACGCGTCTTTTGCCGAGCGGGCCTCGGCCATCTGCCGCAGCGGCGTCACGTCGTCCAGGATCCAGAAACCGCGCCCGTGCGTCCCGGCGACGAGGTCGGAGCAGAGACAGTTGCTGTCGTCCTTGAGCTGAATGTCGCGCACCGAGATGGCCGGCATGTTGAGCCGCAGCGACTCCCAGTGGTCGCCGTCGTCGAAGCTCACCCACACCTGCGTGTCTGATCCACCGTACAGCAGCCCTGGCTTGCGTGGATCCTCGCGAATCGCGCTGACGACCACACCCGGTGCGATACCGGTGTTGATCTCCGTCCACGTTCCGCCGCCGTCGTGCGTGCGCCAGAAGTGCGGGTTCATGTCGTCGATGCGCAACGTATTCGCCGCGGCGTAGGCGGTGCGGGTGTCGAAGTGTCCCGCTTCGATGTTGAAGATTCTGGTCCACGGTTTGATCTGGGGCGGTGTGACGTTGGTCCACTTCAGCCCGCCGTCGACCGTGACCTGAATCGTGCCGTCGTCGGTCCCGGCCCAGATGATCGCGAGGCTGCGCGGCGATGGCGACAGCGCGGTGATCGCGCCCAGGGGAGCCGGCGTCACGCCGCCCCCGTATTTCCCGGCGCTCGCCGGGACTTCCCACGTCGCGCGCGCCAGATCGGGGCTGATGCGCGTCCAGCTGTGCGCGTGGTCGGTGGACTTCCACACCGCGTTCGACGTGTAGTACAGCGTCCGGTGGTCCACCGGTGACCAGATGATCGGCATGGTGCGCACGTTGCGATTGAAGTCGGTGCCGCGCTGCACAGCCGAGGGCCCGACGTTGGTCGTCTGGCCGGTCTTTCTATTGTAGAGCGAGACGTTGGTGCGGGCGCTGCCATACACCATATCGGGATCGCTCGGATCGGGCGCCGCGATACCGTACTCCTGGATGTTGGCAGGGTGCCAATCGTGGAACGTGATCTCCCCGTCCATCGAGCGGCTGTCGACGCACCCCGACCCCGAGTCCTGCTGGCCGCCGCAGACGCGATAGGGGAACGCGTCGTCGACGGTGACGTGGTACATCGCCGCCGTGGACTGTGTGTACCAGTTGCTCCACGACGCCCCACGGTTCGCCGACACGACAGCGCCCTGGTCGGAGACAACGAGGAGGATGTCGGGGTTGAGCGGATTGATCCACGTCTTCTGGTAGTCGTCCCCACCCGGGGCGCCGCGCACCGCGGTCCACGTCTTCCCCGCGTCTTCCGTGCGCCACAGCACGATCGTCGTCGAGTAGACGACGTTCGGGTTCTTGGGATCGACGGCGAGCGTCGCCAGGTCGCCGCCGCCGATGCGCACCAGCGGCCGCTGATCGAGGGGACGAGCGGTCGTATCGGCGGCGAGCTGCCAGTGGGCCCCTTTGTCGGTCGACTTGTAGAAGGTGACGACCCCCTGCGTCGGCCGCGCCTGCACTCCCGCGGGCGCGACGCCCGCCACCATGGCGTACACGATGCTGGGATCGCTGGGCGCGATGGCCAGATTCGCCTCGATCTGCTCGGGCAGCCCCTCGGTGAGATGGGTCCAGGTCGTGCCGCCGTCGGTTGACTTGAAAATACCGTTCCCCGGTGCGCCGAAGTCGTCGCCTTCCCGGAAGCTCTGCTGCTGCTGCCACAGCCCCGCGTAGACGGTGCTGGGATCGCTGGGATCGATCACCACGTCATTGGCGCTCGTGTACTCGTCCTTGTAGAGCACCTTCTCGAACGTCTTCCCGCCGTCCGTCGACCGGAACACGCCGCGCTCGGCGTTGGGGCCGTAGGGATGCCCCAGCGCCGCGACGAAGAGGCGATCGGGGTTGGTCGGATCGACGGCGATATTCGCGATCATCGCCGTTTCGCGGAGCCCCAGGTGCGTCCAGGTCGAGCCCGCGTCAGTCGACTTGTAGACGCCGTCGCCGGTCGCGAGATCGGGGCGGATGATCCCGGCCCCCGAGCCGACGTAGATGATGTCGGGGTTCGACGGCGCTACGGCGATCGCGCCGATCGAGCCCGTCGGCTGAGCGTCGAAGAGGGGTACCCACGTCGAGCCGTAGTCGGTCGAGCGCCACACGCCGCCGTTGTCGAAGCCGGCGTAGAACACATTGGGCTGGGTGGGGACGCCGGCGAGGGCGCGGGCGCGGCCCGCGCGCACGGGGCCGATCGAGCGCCAGTGCATCTCACCGTAGAGCATCAGGGATTGGGCGGCGGAGGCGCGGGGAACAACGACCGTGAAAGAGAGCACGGAGACAAAAAGACTGGCAATTGGTTTAGGCACGGTCACAGCCTCCTAAAGGGTGCGTCTTCGCATCGTCGACACCCTAAAGGGTGCGCCTGAAGAGACACTGCGCTGTCCGCGCAATGCTTTTGGAGGCTCACGCTTTAGCGTGTCGCCTCCGAGCGAGGGGACGCTTCGCGTGTCACCGAAGTCGCGCAATCAACTGTTGAGAATCCGATCTATCGCCGCCAATTCCTCAGTGGAAAACTTCAGATTCGCCAGCGCCGCGACCGCATCCTCGATGTGCCTGGGTTTGCTCGCGCCGATGATCGCTGACGTCATCCCGGCGTGGCGCAGCGTCCAGACGAGCGCCATCTGCGCCAGCGTCTGGCTGCGCGCCCTGGCGATCTCGTTCAGCTTCAGGACCTTCGTGCGCACCGTTTCCGTCACCTGCTCCTTCTGCAAATAGCCGTGCGACTTCGCGGCGCGGGAGTCTTTGGGGATCCCCTTGAAGTAGCGGTCGGTGAGCAAGCCTTGCGCGAGCGGGGAGAAGCAGATGCACCCGACGCCGAGATCGGCAAGGGTGGTGAGCAGTCTCTCTTCGGGTTCGCGCACCAGCATGCTGTACTTCGGCTGATGGATGAGGCAGCGCGTCCCCATCGAACCAAGCACTGAGACCGCGCGGCGTGTCTCCTCCGGGTCGTACGCTGAAATGCCGACGTACAGCGCTCGCCCTGAGCGCACCGCGTGGTCCAGCGCGCCCATCGTCTCTTCCAGCGGCGTGTTCGGGTCGGGGCGGTGATGATAGAACAGGTCGACATAGTCGAGCCCCATCCGCTTGAGGCTCTGATCGAGACTCGCGATCAGGTATTTGCGCGAGCCCCAGTTGCCGTACGGCCCCGGCCACATGTCCCATCCCGCCTTGCTCGAGATGAACAGCTCGTCACGATGACCGGCGAGATCCCGCTTGAGAATCTTCCCGAAGTTTTTCTCGGCCGATCCGGGGGGCGGGCCGTAGTTGTTGGCAAGGTCGAAGTGCGTGATGCCAAGGTCGAAGGCACGGCGTACGGAGGTACGTGATTTCTCGAACGGGTCGACGTCGCCGAAGTTGTGCCACAGGCCGAGCGACACGAGCGGCAGCAGGACGCCGCTCGCTCCCGAGCGGCGGTAGGTCATGCGGTCGTAGCGGCTCACCATCTCTTTCGTTCTCTCTCCCCTCTTCGTACCTCACCCCCTGGCCACCTCTTTTGTACCTCACCCCTGACCCCTCTTCTGTACCTCACCTCCTGACCCCTTTCCCTTCGGGAGAGTTCGTCCTCACCCCCTGACCCCCTCTCCCTTCGGGAGAGGGGGAACCTGGGACCAGAGTATCACTGGTCAGCGGGGGCGCGCGAATGGCCACGTTCCCATGCGCGACGCCCACAGCAGGAATCCGACGACGCCGAGTACCGTCGCCCCGAGCCCGAACAGGAGAATCTTCGGCTCCGTCGTGACGAACACGAATACCCAACCGATCAGCGCGAGCAGCAGCGGCAGCGGATAGAGCCAGATGCGATAGGGCCGCGGCATGTCGGGCCGGTTGCGCCGCAAGAGGACCACGGCCGCGATCTGGCCGATGAACTGGATCAAGATCCGGGTGGCGAGCAGGGCCCCGATCACCGTACCCAGGGGGAAGGCGCTGGCAGCGATCGACAGGACGCCCAGCACCACGAGGGAGACATAGGGGAATTGCCCCGTGGGATGGAGCCGGGCGAACGGCTTGAAGAAGTAGCCGTCGCGGGCTGCCGCGTACGGAATCCGCGAGTAGCCGAGCAGCAGCGCGAACACCGACGCGAACGCCGTCCACAGAATGAGCAACGTGAACCACGCGGCAACACCGGGGCCGTAGATCTGCTGCATGAAGATCGAGACGATGAAGTTCGCGGCCGGTTTGTCCTGCGCCGGGACAAACTCGCGCCACGGCACGACGCCGATCACGGAGAAGTTGATCGCTACGTAGATCAGCGCGACGGCGACGGTGCTGATGAGGATGGAGCGCGGGATGACGCGCCCCGGGTCCTTCACCTCGTCACCGATGTAGCAGACGTTGTAGTAGCCGAGGTAGTCGTAGATCCCGATCGCCGAGGCGGCTCCGAGGCCGAAGAGGAATTGCTTGGAGAGGTGGAAGGCGTTGGGCGGGAAGTCGAACGCCCGCTGCGCGTCGAAGTGCAGCGCCCCCGTCGCGATCACCACAGCGACCGCGACGAGCGACCCGACCCAGAGACTGATCGTGATCGTCGCGATCGAGTGGATGCGCCGGTACAGCAAGGCGATGTTGACGACGCCGACGAGCGCGGCGATCGCGAACGCTCCGCTCTTCGTCAGCCCCGTCCAGATGTAGCCGGCGTAGTTGGCGAACCCGATGTACCCTGACGCGATCTCGAGCGGGCCGCTCAAGATGAACTGCCAGATGAAGAGAAACCCGATGAGGCGGCCGAACTTCGCGGGCCCGAACCCTTCGACCAGATAGCGGAACGAACCGCCGGAGCCAGGCATTGCGGCACCGAGCTCGCTCCACACCATTCCGTCGGCTACGACCACGACCAGGGCTACCGCCCATCCGAGCATCGCTTGCGGCCCGGCGAGGGCGGTCATGAGGAGCGGGATCGTGATGAACGGCCCGATCCCCATCATGTTGATCATGTTGAGCGCGGTGGCGTGAACGGCACCGAAGCGGCGAGTCAGGGTCTCCGTCACAGTACCGCCCGGTCGATGAGACAATCGACGCTGCCGTGCAGCCACAGGAGCGACGCCGGCAGCGTCGTGGTCACCTCTTCGGTCAGCAGGCGGGCCACGGTCTGCTGTTTCCCTTCACCCGTCACCAGCAACAGAATGCGCCGCGACGCCAGAATCTCCTGCAGGCCGAGCGTCAGCCCGTGCCGTGGCGGTTCCTTCATGGAGCGTGTCATCGCATGGCGACGGGTCTCTTCGGACAACTGTGCCACGTGACAGTAGGGAACGAGCGCCGGCCCGGGCTCGTTGAATCCGACATGGCCATTCCGCCCCAACCCCAGGATCGCGAGGTCGATCGGGCCGATGCGCTCGAGCTCGGCCCGCATTCTGCTGCAGGCCTCGGCGGGATCGATCGCGGGGTCGAACGCGATGAAGCGATCGGCCGAGATGGCGAGGGGCGCCAGCACCCGCTCCCGCAGATAGCCCGCCGCCGAGCCCGGATCGGACTCGCGTACGCCCCCCCACTCGTCGAGCGCGATGACTTTGAGTGATCGAAACAGGTCACGGTCGACCGTGGCCCGCCGCGCCAGCTCGCCATACAGCCCGACAGGCGAGTTTCCCGTCGCCGCGCACAACAGGAGGCTGTGCTTGCGCTCGAGGTGGGCGCCCACGATCGATGCCGCCTGGGCGCTCAACCGTTCGTAATTCTCGCAGGTGACGACGTTCAATCAGGGCTTCCACAGTTTGTAGGGCTTGTTGACGTCGGTCGCGAAGGGGAGCATCACCTTCCGCCCCGTCCCCGCTGACGCGTAGGCCGCGAAAATGGCTTCGAGCACCGCGCGACCATCTGCGCCGGTGACGAGGGGGGGCTTGTCGTGCTGCACGCAGTCGACGAAGTGCTGCAGCTCCTGAGGGAATCCGTAATTCCAGATCTCTTCGTACATCGTGAAGCTCCAGCCGGTCGTGATCCCGGCCTTCTCCACGGCATAGCCGACGCCGCGCGTGCTGTAGGTCTGGATCGAGCTTCCCTGAAGCACGTCGGCGTACGCGACCCCTTCGGAGCCATGGATTTCGGCGCAGTCGTCCATTCCGCCGAGCTTTGTCCAGCTCTCCTCGGCCAGCGCCATGACACCGTTCTGGAATTCGAGGATGATGATCGCGTTGTCGTCGCCTTTGGTCTTCGCCCCGTGCACGCTGGTGCTCATCTGGGCGTACACGGAGGTGATCGGGTTGTTGCCGTTGAGCCAGCGGAAGAAAGCGATCGCGTGGCACCCCATATCCATCGTGACACCACCACCCGAGCGCTCCACGTCCCAGAAGTGATCGGCATGGGGCCCGTCGTGCTTCTCGGACTGCTTCAACAGCACCGGCTTGCCGAGCGCGCCTTCGTCGAGCAGGGCCTTCATGCGGACGTACTTCGGCGTGAAGCAGAGCTCTTCGGCATACATCAGCTTGACATTCGAGGCTTTGCAGGCGGTAATCATGCGGTCCGCTTCGGCCAGGTTCATCGCCATCGGCTTCTCGATCACGATGTGCTTGCCGGCCCGGGCTGCCCGGAGCGTGATGTCGCAATGGTAGCCGTTGGGGGCGCCCACGACGACCATGTCGATATCGTCCCGGGCGAGCAGCTGGTCGAGGTCGGTGAAGTGATGGGGGATGCCGTGCTGCTTCGCGAAGTTGCTGGCGTGCCCCCCGCTCGGGGACATCACGCCGCGCACTGCCGCATTCGGGATTGATTTCAACGCTTCCGCATGGATCGAGGAAATGAACCGCGACCCGATCAAACCGACGCCGATCTTGTCGTTCATCGATGCAAGGTGGCGCTGATTCCATGAACCCCACAAGACCCTCCCGCGCCCGCGCGCTGCTCGGCGATCCGCATTTCTGGATCCCGGTGATCGTGCTCGCCCTCGGGCTCGTGGTGCTGCGATGGATCGCGTGAGCGCGATCGACCCGGGACGCCTGCGCGCGCTGCAGCGCGTAGGGATGCTCTCCGGGTTCGCCGCCGGCGCCTGGCTCGGCGCCGCCGAGGCGCCGACGAAGCTCGTGACGCTGGGCATCCCGCCGGTCACGGTCTCGTTCATGATGGTGCTGGGCGTGTTCCTGGCGCGCTGGAGCCTCCCGGCGCTGGTGCGCGGCACGGCGGCCGTCACCGACGACGTGCGTCAGGCTCCTCACCTCGTGATCTGGGCGGCGCTCGGTGGGTGTCTCTGGGCGGTCGCCAATACGCTCACAGTATTCGCGATCAAGGACATCGGACTCGCGATCGCCTTTCCCCTGTGGAATTCGAACAGCCTGCTCGGGATTCTGTGGGGCACCTTGCTCTTCAATGAGCTGCGTGATGCGGGGCGACTGCGCGGGCTGGCCGTGCTGGGCGGCGCAGCGGTGATGTTCATCGGCGCGACGCTGCTCGCGATCGCGTCGGCGACGAGCGCCCCGGGCGGCTCGGCACTGCGCGGCGTGGCGGCGGCGCTCATGGCCGGCGCCCTGTGGGGCACGATGTACATCCCCTACCGCAAGGCGTACCTCACCGGCATGCACCCGATGTCCTTCATCGCGTTCTTCACGATCGGCGAGCTGGGGATGATGTCGCTGCTTGCGATCGTGTTCTCGGGAGGCGTTGCGCCGCTGTGGGCCGACCTCGCCCGCAGTCGCGACGTGCTGTTCTGGCTGTTGCTCGCCGGGTTCGTCTGGGTGATCGGCGACCTGTTCCAGCAGTATGCCGCCAAGTACGTCGGCATCAGCCGCGGCATTCCGCTCTCGAACACGAATCAGCTCTGGGGACTCGCCTGGGGCATCCTCGTGTTCGGAGAACCGGGAGGGACGAAGGTGATCGGCGGCTCGCTCTTGATGGCGCTGGGCGCCGGGGCGATCGCGCTCGCGTCGGCATCGGGCGCTGAGCACAAGCGCTGGCAGGAGGCGGGGGCGCGGGAGAGCGCGCGCTACGGCGTGGACCCAGCCTACGTCGCGGCGGGTCTCGCGGGACAGGATGCGAGCGGCGCGCGGACGCGCCACCGCCCCATCGACTGGGTACTCGTCGCGATCGCGACGATCGTGTTCATTTGGTTCGGATCCGCCGCGCGCGTCCCGGCGCTGCATGTCGCGTGGGGCTGGGCGGCAGTGTTGACGCTCGCGCTGGTGGGGTTCGTCGTGGTGGGTGGCGTGGCATTGTGGCGGGCGACAAAGCTAGGGTAGCTCATACCGTATCGGAGGCGACACGCTGAAGCGTGGGCCTCCAGAGACACTGCGCGACAGCGCAGTGCTTTGAAAGGCACACCCTGTAGGGTGTCGCCATCACGGAGCGCCGAGCCACGGCACCCGCGGTCTCGTCTCCTCCCGCAGTCGCTGAAACCGCGGATCCGTCTGTAATTCACCGAACAACGGCACGTTGAGCAGGCGCCACGTGCGCAGGCTCGTGGAGCACGGCGTACGCGGGGCGCAGAGCGGCTCACTCGAATCCGGGAGTGCTCGCAGCTGTTGCAGCGCGACGAGTGCGCCGTCACGCTGGCCGAGCGCGGCCGCGAGCAGAGCGCGCTCGGAGAGATCATCGGCGGTCGTCACCGTCGCCGCCAAAAACGCGCGGGCGGGCGCGCTGTCGCCGTTGGCGAGCGCGTAGAGGCGCCGCCGCGCATCGAATGGCGCTGCGATGGTCACAGCGCCCATGCGGGTTCCCAGGCTATCGGCGGCCGCCTGGTCGGCGAGCGCCCCCGCGATGTCGCCGCGGGAATAGCGCACCAACGCGCGGTCGGAAAGACCGATGAGCCAGGCGCCGTGACTCAGGGACGAATCGAACGCGGCCAGCGCCTCGGCCGAGCGACCGCGCAGCCAGTAGGTCAAGCCCAGCTGGCGCCAGGAATTCCGTAAGTCCGGGTTGAGCTCCAGTGCGCGGCGAAAGCGCGGCTCGGCGGCGTCGGGGAGGCCGAGGATGTCGTTGGAGTAGAGGTAGCCGATGGCGTGCTCAATGTCTCCGTCGAGCGGGTCGAGCAGCTCGGCGTGGGTCAGGGCGCGCCAGGCTTCTCCCGGATCCGGCAGCAGCGCGTTCCACAATCCCAGCGCCAACCAGCCAGCGGCATCGGTGCTGTCGAGTGCGATCGCGCGACCGGCCGTAGCGCGCGCCAGCGTCATCAGGGAATCGCGACCGATGCGTTGCGTCGTTCCGTACTGAGTCTGTAGCTCGCGCGCGATTGCGAGGCGCGCATACGCAGAGGAGAAGCCAGGATCGAGCTGTACAGCGGTTTCGAGCGCCCGAGCTGCGGCATCGATATCGGCGAGGGTGCGCCGCGCCGTCAGCGATCGGGCATACAAGTACAGGCGGTACGCTTCGGGATTGCGCGACGTGGAGTGCCGCAACGCGGCCGTCTGCGTCGGCGCCAGCCGTCCACCCACGGCGACCGCGACCGACTCCGCCACCATCGTCTCGATCGCCGCGATGTCGCCGTCGCCGCGCCGGAACAGCGACGACCACCCCTGTTCTCCCGTCGCCGTCCGCACCAGCTCCACGTTCGCCGATACCTGCTGCGCCGCCCGGCGCAAGGATCCCGTGACGAGCCACTCGACCCGCAGCGCGCGCGCCGCGCCGAGGGCGTCGGGCGTGCGCCGCCACTGCGCCGCGACCGCCGTCGCGCTCGTGACGTGCAGCTGCGCGATGCGGCTCAGCCGACCGCTGATCTGCTCGGGAAGCTCCTCGGCCAGAAAAGCGTCAGCGGTGTCGGCGGAGCGATTCGCGAATGGCAGCACGGCGACACTGCCGCGCACCACGGGCAGCGAGCGCGGCGCCGGACGGGCGGCCGATCCGCATGGTGGTGGGGAACCGTCGGGGCACTGCGCGTCGAGCCGCATCGCGACAGCCCACAGACAGAAAAGCGGAAACGTGACGGTTCGCACAATCGATGTGGTCACGGCGGCAAAAGATAGCATCGGACGCTGACCGACCACTAACGCATCGCGAACACCATCCGCCGAGCTCCTGGGGTTCTGCAAAGTGGCTGCGGCACCGCCGATCGGCGGAAGGCACGAGGCCACTTTCGTCGAATCGGGAGGCGTTATGCGGTACGGCAAACTCGCAGTTGCTCTTGGGACGATGCTCCTCGCGGCGTGCTCCGGCTATTCCACGGGGCCTGGCTACGGCGGGGGCGGCGGGGGTCAGGGCGGTGGTGGCGGTGGTCCCGTGGGCTCAGTGACGGTCGGCCCGGGCATTCAGTTCGTCAGCGCGCACGACGGCAGCCAGAACCCGGCGGTGACGTCGATCGCGGTCGGCGCCACCGTGACGTGGACGTGGAGCGGTGCGTTGCGGCACAGCGTCGAGTCGACGGGCGCCACGTCCTTCGCGAGCAGCCCGATCATGAGCAGCGGCTCGTACGCCGTACAGTTCAACACCGCGGGGACCTACCACTACATCTGCGCGGTGCACGGCGTGGCGATGAGCGGGACGGTCATCGTGCAATGATCTGGGGGTCCCGTGCCCTCAACTGGGGCACCGGCCTCAGTCGTACCTCACCCCTCGCCCCCTCTCCCTGTCGGGAGAGGGGAACACCCCAACGAATTGACTCGGTTTTGACAGCCGAATCCTATGCTGCGGGCGACCAGTCACCGGAGATCGCCATGCACGCCGCCAGATCCGCTCCCGCCCGGCAGTCATCCACCGTCGACCTCGTGGCGATGCTGCTCGTCCTGGCCGGTGACCACCAGGCGAGCGCCAACGCCAATGCGAAGATCCTGTTGCGGTTGGCCGAGCACGAACCCCTCTCGGAAGCGCCGCACAACGCCAACGGTACGGTCGTCGAGCAGCGCCCAGCAGTAGCGTGAGAGGTTCTCGGGGACGTCAGAGTAGGCTGCTGCAATTCCACCGGTAGTACAGCCGAGGGTGTCCGCATCGCCACCGAGCGAAACGGTGTTGCGGATCGCGACCTCGTAACTCCTCAACTGCGGAGATGGGCACTGATACGGGAACTTGCGGCGTGGGGATTTAGTTGTATGTACATCTATCAACTGAGCCCGTTCACCCGAGGAAGGAACCACGTTATGACGACGCCCACCGCCGCTGCTCTGCGGGTACCGCTCGCCGCCCGTGTTACGACCCTGCTCTGGTTCGCCTCCGCTGCGGCCGTTGGCGCGTCCGGGATCCTGCTGCGGGAGCCGTTCCCGATTCCCCAGCTGACCATCCTCGGCCTCGTTGCCGCGAGCCTCCTAACGGCGACCACGGTCCCGTCGGTCCGCGCCTGGATCGATGCGCTGCCGCTGCGCCTCCTCGTCGCGAGCCACGCGCTGCGGTTCATCGGCATCGCGTTCCTCATCCTCGCCGCCCGCGGCCAGCTCGCGCAGGTCTTCGCCGATCGGGCCGGATGGGGCGACATCGCCGCCGCAGCGCTCGCGCTCGTCCTCGTCACGACGGGCGAGCCCCGGACGCCGGGACATCGTGCCGTCTACCACCTGTGGAACGTTCTGGGGGCGCTCGATCTGATCGTCGCCGTCGCGACGGCCACCTGGGTCGCCGTGCTCCGCCTTCAGCCCGGGATGGAGCCGCTGCTCACCTTCCCACTCGCTCTCGTGCCGCTCTTCTTCGTGCCGGTGTTCCTCGTCACCCACGTCTTCATCTTCCGTCGTCTCGTTGCGGCCGGCCGGCCCCGTGGGCGTTGAATCGCTTCCCGTCCTCGATTGCGCGTGCGCCAGCCTGCGCCGCGCTGCGCGGGCCGTGACGCGGGCGTATGATGCGGCGCTCAAGGAGAGCGGAGTGAACGCGACGCAGTTCACGCTGCTGCAAGTGCTCAGCCAGCTCGGCACCAGCCCGCAGTCGGCGTTGGTGAGGGTCCTGGCGATCGACGCGACGACGCTGTCGCGCACGCTGCGCCCGCTCGCCACGGCGGGGTGGATCCGCCCCGCGGATTCCGCCGACGCTCGCGAGACACGATGGGAGCTGACTCCCGAAGGACTTCGCAAAGTGCTGCGCACGCGACCCGCCTGGGAAGGGGTGCAGCACGACGTTCGCGCTCGGCTGGGCAAGAAGAAGTGGACGTTGCTGTTGGAGGAGCTGGCGACGGTGGCCGCCGCGGCGCAGCAGTAGGCGCTAGCGCCACATCTCCTTCAACTTGGAGCGGACGTCAACTCCGAACTCGTCTTCGCCCCCCTCGCCCCCCTCGCCCCCGTCGATCGTTCGTCCGCCTTGGACCCGGCGCTCGAACAGCAGGGCCACTGCTCCCGGGATGAACCGCGTGCGCGGCACGTGGACGTGGAAGTCGCCGTCGGGGCGCCCCCGGGTGTAGAACCGGTGCGGCTGCAGGAGATAGAGGGAGTCGCGCGCGCGCGTCATCGCGACGTACAAGAGGCGCCGTTCCTCTTCGATCTCCTGCGGCGTCCCCGTCGCCATGTCGGACGGGATGCAGCCATCTACCACGTTCAGCACGTAGACGACATCCCACTCGAGACCCTTGGCGGAGTGGATCGTGGACAGGATGAGATAATCCTCGTCGCGATGCGGCTCGACGGCCTCATCTCCCAGCCCGTCGGGCGGGTCGAGCGTCAGCTCGCTCAGGAAGCTCTCGCGTGTCTGGTGCAGCGCGGCGAGCTGCTCCAGCTGCTCCAGGTCTCCGATCCGGACGCCCGCAGCCTCGTACAGCCGCGCCAGGTGCGGCTCGTACCATGTGCGGACGAGGGCGAGCTGGCCCGGCCACTCGGTCGCGTGGCGTAGCGCCGTCATCAGGCTGCAGAACGCCGGCCAATCCGACCGGGCCGGCGCGGGGACGTCGAAGGTCGCCAGAATCGCGAGATCGAACGCCGCGGCTTCGAGCCGGTCCTGCAAGCGCCGTGCGTGCGCCGGGCCGACCCCGGGAAGCAGCTGAATCACATGGAACGCCGCGATCGTGTCGCGCGGATTCTCCGCCCAGCGCAGGACGCACACCAGATCCTTCACGTGTGCCGCCTCGAGGAACTTGAGTCCCCCGTACTTCACGAACGGGATGTTGCGCCTGCCGAGCTCCACTTCGAGCAGGTCCGAGTGATGCGCCGTGCGCATCAGCACCGACTGCTTGCGCAGCTCGACCCCCGCCTCGCGGTGCTCCAGCACCCGCTCCACGATGAAGTCGACCTGCGCCTGCTCGTCCGCCGCGGTAACCAGCACCGGCCGCTGCGCGGAGGGACGGGTCGAGAACAGCCGCTTGGAAAAGCCTTCGGCGGCGAGGCCGATACAAGCGTTCGCGGCGTCAAGGAGCGGTTGCGTGGAGCGATAGTTCTGCTCCAGGGTCACGACCTGCGCCGGCGGATGGAACTGCCGCGGAAAGTCGAGGATGTTGCGTACCGTGGCGGCGCGGAACGAGTAGATCGATTGCGCGTCATCGCCTACGACGGTGAGCCCGCGCCCGTCGGGCTTCACGCCCTGCAGGATGCCGGCCTGGAGGGCGTTGGTGTCCTGGTATTCATCGACCAGGACATGGTCGAAGCGGCGCCGCACGCCGTCGGCGATCGCGTCTTCTTTCATCAAGTAATACCAGTACAGCAGCAGGTCGTCGTAGTCGAGCAGGTTGCGGCGTTGTTTGGCGTCCACGTATCCGCGAAACAACCGCTTCAGCTCGTCCGCCCAGCTCGCGTAGGAAGGAAATGCGTGCTGCAGCGTCTGCTCGACCGCATGTTGCGCATTCACGGCGTGCGAGTAGATCGCGAGGCAGGTGTCCTTCTTGGGGAACCGCGCAGCCTGCTGCGAGAACCCCAGCTCGTTGCGGACCCCATTCACGAGATCGCCGGCATCGGAACGGTCGAGCACCGTGAACGACGGATCGAGCTGCACGGCGCTCGCGTGCTGGCGCAACAGCCGGTTGGCGATCGCGTGGAACGTCCCCGCCCAGCGCACCCGTCCTGATCCCTGGGAAACCTGACTTGCGATCCGTTCCGCGCGGCGCGTCATGATGTCGGCAGCTCGGCGCGTAAATGTGAGCAACAGCATCCGTCGGGGGTCCGCGCCGCACACGATCAAGTGCGCGACGCGATGGGCGAGGGTGTTCGTCTTCCCGGTTCCAGCGCCGGCGACGATCAGCAGCGGTCCTGGCAGCTGCCGCGACAGCGCCGCCGCTCCGTACTCCACGGCGTCCCGCTGCGCGCGATTGAGTTGTGCGAGGTATTCCGGGGCCTCGGGCATCTACCGAATATAAGCCGAAGCCTGTTAGCATGGGTGATGCGCGCCCGGGTCCTCCTCGCTTTTTCCATCGTCTACGTCATTTGGGGCTCCACCTACCTCTTCATCCGCTACGCCGTGCAGACGTTGCCGCCGTTTCTCCTGACCGCCACGCGCTTCATCATCGCCGGGTCGCTCCTCACCACCTGGGCGGTGCTCCGCGGCGCGGCGCGGCCGACGCGCGCGAACTGGAAAGCGATCATCATCATCGGGCTGCTGCTCTTTCCCTGTGCCAACGCCGTTGTCGTCTGGGCGGAGACGCGCATCGTGTCCGGTATCGCGGCATTGCTCGTCGCGATCGAGCCCCTCTGGGTGGTCGTGATCCTCACGCTCGTGACGCGCAAGCGCCCGCCCCTCAGCGTACTCGGGGGGATGCTGCTCGGCTTCGCCGGTCTCGTGATCCTGGTGAGCCCGCGCCTCGCGGCGGGGCATCACGGAGTCGACCTGACCGTCGCCCTGGCCCTCGTGGGCGCGTCGTTCAGCTGGGCCGTGGGCTCGGTCTATGGGCGGACGGCGCCGCTCCCCAAGGATTCGCTGCTGGCGGCGGGACTTGAGATGCTGATTGGTGGGATTGGTGCGACGGTGGTGGGGATCGCGGCGGGCGAGCTGCATCGGCTCGACGTCGCCCTCGTGAGTGAGCGATCGCTCGTGGCGCTCGCTTATCTGACGGTGTTCGGCTCGATCGCCGCGTTCACCGCGTACAACTGGCTCGTGACCGTCGAAGCTCCTGCCCGCGTCGCGACCTACGCCTACGTCAATCCGGTGATCGCGGTGGTACTGGGGGCCGTCGTCGCTGGCGAGCCGCTGACGCCACGCATCGGCCTCGCGGCGGTCGTGATCGTGACGGCGGTGGTGCTGGTGATCGTGGGGCAGAGCCGGTCACAACCGGGCGTTCCCTGACCGAGGACGGCGGCTTCTGCCGCCGGACCAAACGGGTGAACCCGGGACGGGGTCATCCGCGCGATTGCTTCATCGCGTACAGCGCCCGGTCGGCGGTTCCAATGAGGCGCTCCACCGAATCCCCGTCGCGCGGGAACACGGCGACGCCGACGCTCGCCGAGAGCGTGGGATGCTCCTCGTCGGCGGCGAGATAGTCACCGGTCCGTTGCGCGACGCGCAACGCTTCCGGCTCGTCGGTCTCGGGGAGGATCAGCGCGAACTCGTCGCCGCCGTAGCGCGCCGGCGTATCGATGGCGCGGCAGCTGCTGCGCAGCGCGTCCGCGATGCGGCACAGCGCCCGGCTCCCCACGAGGTGGCCGAAGCGGTCGTTGATCGCCTTGAGACCATCGAGATCGAAGAACAGCAGCGAGAAGGGCCGCCCGGTGCGCAGGTAACGCTTCATCTCCGACTCGAGGATCGCGATCATCTGCCGGTAGTTGGCGAGCCCCGTGAGGGGATCGGTCGTCGCGAGCTCGCGCAGCTGCGCCTCGCCGTGGCGCCGCTCGTTCACGACGCCGGCCAGTGAAAGGATCGTGATCGCAGTAACCGCCATGAACACCTGCAGCAGCAGCAGCTGCGCATTGCGCTGCCCGGGGTCGAGGGCGTCGAGCGTGGACGCCGTCTGCACGACGCTGACGACCGAGACGACCGCGACCGCGGTGGACGCGAGCCGCGGCCCAAACCGCATCGCCGACCAGATCAACACAGGGAGGCACAGGAACCCGAGCGACGGCCCGCCCAACGGGCCGAAGGCGAGCGCCGAGAGGAGGACCAGCGCCGTAAACAGCGCCACGACCTCCACCACCCGGACTGAGGCCCAGCGCACGCGGGGCCGCAGCCCCCAGAGGATGAGCGGCGGCGCGAGGAGCAGCGCGCCCGCCGTGTCGCCCAGCCACCACGTCACCCAAACGGTGGGGAACTCGGTCCATTTGACGTAGCCGCCGAGCGCGAGGGTCGTGACGCCGACCGTGGGGGAGACGGCGGTGGCGAGGATGCCAGCGAGCACTACGAAGCGGACGACGTCGCGGCCGACTTCAAAGGCGTGGGGGCCGTTGGCCCAGCGGCGCACCAGGTTCGCGCCGACGGCGGCCTCCATGGTATTGCCGAGGGCGACACCGAGCGAGGTGACGAGCGATCCGGCGGTTGTGTAGTTGTAGAGGAAAGCGCCGAGGAAGATGGCGGGCCAGACCTGGCCCCCGGACAGGACGAAGGCCGCCAGCGCGATTCCGGTGGGGGCCCAGATCGGCGAGGCGCTGGGGTTCACGATCCCCCACCGCAGGCCGAACTTCCCTGCGGCCGTGTAGACCACCAGGAGCGCGACCAGCCCCGCGCCCCGAGCCCACGACCACCCCCTATCCATCGACCCACACTAGAAGGAATCGCCTTACGAGGGAAGCCTTGGCTAAGTTATCGAGCCGATGGCAACTACTGACCCGTTGGTCGCTGGGCTCGAGGCGCTCGAGCGAGGCGCCTGGCAGGAGGCCCGGACGGCCCTCACTGCTAGTCTCGAGGCGGCGGAATCACCTCAGGCGTTGGAGCACCTGGGCCTCGCCTCCTGGTGGCTCGATGACCACGAGCAAACGTTTCGCGCGCGCGAGCAGGCGTACAGGTTGTACCGGGACGGGGGCGACGCGAAGGGGGCGGCGCGCGTCGCGCTCTGGCTGGTCTGGGACAACCTCGCGATCCGTGGCGACTCCGCGGTCGCTTCGGGATGGCTGGAGCGCGCGCGCCGCCTTCTCTCCGGGCACGAGTCCAGTGCCGAATTCGGCTGGCTGCTGCTGCGCGAGGGAGAGGTGGCGCTGTTCCGCGGTCACGATCCGACTACGGCGCGGGCCAGCGGCATGCAGGCGGCGGAGCTCGGGCGGCAGACCGGCGACCGCGGGCTCGAGTTCACGGGCCTGGCACTCGAGGGTCTGGCGCGGGTGAGCGCGGGGGATGTGGCCGCGGGGATGCGGTGTCTCGACGAAGCCACCGCGGCGGCGACGGGGGGTGAAGTCAAGGAGCTGCACACCGTCGGCGTGGTGTGCTGCTGGCAGATCTTCGCGTGTGAGCGCGTGCGCGATTTCGATCGCGCTGCCCAGTGGTGTGCGCGGGTGCAGGAGTTCACCAAGCGCTGGCGGTTCCGGCCGCTGTCGGCGATTTGCCGGGTGCAGTACGCCGGCGTCCTGATCTGGCGCGGGGCATGGGCCGAGGCCGAGACGGAGCTCGCCGCAGCGGTGCGGGATTTCGAGCAATCGCGCCCGCCCCTCATCGGCCAGGCGTACGCGCGCCTCGGCGAGTTGCGGCTGCGACAGGGGCACTTGGACGAGGCCGCGACATTGTTCGAGCAAGCGGGTTCGCAGCCGATTGCCCGGCTGGGGCAGGTGGCGCTGGCGCTGGAGCGTGGCGACGCCGCCGGCGCCGCCGCCGACATCGATCGCTACCTCGTCCAGACGGGGGCTGTAGAGCCGACACTCCGGGCCGGTGCCCTGGAGCTGGCGATGCGCGCTCACTCCGCGCTCAAGGAGTGGGCCGTGGCGGAGCAGGCACGGGAAGAGTTGCGCGACATCGCGCAGACGCTGGGCACCGTGCCGTTGGCGTTGTCGGTGGCCGCGGCGGAAGGCGACTTGTTGCGACACCGCGGCGACGCCCTGGGGGCAGCCAATCGCTTCGAGGAGGCGGTGGTGCTCGCGGAGCGAACGGACGCGCCGTTTGAGTTGGCGCGAGTGCGCCTGGAGCTCTCCCAGGTGCTGGCCGAGCAAGGTCAGCGCGCAGGCGCGGAGCGGGAAGCACGCCGTGCGCTGGAGACGTTTCAGGGTCTCGGTGCCACACGTGACGTGACGCGCGCCACCGCGCTGCTTACCCGCCTCGCCGAGTCACCGGGGGCGGGAGGGAAACCGGAACTGACGGCGCGGCAGCTCGAGATTCTCCGTCTCGTGGCGCAGGGACTCAGCAATCCGGAGATCGCGGTGCGCCTGCGGCTCAGCGATCATACCGTCAAACGGCACGTGGCGAACCTGTTGACGAGACTGGGACTCCCGTCGCGGGCGGCTGCGGTCGCGCATGCGGCTCAGCACGGCTTGTTGTAGACGACCCTCTGCCGTACCTCACCTCGGTCCGACTCTCTCGTTGTACCTCACCCCGGTCCCACCCTCTCGTTGTACCTCACCCCCTACCCCTCTCCCTGTCGGGAGAGGGGGACTCATGGCCCGAATGGGCCATCGCCCATCCAATCCGCTGTGGCCCTCATGGGCGAAGCGCGCTGGCACCCCGCGACGCTACCGTGCACGCATCCAGGTGTCCCCTCACCCGACCCACTCGAGAGGTGCTTATGTCGAGCTTCACGACGCGTCATGGATTTGTGCTCGCGGCGCTGGGCGCGCTCGCGCTCCCGGCTGCCGCTCATGCCCAGGCCCCCGCGATCACCTGGGGCCCCGCGCCGGCGGTATTCCCCGCGGGAGCGAAAATGGCAGTGCTCCAGGGCGACCCGAGCAAGAACGACCTCTTCACCGTGCGGCTCGACTTTCCCGCTGGCTACCGGTTCCCGGCCCATTTCCATCCTACCGATGAGCACGTCACGGTGATCAGCGGGACGTTCCTCGTGGGGATGGGGGACTCGATCGATCTGTCGAAGACCGTGGCGCTGCAGGCGGGGGGTTTCATCACGGCAGGAGCCAACATGCATCACTTCGCTGTCGCCCGCGGCCACACGATCGTGCAGGTACACGCCATGGGGCCATTCGCGTTGACGTACGTGAATCCGAAGGACGCGCCGCAGACGAGCTCCCGGTAAGGCGCTCAGCTATCAGCTGTCAGCTATCAGCTAGGGCCTAGCTGATAGCTGACAGCTGAGAGCTGACAGCGCCGTCACTGCCGCACCCACGTCGACCGCATGTCCCACGTCACATCGTAGACCAGGTCGTTGACGAGGTGCCCATAGGCATCGTTGGGATCGCGCGCGGAGAATTCGGGAATCCCGTTCGCGATGGTCAGCTCACCGACCTTCTCGGTCGCCTGTGCACTGGAGCGCCACACCACGCCGCCGGTTTTCGTGTTGCGCAGCTCCACCGCGAGCTCGGCGGAGACCAGCGCCTCTACGTGCGCGGTGATGACGCCGACTATGCCGCCGTGCGGCTTGACGTTGGACACCTTGAGGTGACCGGTGAAGACGACAGGTACGCCGCGCGCGCCGCCGAGCGCCGCGGCTGAATCTGCGACGGCGAACTCCTGCACTTCGATCCCCTTCTGTGCCCCCAGCATGTACTCCTCGAAGCGCCGCGTGGTGAAGTCCCCGAGATTGCCCTTGGCACCCTCGACGGTGAACGTGACGAGCCCGACGGTGCCGTACGGGTGGAGGTCGAGGGCTGGGGGAAGGAGGACGCGGTGCGTTGGAGGGCCGTGCGACGAACAGCCGATAACGGCCAGGGCGAGGGCAACGGCGGACATGGATCTCACGGCTGCTCCCGGTGTGTTGTCGAGAACAACCTACTACGCGGGGCTACATTTCTTCCATGGCCGAAGCACAGCGGACAATCCCCAGCCCCGTAGGCAACCTCGTTCTCACGGCGTCGGAGACCGGGCTGACGGGTGTGTATTTCCCGACCTCAAGACACGGTCGGCCGCCTGTGATGAATCCCTCGACTCCCCGTCGCGTTGTGCCTCACCCCCTGGCCCCCTCACCCTTCGGGAGAGGGGGACCTGAAGTGCTGGATCGCGTCGCAGCGCAGCTCCATGAGTATTTCGCGGGCTCGCGCACCGCGTTTGACCTACCCCTCGAGCCCGTCGGGACCGACTTCCAGCTCGGTGTCTGGAAACTGCTGCGCAAGATCCCTTACGGCGTCACCACCAGTTACGGCGAGCTCGCCCGCCGTCTCGGCGAACCCAACGCCTCGCGCGCTGTCGGCGCCGCCAACGGTGCCAACCCGATCCCGATCATCGTCCCCTGCCACCGCGTCGGCGGGTCGAGGGGGGAGCTGACTGGGTTCGGCGGGGGAATCGAGCGCAAGCGCTGGCTGCTGGAACATGAGGGGGCGTTGATGCCGCTGGGGCAGTAGGTGTGGTGCAGTCACCACTACCGTCCCTACGGTACCGTAACCGTCCCTACCCCTCTCCTTGGCATCGTACTTGCCACGCACAACCACGGACGGGCTCGGAGTGTCCGTGGACCGTATCGGCGACCATTTGTTCCGCGAAATCGACGCGCTGCTGGAGCGCGAAGACGGCGGTCGCGTGCCTAAAGGTCTGCGAGTCGAACGGGTGCTGCTCGTCTCCCTGCTGCGCTACGCCATCGCTGACCTGCACGACCTCAGGCGCCGAGTCGCCGACACCTCCGCCGCCAAAGACGTCGACCGCAGCATCGAGTACTGGGAAGTGGTGCTCAACTGGCTGCGGGATCAGAAAAGCGAGTACGCGGACATCATGAGTCCGTAGGTCCCTCCGCTCCCTCCTGTACCTCACCCCTGCCCCTCTCCCTGTCGGGAGAGGGGGTGATCGAACAGATCTCTGCTCGCAATCGCTCGTTTTGCAAGCACGTGAGCCGAGTCACATAATCGTAAATCGTTGCTTTGGGAGCCCTTGGTTGCGCGCGCGATTCGGCACAGGACGTGCTTGAAGCATGCGGCATCGTTTCGCGTGTACAAGGATCATCGAGGTCGAATGTGATTCGGATTTGGACAGGTGCCGCTGCGCAGCTGGGGACGTGCGATCATTGCACGTTCTCCGATACCCCCACGCTCGCGCAGGACGAGGGGGACGCGGTGAAGAGTCAGGTCATCACCGTCGTGACGCTGCACCGGGACAACGAGATCGTCTTCCTGGCGCGCTTCTGCGAAAAGCATTTCCTGCAGTTCTCGGACCTCATCTCCGATCAGGTCGCGGCGTTGCTCTACCCCGCCCAGAAGACTCCGTAAGACAAACAGCCGGCTCGACGCCTTGGATCGCCGAGCCGGCCACCATTCTTCACCGCCTACCACCGCCCTTCACCGCTGGCGGTGAAGTCCTACGACCTCGTCACCGTATATGTCCCACACGCCGTGAACTGAATCGTCACGTTGGTCGTGAGGCTGTTGCGCGTCGCCACGAACTTGAGCGTGCCGGAATCGATCATCGGCCGCACCGTGCAGGTCGCGTTGTAATGGAGCGGCGCGGTCGTCGAGGCGACGAGGTTCCACGTGTCGGGTCCGCGGGTCCACGTCGACGTGCCGGCGAGCGAGAGGGAGCCCGAGGGCAACGCCTGATCGGGGTGGATCTGTCCCGGGGTATCCGCCGTGAAGGTGATGCTCCAGCTGCGCGTATGGTTGGCTGTGCCGCCGTTGGGCCACGTATAGGTGGTACTGACGTTGGTCGACGTGAACGCCAGCTGGGCCGAGTCCCCGATGATCTGGCGCGTGCCGTTGAGCACCCACGTCCACTGGCGGCCGAGCGGCCCGATGTGGATGCGGGTGAAGTCGGTGAAGATGTGCTTCCAGGCGTGGTCGGTCGTCGACGGCGTCGGATCGAGTACGTCGATCGTGCCGCGCACGGTGTCCGAGCCGCCCAGCGGGTAATTCACGACGCAGTCGTTGAACGTCAACCGGGCCGAGTCGGGGACCGGGTCGCCATCAGAGTTCGCGGGTGAGGCAGGAGTCCGCGTCACACACGCCGGCGGGGGTGTGAGCGCCGGCGCGCCGGGGTTGACGGTGCCGGAACCGTTGGCGGTCGAGAAATCGAATTCCGACTGTACGTCCGTCGCCAGGACGGCGCTCAGGCTGTCCGCTTGTGCGCTCGTCAGCGAAACCGACGCCGGGCCAGTATTGTTGCTACACGCCGTACCCAGTAAGGCGCCGGCGACTGCCAGGGTAGTGAACCCGCCCAATCTGCGCAGACCATTCATGACGACCGACTCCTGATGAGAGTTGACGGCATCAGACGAAAACGACGGGGATGGGCAGCGAGACACGCCGGGGCCAGGGGGTTGGGCACCCGATCGCGCTGCTACCACATCCCCAAGACTTGCGAAGCGAGATACGACGGCCTTGTGTTGTTGGTGGCAGGTTCGACGGTCCGTCGATCGCGTTTGTTAATTGGGACTCTGGTGGAGACACGACGTCACGCGACAGCCTCGTGTAAGCCGTTACGGCGCAGCGGAATGAAACAACGGGGGCGCGGCCGTCGCCGTGGCCCGCGCGTTCGACTCCGTGCAACAAGCGTGATCTAGCGCACAAACGTCACGAAGCCGTCCAAGTTGGCGATCGCTCCGATGGCGCCGTGCCGGCTGAAGCCCAGCCGCCACGGCCGAGCGTCAGAGCGGCCGACCGAGGCGACGGCGATCGCCGTCGCTCCGAGGAAGCTCAACCGTTTCATGAGAAGACCCCCATTGGTTGTGAGTTCACAGCGCAACAAGGAGCGCGTAACGTGGGACTCGGGGGTTGGAGCTGTCAGGCTGTATTTGCGACAGGTGAGATGCGACACGCGACAGGGAGGTCGATGCCCTTGTTGTTCCTCCGGCAGGTAGTCGAAACGTCGAGCGCGGTAGCCAGCACGTCGGGTCGACTCGCCAAAATGGAACGCCTCGCGGAGCCGCTGCGCAGCGCCGCAGCGTTCGAAATCGAAACGGTGATCGCGTTCCTGACCGGAGCGTTACGACAAACGAGAATCGGCGTCGGTTACAGTTTGCTGCACCGTGTTGCCACCGTGTCTCCCGCTCGTGAATCCACGCTGACGATCGCCGATGTCGATGCTGCGCTCGCTCGTCTCGAAGGCGCGTCGGGAAAAGGCTCCGCGAAACAGCGCGAGTCGACGCTGCGCGAGTTGTTCGAGCGAGCGACGAAGGGCGAGCAGGAATTTCTGGTTCGTCTCATCACCGGTGAGGTGCGCCAGGGCGCGCTCGAGGGCGTGATGATCGAGGCGGTGGCGCGCGCGGCTGGGATGGAAGCGTCGCGCGTGCGCCGCGCCACGATGCTGGCGGGTGACCTTGGCGTCGTGGCGCGCGCTGCGCTCACCGGTGGGGCGACCGGCCTCGATCAGTTCGCCATCCAGCTGTTCCGGCCGATTCAACCGATGCTGGCCCAGACCGCGGACGACGTCTCGCAGGCGATCGCCCAGCTCGGTCGCGCCGCACTGGAGATCAAGCTCGACGGCGCCCGCATCCAGGTACACCGATCCGGGGCCGACGTGCGCGTCTTTTCTCGGCTCCTGAACGACGTCACGCCCGCGGTGCCCGAGGTGGTGGAAGCGGTTCGCCGTCTCAACGTGGCGAGCGTGATTCTCGATGGCGAAGCAATCGCGCTACGCGCCGACGGGGCACCACTCCCGTTCCAGACCACGATGCGCCGCTTCGGGCGTAAGCTCGACGTCGACGCGCTCAAGTCGGAACTGCCGCTGCGGCCGTTCTTCTTCGACATCCTTTATGCCGACGGGCAAACACTGATCGACGAGCCCTACGAGCGCCGAGCAGCGGCCCTGGTCGATCTCATCGCGGAGACCGAGCGGCCGGCGCGTATCGTCACGGCGGATGCGGGGGAAGCGCAAGCGTTCTACGACCGCGCCATCGCCGCCGGCCACGAAGGAGTCATGGCGAAGTCGCTCGAGGCCTTCTACGAAGCCGGGTCGCGCGGCTCCGCGTGGCTCAAGATCAAGGCCGTCCACACCCTCGACCTGGTCGTGCTCGCCGCCGAGTGGGGCCACGGCCGCCGTAAGGGCAAACTCTCGAACCTCCACCTCGGCGCCCGTGATCCCGCCGGTGGCTTCGTGATGCTCGGCAAAACGTTCAAGGGACTGACCGACGAGCTGCTCGAGTGGCAGACCGGCAAGCTCCTCGAGCTCGCGACCACGCGCGACGGGCATATCGTGTGGGTGCGGCCGGAGCTGGTGGTCGAGATCGCCTTCAACGGATTGCAAACCAGCTCGCAGTACCCCGGAGGCCTGGCATTGCGCTTCGCCCGAGTGGTGCGGTATCGGGCCGATAAGACTGCAGATCAAGCTGACACGATTGAAGCGGTGCGGGGGCTGTATCGACCCTAGAAGGAGTGTGATGGAGGTGGTGGAGGAAGGTGGAGGTACCATCTTCCACAAACCTAGTCGTAGTTCTTGCGCCAAGTTCGCCAATCATCCGTGACGTCGTCTGCCATCTTCGACGCCGCGTCGTAGAGCCAGCGTTTGTCCCGCCGCTTGAGGTCGGCGAGCAGCACCTTAGCGTCGACGCTGCCGAGGTGGATGTTGGCGGTCTCTCCTCCCATTGCCTCGAGCAACCGCCGCTCGTCCCGCTTTTTCGGGAGGGCATTGAGGGTGATGCGCGCGCAATCGGGCGCGAGACGCCGCACCAGCCACTCCCCGCTCACGCTGACGCACGGATCGGGGCAGCGGACGCCCCGTTCCAGCATCGTGTCGTAGTGAATCTTCCGGGCGAAACCGACCAGGGCCCAGAGCACGCGTTTGAGCGGCGGGCCGCTGTGTACGAAGACGCAGGCAGACGGCCCGAGCGCCTTGGCTTCGCGGGCGATCCGGCCGCCGCGCCAGTGCGCCAGGGCGACGTACCGCTGCCGGCCGAGGCTCCCCACGCCGGCCACCCGATGCACGATCCGCTTCTCGAGGCCTCGTTCAGGGAACGACCGCTCCAGCGCCGCCGCGACGGCAGGAGGGAGCGCGCCCCGAATCGTCGGGAACGCTTCCACTTTGTCCCAGAATTTTTCCGGATCGTGGAGGCGATACTCCGCCATCTCCCGCAGCTCGGGGTACGTCTCGGCCAGGACGTAGGCATGCCCGCCGGCGGCGAGGGTGTCGCGATAACCTTCCTCGATCGCCGCGGCGGCGTCCTTGGGATCGAGATTGAGGTCGTGGTACCCGACCGCGACGACCACACTGGTCGCGAGGCGCACCAGGTCGTTCGTGTAGGGAAGGGAATAGGCTTCATCGAAGTCGTTCACCCCCCAGATGAGCCGCCCCTCGGAGTCACGCCAGGTACCAAAGTTTTCGACGTGCAGGTCACCGACGGCCAGGACGCGCGGAGCAACTGCTGCGGAACCGACGATGGATTCCCAGCGATCCGCCCACCGATAGAAGGTGCCGCGGAGAAACGGGAACAACCCCGCGCTCATGGCGCGGTGCTTCAGCTCGATGTCGGCGCGGATCAGCGGCAGGTGCTCGGCGAGCCACGTTTCGTAGCGAGCGGTGGCTTTGACGATGTTCATCAGACGGCGCGCGTCAGCCCTCCGTCTACTCGCAGACTCTGTCCCGTGATGTAGCTCGCGTCCGGCGAAGCGAGGAAGGCGACGACACGTCCGACCTCTTCCGAGGTGGCGGGACGCCCCAGCGGCGTCGCGGCGACGAATGCCGGAGACGCCTCTTCGACGAATCCCGGTAACACACAATTCATACGGATTCCCACGGGACCGTAACGATCGGCGAAGAGTTTCGTAAAAGCACCGAGGCCGGCTCGAAAGACCGAAGACACCGGAGCGTCGAGGTGCGGCTGCGCCGCCCACAAGGACGAGATGTTGACGATCGCGCCGCTCCCCTGTGTTTCCATCGTGGGAACGACGAGCCGAGCGAGGCGCACGACGTTGAGGAGCAGCAGCACGAGTCCTTCCTCCCACGCCGGGTCCGGGATCGAGAGGAGATCGCCCTTGGCGACGTGTCCCGTGTTGTTGACGAGGACGTCGATCCGCCCGTAGCTGTCGAGTGTTGTCCTTACGAGCCGCTCGAGATCAGCGGCGCTCGACACATCTCCCCGAATACCCGTGCCGCCGAGTGTCGCGGCGAAGCTCTCGACCTCCTGTGACCGCGCCATGAGGACGACGCGGTGGCCGCGGGTGGCCAGCTCACGCGCACACGCGGCGCCGATGCCGCTCGAAGAGGCGGTGAGGATGGCGACAGGAGAGGAGGGCATGTGGAAGACGGTGGAGGATGGTGGAGGGTGGTGGAGGTTGTCCAGAGCGAGATCACCCTCCACCAACCTCCAGGCTCTTCCACAACCTCCACAACCTTGTTACTGCCTGTACAACGCGGGATACGTCTTCTCCAGCCGATCCAGCTTGGGGAGGTCGTTGTAAACGATGTACGGCTGCGTCATGTGCTGCGCGAGATAATTCTGATGATACGCCTCGGCGGCAAAGAACCGATCGAGTGCCACCACCTGCGTCACGATCGGCGTTGCGAACAAGTGGGTGTGCGACAGCTCGGCGATATACGCCTCCGCCGCCTTCCGCTGGTCGTCGCTGCTATAGAAGATGGCCGAGCGGTACTGGGAGCCCACGTCGGGGCCCTGGCGGTTCAGCTCGGTGGGGTCGTGCGCCACCGTAAAGAACACCTGCAACAGCTGGCGATACGACACCTGCGAGGGGTCGTAAGTGACCTCGACCGATTCGGCGTGCCCCGTCTCGCCCGTGCTGACGAGCTCGTAGTGGGCGGTCGGCGCCTTGCCGCCGGCGTACCCGGAAACGACCTGGACGACGCCTTTGACGTGTTTGAAGACTGCGTCCACCCCCCAGAAACAGCCGCCGGCGAATACGGCAGTCTCGGTCGCTCGAGTGGGCGGTGTGTGCTGGCTCGACTGGGCAGCCCCGAGCGCCGGAGCGAGCAGCAGGGCCGCGAGCGCGGCGAACCGCGTACGATGGGTCGTCATGTGTGAATTCATACTACGGGTAATGCAGAAGGTTCGGGAGAGGTTCCCGGGGCTACT